>OBXU01000051.1_pt1 | contig 111742 bp, 88 predicted proteins | sample 1476671 | NCBI WGS metagenome assembly OBXU01 (sample SAMEA2580182, study PRJEB22360) | human gut metagenome | biome: human gut; feature: human-associated habitat; material: faeces | place: Denmark | collected 2008/2010
ATTGACTATAAAGAAGTAGTACAAACACGCTCTTGAGTTCTCAAACCACCACCACACCAGCAAGACAGGAAACCAACCAGAAGAAGGAACCCGCCACGCTGAGCGGCAACAGGTGAATAACTTACACGCAACCACGCCACAACGCAAATCAAAGCGCACAAGAACCCAAGGAATCGGCATAACAGCGCGGTTCCTTCGGCGTGTCGCACAGAGCCCAATTTGCTCTGATAGGGCTAGCGTAACCCCTCGAATGTTTCCGGAAAACATCGAATCCATTATTCGGCTGGCGTGTCGCACGAGTTTTCGGACTGTCAGCTCCATGTTCATCGTTCGGCAACCACACCACCGGCGCACAATCAATGCATGGCAACAACGCTCCATCATCGGATTTCGTTCATGAATCACGGGTATACCTGTAGTTATGACCAAGAAGATTGCTGTATTAACCGGGGCGGGCATTTCCACGTCCGCTGGCATCCCTGATTTCCGCGGTCCAGACGGTGTGTGGACCAAGCATCCTGACCAAATGAGCGTTTACGACATCGATCTGTTTCTGCGTAACAAAGAAGACCGTGAGTACTCCTGGCGCTGGCAGAGGGAATCACCAGTATGGAACGCACAGCCCGGCACCGCGCATAAGGCGCTGGTCAAGCTGGAACAAGCCGGCATGCTGACGCTGCTGGCCACGCAGAACTTCGATGCGCTGCATGAGAAGGCCGGCAACAGCGACAGCGTCATCGTGAACCTGCACGGCACCATCGGCACCTCGCATTGCATGAAGTGCCATCAGGAATATGCCACGGCGGACATCATGGCCCGTTTGGATGAAGAACCCGATCCACATTGCCATCGCAAACTGAAGTATCGCGGCGATATGCCATGCAATGGCATTATCAAAACTGATGTGGTGTATTTCGGTGAGGCACTGCCGGACGGAGCGATGGAGAAGTCGTACAGCTTGGCCACCAAAGCCGACGAACTATGGGTAATCGGATCGACCCTTGAGGTGTACCCGGCAGCGAGCATTGTGCCGGTGGCCGCGCAGGCGGGCGTGCCCATCACCATCATGAATATGGGTTACACGCAATATGACCATCTTGCGAGCCGCTTGATTCATGAGGATATCGCCGTCGCGCTGCCGAAGTTGGTGGACGAGACGATTGCGGAGAACAAGTAGTCCTCAGCATAACGAAAGCGCCGGTGGGTGGTTAAGCAACTGATGATTGTTGGTTAACCACCCACCGGCGCTTTCGCGCCACCTCCCGCTAGCGGGAGGTATTGGAGCACACTTCTGCACGGCCTCCCGCCAGCGGTATTGGAATCAGTAGATGCGCTTGGGCTGGAATCCAGCTTCCCTGAGTGCCACGAGGATGCGGTCGATGTGCTCGGGGCCGTTGGTCTCGACCGTGACGCCGAGAGACACCGCGTTGGTGTAGTGGCCGGATGCCTTGAACTGGTCGTGGTCAAGCTGAATGACGTTGGCGCGCTGCTCGGCAAGCAGGGTGGCCACCTTGACGAGCTGGCCCGGAGTATCCGGCAGCTCGACCTCGAAGTTCATGATGCGACCGCGGGCGATCATACCTTTCTGAATCACCGCACCCATGGTCACGGTGTCGATATTGCCGCCGGACATAATCGGCACCACCACGTGCGGGCCGGTGGCGGCGGCGAACTTGCGCGAACGCAGGTTCAGGTGTTCCAGCGCGGCCAGCGAAACGGCGCCGGCCGCCTCGACCACCAGCTTGTGCTTCTCGAGCATGAGCAGAATCATTTCGTTGATGTCGCGCTCGGTGACGGTGACCAGATCGTCCAGGAACTCGTTGATCAGAGCGAAGGGCAGGTCGCCGGGGTGCTTGACTGCAACACCTTCGGCGGAGGTAACCACATGGTCAGCCGGAGACACACGACCCGCGGCCAGCGAGTCCTTCCAGGCCGGGGAGCCCTCCGGAATCGCACCGATTACGCGCACTTCAGGCTTGAACGTCTTGATGGCGAGCGCCACGCCGGCACCCAGGCCACCACCACCGAGCGGCACGACCACGTCAGTGACGTTCGGCACGTCTTCGAGGATCTCCAGACCGATGGTGCCTTGGCCGCAGATGACTTCGTAATCGTCGAATGGCGGCACGTAAATCATGCCTTCCTTGTCGGCGAGCTCAGCAGCGTGGGCGGCGGATTCGTCGAACACATCGCCGTACAGCACCACATCGGCGCCGTAGGCCTTGGTGGCATCGACCTTCAGCGGCGGGGTGATCTGCGGCATGCAGATGGTGGCCTTCGCACCACGCTCACGGGCCGCATAGGCCACGCCCTGGGCATGGTTGCCTGCGGATGCGGTGACGATGCCACGGGCGATCTGCTCTTCGGTGAGCGATGCGATCTTGTTGTACGCGCCGCGAATCTTGAAGGAACCGGTGACCTGCAGGTTTTCCGGCTTCAGGAGAATCTCATGACCGGTCATCTCGCTCAATACCGGCGAAGGGATAATTTCCGTATGACGGGCAGTCCCTTTGAGACGTTTGGCGGCCAGCTTCAGTTCGGCTGCATGATCACGCTGCAGCGCCTTCAAAACATCCTTTTGTTCCATAGCTTTCCATTGTAAGCACCACAATGCCGAGAGACACCGGCTATCTCGCTTCACAGAGGTACATTCGGCCTCTTGCAGACAGCTATCTGCTTTTCACAGGGGTACCGAGCATCGAAAACCCCGAGTATAAGCCTTGATTTTTCAACGCTTATACTCGGGGTTTTGACGTTACGGTACCTCTTTCAAGGCGGATAGCATTTCGCAATAGCCCTGAAGTATCTCTGTGAACGGAGAAAGGTACTCAATCCGCTACAATCGCTCCAATCGCTACAGCTGAATGACGGCGGCCTCCCAAGGATCGAGCTCACGGTTGGCGAGGGAGGCCACGGCGTGCGGGGCATCATACGTGCTGATTACCACGTTCGACTCGGTGATTCCGGCGGCGGCCAGTTCGGCGGTTTCGCGCGGTAGATCAACGGTTCGGCCGGACATGTTGACCACGACCAGCAGCTTCTCATCGCCGAGGGTGCGGGTGAAGGCGTAGACATGCGCGTCATCCGCATCGAGCAGATGCCAGTCGCCGGCCGCCACGACAGGCATGTCGTGGCGCAGCGCGATGAGCTGCTTGTAGAAGGCATATACCGAATCCGGATCGTCGAATTCGCCGGCCGCGTTGATCGCCGCATGGTTGGGATTGACGGAGATCCATGGCTCCTTAGCGGCATCCGGCGCAGTGAAACCGGCATAGACAGAGCCGTCCCATTGCATCGGGGTACGCGAATTATCACGACCGCGCGCGGCGATACCCGCCAACATCGATTCGGGCGACTGCACTTTGGCTTCCTCAACCCTTTGACGGTAAGCGTTCAGGGACTCGAGGTCACGGTACTGGTCTAGGCGCGTGAAGTGGGCGTCGGTCATGCCTAGCTCTTCGCCCTGATATATGTACGGGGTGCCGCGATGCATGTGCAGCATCAGGCCAAGTGCCTTGGCCGAACGCACACGAGATTCCTCCGAGGAGTCATCACCCCAACGAGAAACGACGCGAGGCTGGTCGTGGTTACCAGTAAACAGGCTTGCCCAGCCTGCATTCTTCACGGCCGCTTGATAACCGGCCATAATGCTCTTGAGCTTCGGCAGGTCAAGTGGCAGTGGCTTCCATTTGACGCCTTCGCAGTCAAAATCAACGTGCTCGAATAGGAAGAGCATGTCCAGCTCGCCGTTGGCGGGGTCGGTGATGTATTCGTTGCGCTGTGCGGTAACGCCGGGAGCCTCGCCCACGGTGAGGAAGCCCTCACGGCCTTCGAACACTTCACGGCGCATTTCGGCCAGGAATTCGTCTTGGCGAGGGCCGTCCGCGCAGAACGGATTCGGGTTGGAATAGCCTTCCTCACCCACGGGCAGATCGTCCAGCTCGGAACCGTACTCGCCGGGCAGCTTGCCAGACAGGTCCGTGCGCTTGGAAATCAGCGTAATCACATCCATGCGGAAGCCGTCAACGCCGCGGTCAAGCCACCAGTTCATCATGTCGTATACCGCGCGGCGCACAGCCGGATTTTCCCAGTTGAGGTCCGGCTGCTTCTTCGAGAACTGATGCAGGTAGTATTCGCCACGCTCAGGGCAATACTCCCATGCAGAACCGCCAAAGTAGGAGCCCCACTGGTTGGGCTCGGCACCGGGCTCGCCGGCAGTGGTGCCGGGACGGGCGGGACGCCACCAATACCAGTCGGCGTGCTCATCATCCTTGTTTTTGGACGCTTCAAACCAGGCGTGTTCATCGGAAGTGTGATTGACAACAAGATCCATCACGATCTTGAGCCCGCGCTTGTGGGCCTCGGCCAGCAGCTCATCCATGTCGTCGAGTGTGCCGAACAGAGGATCAATGTCCTGATAGTCGGAAATATCGTAGCCATTATCGTCTTGCGGAGACTTGTATACCGGGGATAGCCACAGCACATCCACGCCGAGGTCGGCCAGATAGTCGAGCCGTGACGTAATGCCCTTGAGATCGCCGAGGCCGTCGCCGTTGGTGTCTTGGAAGGAACGCGGGTAAATCTGGTAAACGACCGCATTGGACCACCACGGATTTGGGGTGGCACCGTTGGTGCGGATGGAATCTGGAATTACTGTGCGTTGTGAAGTGGTCATCGTTGGCTCCTCCATTATTTATGGTCTACATTGCCTGTTGCTCATAGTCTAAAAAGCGCTGAATTACATTTCCATTGGGGAACTGCGTTGGTGTGCCGGAAACAAAAACTGCAAAGAGCCGGAAGGCACTGCTACGGCTCAATTCTCATAAGCTGCACATGCTATTTAGCAACATATGGGCCCTTTCGCTGTTTGTGGTGGGTGACTGTGCCGTGGGGTGATGTTGGTCGGGTAGGTTGGAGGCATGGATGCCTCTTACCTGTTCACCGCCGCGCTTCGGCTGCGGTCGCCTTGGAGGGTCGGGTCTGCGGACTTCCGTGACGCCGACGGCGACGGGCGGGAGCCGCACATCACGATCGGCTTCGAGCCCGGCAGAGGGTTCATGCTCCTGTTCGAGGCATGGGTGTGGCTATATCGCCTGTGCTCGTGGATGATGCACTCGAGGCTCGAACCTATGAAGGAGCTCGCCCGCTTGTTCCGCCGCCACTTCGCCACCATAATCTACCTGACCTGCGGCAGCTCACATATTAACGGTTCTTCTGATTGCGACGCGCAAGAGCAACTTCGGGCGCGCTTGGATTGCCTGCTTGAACCCACTGGTGCGGGGATAGATGATTTAGTTGACACGCCTGCGGGAATCTGGTGGGGATTTCGCTGGCACACCGGATTTCAAGCAAACCCCGCCTCGGGAACCGCTCCGGACTTCGGCGTTGGCCCGGTTCGTATGTCAATCGATTGCCGTCTGAACCGGGACAGAATCCGCTGTCCCGGTTCGCGATTTTTGTCCTTTTTTACAAACAGGGACAAGCCAATCTCCGCAGTTCATATGCTCCGTAATACAAAATCGGCGGAATAGAGCCGATCCCGGAATCAACATGTTGTCCCGGTTTTCACATAAAACGATTGACATTCATACCGGGACAATGAAAATTGTCCCGGTTCGTGAAAATCGCCCGAAACCGCGAACCGGGACAGCGGATTCTGTCCCGGTTCGCGCGTCAAACGGTTGATATGTGGACCGGGACAAGCCAGTGGCACGGCGACACAGCAGATGCGCTCAATTGCACCGTAAGCCGTACGGTTTCGTCACTTTTTCATTCGCACAACGAGCAAAACCACATGACCTTTGTGCGCCACCGCCACATCAACCGACCGTCGCCTTTATTGTGGCGGTTTCCAGTATGGCAACAGGACAGAAAAGCCTCCTCCGGTGAGAGCCGGAGGAGGCTTGGGTGGAAGCGGACCTTTACTTCACAGAGTCCTGCAATTCAGGACTGGCCTACGGCCAGACCCAACATGACCTCGCGAGTACGCGACCTATCCGGCCGCCCGGGCCGGGAAACAGCCCACGGGGCTGTTTCCTTAATCGGCTCGTCTCGCTCGACGCGGTGAAGTAAAGCAGCGCCTGCGCTGTTTTACTTGACCGCTCCCCTCATCACACCACCGACGACCCACTTTTGGGCGAAGATGTAGACGATGAGGATCGGGGCCATGGCCATCAAGTAGCTGGAGAAGGCCATCGGGTAGTTGGTGGCGAACTGCGAGCTGAAGACGTACTGGGCGAGCGGGATGGTCTGGTTCGACTGGTCGGTCAGGATGATCAACGGCAGGAGGAAGTCGTTCCAGGCCCACAGTGCGGTCAGGATGGCGATGGTGGCGTTAATCGGGCTCATCAGCGGGAAGATGATGGTCCAGAAAATGCGCCACGTGGATGCGCCATCGATTCGGGCCGCCTCTTCCAGCGAAACCGGAATCGAACGGATGAAGCCAGTGGCGATGAACAGGTTCGTGCCCAGGCCGAGCACCGTGTACAGGATGATCAGGCCGACCTGGTTGTCCAGGTGCAGGGAGCCCATCTGCTTCGCAATCGGCAGCATGACGACCGGGAACGGCACGAACATGGCGGCGATGAAGAAGTAGTACAGGAAGCGGAAGAAGCGCTTATCCATGTTGCGGGCCACAGCGTAGGCCACGAAGGTGTTGGTCAGCAAGGTGAGCACCACGGCGACCACCGTGATGATCGCGGAGTTGAGCGCGGCCTTCGGGTAGTTGACCTTGGCGGAGGCGTCGGCGAAGTTGTGCCACTGCCACGAGGTGGGCAGGGCGAAGGTGCCGGCTTCGGCCGGAGTCTTCAGCGCGGTGACGATGGTGAAGTAGAGCGGGATCAGAATGGTCAGGCTCAGCACGGCCACGGCGGCGGTCAGCCACCAGTTGATCTTGTGGTCCCTGCGGAACTTGGCGGGCTTGCCGGACTTGGACGGGGTAACTGTTGCAGTAGTCATTTCTTATCCTCCCCTAAATCAGATCTGTTCCTGGCTGCGGGAGATGCGCAGCTGTACGAAGGCGATGATCGCCAGCACGATGAAGAAGAGCACGGCGTTTGCGGTCTGGTAGGCGTACTCGCCACCGGTCAGGCCACCCTTCCAAATGAGGTAGGTGACGGTTTCGGTGGCGGAGTTCGGGCCGCCATCGGTCAAGGCGACGACCTGATCGAAGGTACCGAGCGCGTTCTTCATGGACAGCACAAGGTTGATGGTGAAGAACGGTCCGATCAGCGGGAAAGTGATCTTCCAGAACTTCTGCCAGGGATTGACGCCGTCGATGGCGGCGGCCTCGTAGATTTCGTCGTCGATGGTCTGCAGGCCAGCGAGGTAGATGAGCACCGAGTAGGCGATGCCCTGCCAGACGGCGAGGAAGACGATCGGGATCCAGCTGAGCTGCTCATTGGTCAACAGCGAGGTGGACAGCCACTTGATGCCCAGCGCCTTGCCGAGCTCGGGCAGCGGGTTCATGAAGATGTACTTGAACACGTAGCCGATGACCAGCACGGAGAGGGTGTAGGGGATGAAGAAGACGGCTCGGAAGCCATTCTTGAAGGCGATCTTCGAGTTCAGCAGCACCGACAGGAACAGGGCGATCACATTAATCAGCACCGTGATGAGAATGGCGATGAGGAACGTGAACAGGTAGGCGTGGCCCACGCGGTTGTCTTGGAAGAGGGCGATGTAGTTCTTCAGGCCGATGAACTTGTAATCGCCGTAGCCCTGCGAGTTGGTGAAGGAATACTTTACGCCGTCAAGAAATGGCAGGTACAGGAAGAGGGCGAAAATGATAGCCGCCGGAACCACCATCCAGTAGTAGGCGGGGTCCACCTTGCGGGTGGAGAAGGCGGAGACCTTCTTCTTGGCCGGTTTCTTGGCAGCGGTCTTGGTTGCGGTTGCGTGTGACATGATGTTCTCCTCTCCTACCGATCACTCGAAGGTCCTGGCTTGGACCTTGTCCCATTCGGTCTGCATCTGGTTCAGGAAGCGGTCAGTGTTGCCGGAGGTCACCATGGTCTGCAGGTAGCCGCCGATGTTGATGGACGAAGGAATGTAGTGGTCGCAGAAGTCGCCCAGTCGGTTTTCCTCGAAGAACGGGCGCACGGTTTCCAGCGCATCGTTGCCGAAGTAGGTGTCCTTCAGCGGCGTGATGGCGGACTGGGCGTCGGCGTAGGCGTCAAGCTGATCCTTCTGCATGAGGAACTCGACGAGCTTCATCGCTTCCTTGGGGTGCTTGGTGTTCGCACCGATGGTGAGCATCACGTCGTCGCCGGCGGTGAGGATCTGCTCGCTGGCGTCATCGGTGGCCGGCATCTGGGCGAAACCAAGTTCGATATCGGGGTTGATCAGCAGGATCTGCGGGATGGCGTAGGTGCCGAGCGGGATGATCGCGGCCTTGCCTTGGGCGAAGTTCTGCGTGCCCTGCTGGTAGGTGACGCCGGTGTCCGCAGTGGAGTAGGTGAAGAGCTCGGATTCCTTCTCGACTGCGGTCTTCCACAGTTCCTGGAACGTGGTCTTGCCTTGCTTGAGCTCGGTGTACTTCGATTCGGGAACCAGCGTGCCGGCCAAGGAGGCGAGCGGTGCCTGGGTGGTCCAGGCGTCGGCCACGGAACCCTGCAGCGGGTTGATGCCGGCGTCCTTGAAGGTGTTGAGCATATCGGTGAACTCGCTCCAGGTGGTCGGCGGATTCTCCGGGTCAAGGCCAACCTTGCGGAACAGAGCCTTGTTGTAGATGTAGCCGGAGGCGTTACCCGCGAAGGGCAGGCCATACAGGCGCTTCTTGGAGGAATCGGTGGTCTGCACCAGATTCTTGGCGATCTGCACCATGCCGGGGTTGAGAGTGTCCACAATGGGTTCATCGGTGAAGTCGTAGAACACACCGGAGGCGGCGAAGTTGCCGAAGCTGATGTCGCCGTTGAAGGTGATCACGTCCGGCACACGATTCTTGACGAAACGGGTGCGCAGATCGGTCTGGGCGTTGGCGGAGTTGTTGATGTTGACCTTGATGGTCGGGTTCTGCTTCTCAAAGTCGGCGACCATGGACTTGAACTGGTCGGCGGCCTCGGACTTGAACTGGAAGAAATCCAGCGTGACGGTGCCTGCGGTGCTGGAGCCGCAGCCTGCCAGGCCGAACCCGACGGCGATCGCGCACATCACGGCGGCGGTGCGCACGGCCAGACGCTTCAGTCTAGGCGTTGCATGTGGGGAATCGGACAGCATAATTGTTGACTCCTTTATCTTTCTTTTCCTCCGGCTTCGGTGCCGGCGGTTCTTCCACTTTCCAAGATAACGGTTCGGCCATTTCATTCCCAGCGCCAGCGAGCCCACTTGCGCAAGCAACAAAAAGCGCGGTATTTTGTGATTAACGCAATAAATACAGCGAAGGGGCTTGCATGTCTGATGTCAACGCGATTCCACAGTGGTTTTCCGGATCCAAGCATACGCATCGCGTGGCGGCGGCAATTGCCCAATACGGGCCGATAGCCCGCACTACGTTGGCACAGATGCTGGGACTGAGCCAAGGGGCCTTGTCCCGCATCACCAGCGATCTGATCTACGCCGGGGTGATCGAGGAGCTTCCGGCCGAGGCCGGCCCGTCAGGCAAGCTGCCCGAGCGATTCACGCCAAGGGAAAGTTCGGATCGTCGCGGACGCCCGCAGACTTCGCTGGTGTTGTGTTCGAACGCACGCACCTTCATTGGTGTCAAGGTTCATGGGATGTCGATTGTGGCCGCTGCGGTGAACGCGCATGACGAGGTGGTGTCCGGCCGGCACGAGGTGCCGATCGGGGCGGATCAGTCGGCTGAGTATGTGGTGTCGGCCATCACGCGGCTGGTGCGCGAATGTTCCGCCGATATCGCCTCTTCCGGACTGCCCTCCCCCACTGCGGTGGGCGTTGCGCTAGGTGGGCATGTGGTCGACGATTCGATTGTGACGTTCGCGCCGTTCCTGCATTGGGACGGGGCCACGGACTTGGGGACGATGGTCACAGAGGCGACCGGCCTGCCGTGCGGGGTGTTCAATGATATCGATTCTCTGCTGATGGATGCCTCCTGGTTCGGGCCGGGTGTCGGCGTGGATATGTTCGCCGTGGTGACCATCGGCGTGGGTGTTGGTTATTCGCTGGCCGTGAACGGCAAGCCAGTGCAGTACCCGGATAAGAGCTATGGTCTGGTGGGCCACGTGCTTATCGATCCGGAGGGGCCGCGCTGCACCAGCGGACATATCGGCTGTTCACAATGCTTGACTGACGATTCGATCGCCGAACAGTACTCTGCGATTGTGGGTCGCGCGGTCAGTTTTGAGGACTTTACGCGCGATGCCAAGGGACGCGTGCCGCAGGCCACGCAGTTGGTGAACCGGACGTGTTTCCGGTTGGGTTCGCTGGTGGCTACGGTGGCGAACATCGCGATGCCCGGACATGTGATGATTGCCGGGGAGTCCGCGTTTTTGGCCAAGCTCGGCACCGATTCGCTGCGCGATGGCATTCGTTTCTACCGTCACAGCCAGACCCAGCCGGTCAAGTTCACGATTATGGACCACGACTGGCAGCTCTGGGCCAAAGCCGCCGCCAGTCGCGTAATCGTGAAGCATATTGGGTAGGCCGTTCTTGGCTCCCCTCAGAGAGGGAAGCCAAGAACGTTGCTTCGCCACAGTTACTCCGCCACGACCAGCAATTACGGACTTGCCTATCGGCAAGGCTCAATCCCACCTTCGCTCAGCTGTCGCTTCGCTCAGGCCGTGGCTACTGACAGCCTACTAGGCTGTCAGCTTAACGCCACAGCCTTGAGCAATACTGCCTGCTGGGGGTGGAGGGACGGGGGACGGATGCCGTAACGCTGCAGGGCTTCGCCGGTCAGGACTACGCCTTCCTCGTTCCACCAGCCGAGAGTGCTCTGGCCGTTGGTCAGACCGGTCAAATCCAAGCTCGGGTCGAGCGGGCTGACGCGGTAGGTGCGCTCGGGGTCAAGTCCGGGCAGGTGCACGGGCGCGGCCGGATAGGTCTGGCTGGTGGTCAGCTGGGTGAAGCGGTAGATGGCGGCGTCGCGGTTCGGCATCACCATGCCATCCAAGCGCACGGCCGGATCGTTGGAGTCGGCGTGCACGCAGGTGTCGATGGCGAACCAGTCGCGGTGCTTCTTGAATTCGGCCACCCACACGGCCAGCTTGGCGAGCGCCTCGTCCGGCTCCTTCAACAGGTTCCATTCGATGCCCATGTGGCCGAAGAACGCCATGGCCATGCGCAGTTCCTGGCTGGTGGCACGCTGGGTGGAGTGCGCGGGACTGGCACCCACGTGCTCGCCCATCATCGCCGGCGGCACCAGCAGCGAGGTGTAGCGCTGGATGTCCGCGCGCTCGACCGGGTCCACGCAGTCGGAGACCCAGATACGGTCAGCGTGCTCTAGGATGCCGAGGTCCACGCGGCCACCGCCGGAGGAGCAGCTTTCGATCTCAAGGCCCGGATGTGCGGTCTTGAGGCCCTTGAAGATGTTGTAGACGGCGAGGGTCTGCGCGTGCACGGCCGGGCGGCCGGAGCGGCGGGAACCGGGCTCGGTGACGAGCTTGTTGTGGTCCCACTTGATGTAGTCGATACCAAGCTCGCCGACAAGCTGGTCCATGCAGCCGTAGATGTAGTCGAACGCATCCGGATTGGTCAGATCGAGCACCTGCTGAGTGCGGCCCTGCAGCGGCAGTCGGCCGGTGGTGGGCGAAAGAATCCAATCGGGGTGGTTGCGGGCCACGTCGGAATCGGGGTTGACCATTTCCGGCTCGAACCACAAGCCGAATTCCATACCCTTGGCGTGCACGTAGTCGGCGAGCGCCTTCAGGGACTTCGGACCATCGGGCCAGACGTCCTGCGCAATCTGCCAGTCACCGAGGCCGGAGGTGTCGTCGCGGCGGGAGCCGAACCAGCCGTCGTCCACCACGAATCGTTCCACGCCGGAGTCGGCGGCCTTGTCGGCGAGCGCCTTCAGCGTATCGAAGTTGTGGTCGAAGTACACGGCTTCCCATGTGTTGAGGATCACCGGACGGCCGTGCGAGAACAGGCGCGGGTGCAGGGAGCGCACGTAGGAGTGGAAGCGGGCGGCGATCTCGTTGAGACCATCGCCATAGGAGCCGAACAGCCACGGGGTGTCGTAGGAGTTCTGGCCTTCGCCAGGGCCAGCGAGCGTCACTTCGCCGCCGAACAGGAGTTCGCCGCCGCCGATCACGCCGGTTGTGTAGGGCAGACGTTCGGCGGACAGCACGGAGTTGCCGCTCCAGCCCACGTGCACCGAATAGGCGTCGCCATGCTCGAAGCTGAAACCGGGCACGCCGGCGGTCAGGAGCAGGGATGCGTCGAAGTCAGGGCGGCCGGCGAGCTGCGGCTTTTCGAAACGGCCGACGGTCAGCGGCTGGCGCTGCGGACTGCGTTCACGTAGATGGTGACCGGTGGTGGTGAGGATTTCGCCGGCGGATTCGGGCAGCGGGAAGCCGAGCTCGATCTTGCCGATCTCGAGCGGGGCTCCGGCGTCTGCACCGAACAGGTTGGTTACGGTGGCCTTCTGACGGACCAGGCCGCCGGGGAGCAGTTCGAGGTGCCACTCGACTTCCACGCCCTGCTCCTCATCGCGCGCGGTGACTATGACGCCGGGCACGCGGACCGGACCGGTGGCACGGGCATGGCCGGCCACATCGGTGTAGCTTTCGCCGGACACGGCATCGAGGGTGGCTTCCAGCACGCCGCCGGCCTCGATATTGGTCACAGTGAACTTGGGAAAGAGCTCGACGCCGGCGCGGCGCAGCACCACGCGCTGCTCGCCGATCCAGCTTTCGGCCTGGGTGGGCAGGATAGACGGCCAGGCGGTGTCGTCGAGCGCGCCGGACACGCGCTGCGGCTTCAGGGCGTCATAGGCGGCCAGCAGGGTGTCAGGCTTGGCCAGCGGGCGGCCCCAGTGGACGATGTGCGGCAGGTCGCTGCCGGCAAACACCAGACCGATCGCCACATTGGCGGCGGGCTGGGTCAGGTAGACGGCGGTGAGTGCGGTGCCGTCAGCGGCGGCACCGGTGAAAGTGGAGGTGTTCTCGGCCATATTGTCTCCTTCGACGTGTGTGGATTTGCATTGCACTACTGGTTTCGATGGTAGAAGAAATGGAATATGTTGCCTTGGTGCCGCGTGTTGGTTGCGTGAGGTAAGTAATGCGTCCGTGTCTATCGCCGCTGGGCGAAGAAATCAGTCAGGATGGACTGACACTCGCCTTCCAGCACGCCGCCGTGCACTTCAGGACTATGGCCGATATGCGGATCGCGCGGAATATCCCAAATCGAACCGCATGCACCGAGCTTGGGATCCCAGGCACCGAACGCGATGGTGCCGATATGGGTCTGGATGCAGGCACCCGCGCACATCGGGCACGGCTCAAGTGTGACGGCCAGCGTGCAATCGGCGAGATTCCAAGCGCCCAAGGCTTGGGCCGCCTGACGCATGGCGATGATTTCGGCGTGGGCAAGCGGGTCGCCATCAGCCTCACGCGTGTTGTATCCGCGCCCGACAATCTGGCCGGCCGCATCCAGCACCACCGCACCAACCGGTACGTCACCAGCGGCTGCGGCCTGACCGGCCAGTTCCAGTGCACAGCGCATCGCCTCGTCATATTCCATACCAACGAGTGTATGCCCTTTTCTCATATCGTCTCATGATGTGCATAATCGGCCGCAATCTTAACGTTTTCTTCATGGTTCCCATATACTTTTGGTGGAGAAAAAAATACGAGAAGGCGGCAACATGGCGGTATTTGAGCTCATCCTATGCATCATTGCGGCGGTGGTGGTGAGCTCGTTTGCCAGTCGCTTCGTACCGAAGGTTTCCACACCGCTGGTCCAGATTGTGCTGGGCGTGCTGGTTACGTATCTGCCGTTTTTCCCGGATGCAAAGCTCGACCCGGAACTGTTCATGGTGCTGTTTATCGCGCCGCTGCTGTATCTGGAAGCGCACGAAATCGATAAGTCGGCGTTGCTGAAAACGCTGGATCTGAGCCTATCGCTGGCTATCGGACTGGCTATCGTCACGATGGCGGCGGTCGGATTCACTTTGCATGCCGTCTGGCCGTCCATCACCTTAGCCTCAGCCTTAGCACTCGGCGCGGCACTCGGCCCGACCGATGCGGTGGCCGTCAGCTCCCTAGGTAAAGAAGCCTCGCTGACGCAGCGTCAGCGCAGCGTGCTGAAAGGCGAATCACTCTTCAATGACGCTTCCGGCATCGTCGGCTTCCAGTTCGCTCTGGCCGCCGCCTTCACTGGCGAATTCGCCGTGGGGCAGGCCGCCGGCGAATTCGTGATCTCCTTCTTTGGCGGCACCTTATTTGGCCTGGTGATAGCAGCAGCGGCCAACTGGCTATTCGAGACCGTGCGATCCCTCGGTTGGGAAACCACCACCACACGTATTCTGATGGAACTGTTCCTGCCCTTCCTGCTGTATTTGGGCGCGGAGGAATTCAATGTGTCCGGCATTCTGTCGGTGGTGGCCGCTGGCCTGTTCATCCGATTCGACCGTACCGGCGTGGGGCCGAATGTGGCACGTACGAATATCGTTTCCACTTCAGTATGGGGTGTGCTGAGTTTCTCGCTCAACGGTGCGGTGTTCATTCTTCTGGGCATGCAGCTGCCGCGCGCCATGAGGGCCAGCTGGTCTGACCCGTATATCAGCAATACCGTGCTGATCGGCATTATTCTGCTGGTCACTCTGGTGGTAATCGCGCTTCGATTCTTCTGGATTGCGGCCATGCTGCGCGTTGCGCGAGATACAATCACCGGCCAGCGCCGCAAAATGACACCCGAACGCTGGCGCTCGGCCGCAGTGATGACCTTTGGCGGCCCCAAGGGAACCATCACGCTGTCATTGATGTTTACCATCCCGTATTACATTGCCGGCGGTGCGCCGTTCCCGATGCGTGACGAGCTGATTTTCATTGCGTCAGGCGTGATTATCGTGACCTTGCTGCTGGCCAACTTCCTGTTACCGCTATTGGCCCCAAACCGTGGCAAGGATCCCAGCGCGGAAATGATTCCGGTGACCATCGATGTGTTACGCGCCACGGTGGAGGAATTGACCGGACGCATCACGCCAGAGAATCGCCGTGCGATTCTGATGGTAATCGACCAATACACCAAGCGCATCGGACGATTGCAGCAGCGCATCGGCGATACCGATCCTCAGGGATTCGAGCAATTGCAGATCGAAGCGCTGCATTGGGAAAAGGAATTCGTGCGCGACCGACTTGCCGACACCAAGGCGCATCCGGCGGCGGATACGGCCACGCAAGAGCTGAACGTCGAAGCCTGCGAGCGCATGCTTGACCAGATTATGAATACGCTGCGTCACACTTCCACTGATCCGACTTCGGGGCATGCGGTATCGCAGATTCGCGGTCGCTTACGCATGTTCCAGCGGCAGATGAGCAATTACGCCAAACGCACGGTGTCCAAGATTCGCCATACCACACCATTGGTGAGCGAGGATCAGATTTTCGCGCGCACCCGCGAACTGCAGGTCGAGGCGATTCATCATGTTATCGGCCGGCTTATTGACGAGATGGGCCAGGATACGTACAACACCGAGCATTGTTCGGCGCTGTTGCTGGATTATCGTCGCGCTGAGGCTTCATTGCAGGCACGTCCGAATATGAGCGGCACTACGGAAACCATCACGCAGGTCGAGGACGTAAAGCGCGAGAGCTACGGTATCGAACTCGGTGTGATTCAGGACATGTACGAAGCCGGCGACATCAACCGAGCCCAAGCCCGCTCCCTGAGGCGCAACATCTACGTTATGCAGGTCGATGCCGATTCCGGCATCTAGTTTCCTTGGCTCCCTTCTCTGAGGGGAGCCAAGTTGGGGATTGCTATTTCCGTATGATTCTCTTCAGTATGTGCAGTAGTGCTTGCAGTGCTCACTTCGCTCATGGGAGAACAGTCTATGACCGCGCCGGCCACAAGCGCCCTCGATGTCCGATTGCTGTGACGGCCGCGCCAATTCCAGTGATGGCGGCTGACTACAGCACGCCAGAGGTAATGTCGTTGTCGAGCAGCCACTGGCGCAAATCGGCGAACTCCTCAAGACTCACATTGTGATCCAGACCGTGGTAGCTCTTGGTTTTCAGCCACGTATGCTCTTCCAACCAAGCGGCGGTGGCGAACAGTTCGTATTTCGGGATTACGCCATCGTTCTTGCCGTACGTATAGAACACGGGGATATCGTAATCGGCCAGGCGAGAGTCGGCGGGGGCCGTGCCGGGCACCTGACCGGGTGTGTTGAAGCCGGACAGGGAGACGACGGCCCGGTACCGCTCGGGGTTGATGCGCAACAAATGCACGGCGACCAGTCCACCTTGCGAAAACCCAAGCGGCACCACGTCACGGTCGGCGGGAATGTTGTCGGCCACCCATCGGTCGACTGCTGTGGCGGCGGCATACGCGTCGTAGTCACGATCATCGCCGATAGGCAGGGCATCGTGAAACCACGCGTAGTTGCCGGGGTCGGGACTGCCTTCACGGGCCGGCGCGAGTGTCAGCGGCCCGCGCAATGCCACGAAGTCGTTATATGGAGCGATGAGGCGCATGATGTCCGCCATGTCTTCTTCGCTGGATCCCCATCCATGCAGGCACAAGAACAGCGGATGCGTGGCATGCTGGTCGAAGCCGCCGCGCGAGGTGACGCTGTGTTCCACGGTGAGTGGCTCGCCAAAACGTCCAGGCACAGTGGTGGATTCGCGGCCGATCAGAGGCTGGCTGGCATTCGCTTCTTTGCTCATACCAATCCAATATAGAGGTCTTGCGCGCTGTGCGGAAAACGATGGACCATGATTTCAGTCACATTGGGTAATCCGCGCCGAATCGCCTTGGGACTTTCCAGGGGATACCGGCAATCTGTCAGGCATTACCGCTGTTTGCGGCTGCGGTGTCTGTGGCTGCGGTGATTGTCTCAAGTTCGCCGCCCCACTGCTGCTGCAGTGCGGTCATCTTGCTGCCCTCGCCGAACACCATCCAGCGTTTGCCGTTCAGCAATCGCCAATCACCTTTCGTTTGCTCATTATCAGCGTATTGGCTCAGCAGTTCGGAAATCTTGCTTTCGATAGGTGCCCGGCTGATGGCTGCGGACGATTCCGATTCAAAGGACACGAAGGCCACTCTCGGATCAGTGCACATCTGTACGGTGGTGATGCCTGGCAAACCGCCCGTATCAAGCCCCTGCCATCCTTCTTTGCACGCGCCGGCAGCTTGTTCTATGCCTTGCTCCATCTGTGCGGTATCTTCGACGGGTGCCTTGTCGTTCGACTGCTGAATCAGTCCTTCCGGGAACAATACGCCCACGGCCACGCCGATAACCAAGCAAACTATGGCGCACACCAGTGCGATGATGCCGCCCGCGCCCACTCCCCCGTGAGTGGCGTACCAAGGCATGGTGACTCGCGCAGCGATGACCAGAATCAGGGTGATGCTGATAAGCACCGCCGCCGTCAACGCAATGTATCGTCCTGGCACTGCCGTCATAAAGGAAATGGCGTAAGGCGCGATTTCATGAACCGCCGAGGTGGCCGATACCACGACGGCTAGCAGTCCGCTGACAACGGCAAGTCTGCGGCACAACATCGACGTTGGGCTGCTGGCTTTTGTAGCGGCGAATCGCCGGCCGGCATTCCGCCTGGATGGGCGTCGATTCTGTGCACGACGTGAGCTGCGCGAATCGTCATACTGACCATCGCCGAAGAAATCGTAGTCCTCATCGTTGCGGGCCATCGGTGCCCCCTTCCTGCCGATTACACAGCCAGTGTACCGCTATGGCTTGGGAATGGCGGTCATTCGGGGGAATGATTCAGGGCAAAAAAGAACCCCGGCGGTTGCCCGCCGGGGAGAGAAAGGAGAGAGAAGAAGAAAGGAGGTTCAATTGTCGGGAACTGCTGCGGCTCCTGATCAGCTTTCCGCTGACATCATTTATATAACCACTGCTTTCTGGGTCTACCTCTAAGTTTCTCTGTGAAAAACCTGAGAATACTTGCGATTGATGGACCGCGGAAGCGTGAGGAGCCTCTCACGTTTCCGCCCAAGGCGCTAGACTTGAAGGCAGTATTTATTTGCCCAAGGAGTTTTTTCACATGCTGCTGTCCGACCGCGACATTCTCGCCGCACAGTCCGCAGGTCATATCTCACTTGATCCGTGGACCCCCGAAATGGTGCAGCCCGCTTCCATCGACGTGCGATTGGATCGGTACTTCCGTTTGTTCAATAACCACGCCTACACATATGTCGATCCGGCGGAAAACCAAGGCGCACTTACCGAACAGTTCGAGGTGGCTCCCGACGAACCGTGGATTTTGCACCCCGGCGAGTTCGCACTGGGTTCCACGTGGGAATACGTCAAGTTGGACCCGTCCATTGCCGCCCGCTTGGAAGGCAAGAGCTCACTGGGTCGATTGGGTATTCTGACCCATTCGACTGCGGGCTTCATTGACCCCGGTTTCGAGGGGCATATTACGCTTGAGCTGTCTAATGTGTCGACGCTGCCGGTCAAACTATGGCCTGGCATGAAAATCGGCCAGATGTGCTTCTTCCAGCTGAGCTCGCCCGCTGAGCACCCTTATGGCTCCAAGGGCACCGGCTCGCATTATCAGGGCCAACGGGGCCCGACGCCGAGCCGTTCCTACGAGAATTTCTACCGCGCGCACATCGACGACTGAGCGTTGCGACGTACCATTCGGCCGGCGGATGCCGGCCATTTGCTTAATCCCAAGGAGATGTCATGACCAACAGCGATGGTGGGTTCCAGTTCGACTTCCAGCAGCACGAAAAGCCGGTCAGGCCAACGGTTCCTCCGATTCCCGGGCAAGAGACGGCAGCATATGGCGCGCAGCCAGCGGCACAAGCCACACCGGCTCTGCAGTTCCCACAATCTGTGCAGTCTGTGCAGCCGACGCAGTTTGCACAGCCCACACAGCCCATCGATCCGGCCATGACGCAACCGTTCTCACCGCAATTCCCGGCTGCGGTTGCCGCACAAGCACCACAGCCGGCGGCAGCCACGCAGCCAGTAGTATCCGAAACACCAATCGCCGCTGCGCCCGGCCAGCAGCAATACGTTTGGGATCAGACGACGCAAAGCTTCCGCCCGGTGGAACCGACAGCGCCGGTGACGCCAGCCGCACCAGCGGCACCGGCGACATCGCCTGTTTCGGCAGCTTCAAACGCCGCGACACAAGCGTTCCAGCCCAGTCAGGCCGAGCAGCCTGCGGTAGATGCCGAGGCAACACAAGCATTCCGGCCTGATCAGGTCATGGCAACACAGCTTTTCGAAGCTCAGGCCATGCCGAATGCCGAAACCGCGGCCACACAGGCATTCCAGCCTAATTCAGCTGCGGCCACACAGGCATACGGCGCATCATCCACCGTATCCGGTGAGACCGTTGCCATGCCGGCAACGCAAGTAGCGTCTGCCGATGATGCTGCAGCCACACAGGTGTTCCAACCGGCCGCCCTGGCTGCTTCGGCACAGGCTCAGCCTGCTGTGATGCCTCCCTCCATTCCGTTGAATCAGGTCTCCGATGAGGACGATTCCGATGGCGCCGAGCCTCGTCACGGCGGTAGCGGCAAAAAGAACACCCGCAAAATCGTCGGCATTGCCGTAGCAGCAGTCGCCGTGATAGCGCTGGTTGTCGCCGGCCTGCTCTGGTGGCATTCCAACAGCAGCAAGGCGAGCCAAGCCGTGGCATTGGCCGAGTGCAAGGTAGCGGCCAAGCAGTACACGAATGCTCAGAAGAAGCTCACCACCGCCATATCCAATGGCCAAACCAGCGCGCAAACATCCACCAGCGATGTGGCCGATGCCAATACGCTCACCACGCTGAATCAGGCGTTGCAAGACGCCGACAATCCGACCGACACCGCCAAGTGCGATTCCAGCCTCAACGCCACTGAGCTGAAGTCTCACACTAAAGAGCTGCAGAATGATGCCAGCGACATGGCTGACAAGACGGATGCCATCAACAATGCGATCAAGGCCGTTAATACTTCAAAGGCGACGGCCGATACCGACACACTGAAATCGAACCTGAGCTCGGCTATTTCGCAGGCGCAGGGCACACTGGATAATTCCGCGGGCAGTGTGGCCGATGAGAACACCCGCACCGCGCTGCAAAACGCCATCACCGAAGCCAATACGGTGATGAACGGGACCAGTCCGTCCGAATCCGACGTCAACAATGCGATTTCTAGACTGCAGAAGGCCGAGTCCGACGTCACCGCCTCGATGCAGGCCAAGCAGCAGGCAGATGCCGCCAAGCAAGCTCAGGAAGAGGCTCGGCAGAAGGCCGACCAAGAGGCACAGCAGAAGTCTCAAGACGAGTCCAACAATAGCGACAACAATAACGGCGGCGACAACTCCACCTCTACTGACGGCACCGACCTCTACTGACGGCACCGACGGCAGCAACAACTGAGGTCTGCAGCGTTCTCCCGTTTCCCATGGGGCGGTAACTTCCCCATGGGGCGGTTAGCACATTTTCCTTTTTCGCGGAATAACGCCGTTTTCAGCGACCGCCCCATGAGGAACTCACCGCCCCATGGGATAGTTACCGCCCCATGAGGAGCCGTTTGGATATAGCAGTGGGCCGGGCCCTGAATACCAGAGCCCGGCCCACTGCTATATGCCCACAATCAGGGCTATTGCGATGGCTTAACGCTTGGCTATCGCGCGTAGCACAATCTTGCGTAGCTCGGAGGCAATCAGCACGATTGCGGCCAGGCAGATGCATTCCACCCAAGCCATCGGGCTCAATGCCACGGTGCCGAACGGACCGTTAAGGAACGGCACGTAAATCACCACGAGCTGCAGCGCCACGGACAAACCAATCGCACCCCATAGCCACTTGTTGGAGAACAGACCCACGAATGCGGACTGCAGATGCGAACGGGAGGCCAGCGCGTTGAACAGCTGGGCAAACACCAGAATCGTGAAGCCCATCGTACGGGCCTCGGTCATCTGCGCTTCATGGCCGATGGCATCCACCGAGCGGTCGGTGAACAAGCCGCCGGATAGGTGCATGTCCATACCAATCAGCGTGACGATGGCCATAATGACGCCGACGAAGATGATGTCGCCCCACATGGAGGCGTCAATCACGCGGTCCGTCACCTTACGCGGTTTACGACCCATCACATCGTCGGTCTGCGGGTCCACGCCCATAGCCAACGCCGGCGCGGCATCGGTCAGCAGGTTGATCCACAGCAACTGTGTGGCGAGCAGCGGCACGGTGACGCCCACGGTTTCCGGCTGGCGGATGCCGAGGAAGCCAGCAAACACCACACCGAGGAACACGGTGAACACCTCACCCACATTGGAACTCAGCAGGTAGCGCAGGAACTTGCGGATGTTGTCGAAGATCACGCGACCCTCGCGTACGGCGGCCACAATGGTGGAGAAGTTGTCGTCCGCCAGAATCATCTTGGCGCTCTGCTTGGTCACTTCGGTGCCGGTGATGCCCATGGCCACGCCGATGTCCGCGGACTTGACTGCCGGGGCGTCGTTCACACCGTCGCCGGTCATGGCCACGATGTTGCCTTGACGCTGCAAGGATTCGACGATCTTGAGCTTGTGCTCGGGGGCCACGCGCGCGTACACGGACACTTCGGACGTGGCCTTGTCGAGTGCGGCCTCATCGGGCAGCTGGTCGAGCTGGTCGCCGGTCAGGGCCTTGCCGTCCTTGGCGATGATGCCAAGGTCGGAGGCGATGCGGGCGGCGGTCAGCGGGTGGTCGCCGGTGATCATCACCGTGCGGATGCCGGCACGATGGGCCTCGGTCACGGAGTCGCGCACCTCAGTACGCGGCGGATCGATAATGCCGACCATGCCATTCCAGATGAGATCGGTTTCGATGGCTTCGGCCTGATCGGCGATGTCGGACACCTGGCCTGCGGCGTTGACGCTTACACCGGGCACATCAGCCAAAGAACTGGTTTCCAGCGGACGGCAGGCCTCGCCAAGCGTACGGTAGGCCTCGGAGGAGAGACGTTCGACGGTGGCGAGAATCGACTGGCGATCGCCTTCGGTGAGCTTACGGACCTGACCACCCACGCAGATGCGCGTGCAGTAGCTCAACAGCACGTCGGGCGCGCCCTTGGCGAACACGGTGAGCTTGTCTGAATCGGTGCTGTCCTTGGCGATGATGGACATGCGCTTGCGTTCGGAGGTGAACGGAATCTCGCCAACGCGCGTGTAGCGCTTGATCTTGCGATCGGCCTTGACCTTGCGTGCGGCCACGATCAGCGAGACTTCGGTGGGGTCGCCCACAATCTCCCAACGGCCGTTCTCCTCGCGTAGTTCGCCGTCGTTCGCGAGCGTGCCGGCCACAAGCGTGGCGACGACTTCATCGGCCACAATCTGGGCCTGCTCGGATTCAGGACTGACGCCACCGGTCATAACCATGCGGCCTTCCGGCGCGTAACCGGTGCCGGTGATCTGCACTGCGCCGGACGGGGTGACCACGCGCTCCACGGTCATCTCGTTGCGGGTCAGCGTACCGGTCTTATCCGAGCAGATCACGGAAGCGGAGCCCAAGGTCTCCACCGAATGCAGTTTCTTGACGATGGCGTTGTGCGCGGCCATACGCTGCACACCAAGCGCCAGCACCACGGTCAGGATGGCGGCCAAGCCTTCCGGCACGGCGGCCACAGCCAGCGAGACGGCCAACAGCAAGGAATCAATCACGTCATGGACGTCGTCGAAGCCTTCCAGCACGGCGAGCGCCACCAGCACCACGACAGCGATGACGCACACCGCAATGCCGAGGATCTTGGAGACGTAATCCATCTCCTTTTGCAGCGGGGTTTTCTCATCTTCGGTGGCGGAGAGCATGTCGGCGATCTTGCCGACCTGCGTGTTCATACCGGTGCCGGTCACGATTGCGCGGCCGGTGCCTTGCGTCACGGAAGTGCCGTTGAAGATCATGTTGGCACGGTCGCCCAGCGCCTTGGCTTCGGTGAGTGTGTCCGGCTTCTTACCGACCGGCACGGATTCGCCGGTCAGGGAGGCCTCGGCGATGCGCAGGCTGGCCGCGTTGACCAGTCGGCCATCGGCGGAGACTGAGTCGCCTTCCGCAAGGACGATGATGTCGCCGGGGACCACGTCGGCGGTGTTGATGCGCATGACTTTGCCGCCGCGCAGCACCGAGGTCTGCGGGGCCGTCATTTGGGCGAGCGCCTCGACCGCGGCCTCCGCCTTGGCCTCCTGCATGTAGCCGAGCACGGCATTGACGATCAGAATCAAAATGATCACGATGGCGTCGAACGGCAGCACTTCACCGCCTTCCGCGCCGGGCTGCGCATTGGCCTTTTCGATGAACCATGCGATCACCGAGATGATGGTGGCCGCGATCAGCAGGTAGACCAGCGGGTCCTGGAACTGGGCCAGGAATTTCTTCCATTTCGGTACGGGCGGGGCGGTGGCGAGCTCATTCGGGCCGAATTTGGCCAGTCGACGCTTGGCTTCTTCCTCGCTCAGGCCCTGGGATGGGTCGACATTCAGGGCTTTGGCCACGTCGTCGGCACTGGTCAGACTTGGATCAGCTTCCCCCAATAGCGCTTCCTGCGCGCGCACTTCTTCCGATTCCACGACCTCGTTCGTTGCGGTCGCGGACACTGCGGATTGATCTTTGAGATCATCCATAATGTTCTCCTTGGTATTGCCGCGGAGTAGTCAGCCTTGCGGCCGCTGCCGGGTTTTCTCTCCCGGCTGGACGCACAGGACTGCGCGGTTATGGACACCGGCGCAACTGCTGCCGATGCATACGATTGCTATTATTCCATAACTGCGTGGCGCACTTGGCGCACAGCGTAATAGCGTTTTGCCTAGAACAGGCGACGCAACCAGGCTTCAGCCAAATCAGGCCAACACTGCACGCATTCGACGATGTGCGCATAGAAGCCGTTGCCAGCGGTTTCCGCATTGGCCAGGGACAGGCCGTGGCTGCCTTCGGGGAACAGGTGTGCTTCGATGCTCACGCCGGCGGCCCGGCAGGCCTGGATGAGCATTAGCGTATTCTCCACGGGCTCGGCTTCGCGGTCGGAGGTCATGGCGTAGCCGCCACCAGGCAAAATCAGGATGGCCGGGCGTATGCGGTCCGGTTCCATCTCCTCGCTGTTGTCGGCCACATAGCCAAAGAATCGCGCCTCGTTGCCGTCAATGCCAGCGATGGTTTGTTGGATTATTGCATGCCATACATCATACGCGCAGAGAATAGTTCTCGATAAGAACCACTCACCATATGCGGTCTTGCCCGTATCTCCAAACCGAATAACGCTTACAGCGAATCGTGAAGAACGTATGCCGCACTACCGTTACAGAGCATTCGACAGCTCGACATATAACTTAAGAATCGTGAGAATCAAAGCAATTCATAACCTAGGAATAGTGAGTTTTACGGCATTATATAACTTAGGAATCGTGATTTTATAGCTCATAAATCCTTGAAAATACTAGGAATATGAGCTTAACATGTATAAGAGAAAAGTATACGACCATCTACGGCGATGGAAAGCAGCGAGCAAGGGTACTACTGCGTTAATGATTGAAGGAGCCCGCCGCGTCGGCAAAAGCACCGTCGCCGAGGAATTCGCGAAGAACGAATACCGCTCATACATCCTTATCGACTGGCAGAAGGCTCCGCAGGCGGTACGAGACTCGTTCCGCAACAATCTGGATCATTTGGACACGCTGTTCATGGACCTTTCCGTCTATTACGGCGTACGCCTGCATGAGCGTGACACCCTCTTTATTTTCGACGAAGTACAGCTCTTCCCCTTTGCCCGCAGCGCGGTTAAACAACTCGTTGCGGATGGTCGATATGACTTCATGGAGACTGGCTCCCTGATCTCCATTAAGAAGAATGTCGAAAACATCTTGATTCCCTCCGAGGAAGAATCGGTGAGCATGTTTCCCATGGATTTTGAGGAATTTCTATGGGCCAGAGGAGAAGAACTACTCGCCGATGCGATACGGCAATCTTTTGCGGACAGGCGAGCAATGTCTCCGCTGCTGGACAACAAGGCGGAACGCCTGTTCCGTGAATACATGCTGGTGGGAGGTATGCCGCAGGCCGTAGAGCGTTATCTGGGAACATCCGATATGGGCAATGTCGATCGAGTGAAACGCCAAATTTTGCACCTGTACGCTCAGGACATAGAGCAATACGGCGGAGATTCGAAAGAACGGGTCAAACGTATCTTCGATGAAATTCCAAGGCAACTTTCCAAGCATGAAAAGAAGTTCACACTGTCGTCTTTAGGCGAAAACGCACGCGAACGTGAATATGGCGATGCTTTCTTCTGGTTGGATGAATCGTTCCTGATCAACCGCTGCATGAATGCCACGGATCCGCATGTGGGCCTGCGCCTACACCAAGAGGACTCCACGATGAAATGCTATATGGGAGACACCGGCTTGTTAGTAACGCAAGTGTTTGCCGACCGCGCATACACGTCGAATGAGTTGTACCGCGATATCCTGTTCGGCAAGCTGGAAGTGAATGAAGGCATGCTGGTGGAGAATGTCGTTGCGCAGCAGCTCCGGGCCTCAGGCCATCGCCTGTTCTTCTATTCCCGATATTCCCGTCAGGCGAAGGACCGCATGGAAATTGATTTTCTCCTTATCGGGGAGTATTCAAATGCCGCCATGAAGGCCAGGGTCTGCCCCGTGGAGGTCAAATCGACAAAGAGATACAAAACCTCATCGCTCGATAAGTTCAAGAATAAATTCGACAGCCGGGTCGGCATGCAATATGTGCTGCATCCTAGACCAATGCGCGTTGAAGGAGACCGCCTATATCTGCCGTTGTATATGGCGCATTGCTTGTGATGATTCTAGAACGTATCGCAGAGAATGATTCTCAATAAGAAAAGCGTGAGGATTACGATGCCTCAATCGCACATGCAGAGCGTCATATCAGTGAGATCCCGCCGTTGCGGACCATGTTTGATTGTGCGGAAAAGTTCGGATGCCTCACACTTTTCTTGACGGGAATTATTTACTGTGAGGCATTGCGCAGGTTGGCGGCCATGGCGCGGTCGCGCAAGCCTTTGGTGAGCTTGAGACCGAGGGTTACGGCGATCAGGACTATCGTGCAGGCGATCCACAGCGTTCGACCGCCGAAGTTGCTGATGGTCCAGCCACCAATCAGCGGCGCCAGCGCAATCGATACCGACCACACTACGTTGTAGACGCCCTGGTACGTGCCGCGTGCCGACGCGGGTGCCATGGCGGCAACCGTAGTGGTGGCGATAGGGAATGTGCCCAGCTCACCCAGCGTCCACAGCACTACGGCAAGCGCGAATCCGCCCCAGGAATGGGCCGCGGCCTGCACCGCATAGCCGATGACGGTTACGGCGAGGCCCATCACCAGCACGCGTGAATTGCCCATGCGCGAGAACAGTTTCATCGCGGGAATCTGCAGCAGGCACAACATACCGCCATTGATGGTGAGCAGCACCGAATACTCGCCCAGCCCTAGACCAAGGTCCGTCATGGCAATGGGCAGGCCGGAGGTGCTTTGGAAGTACACAAGGAAGTAGCCGAACATCAGCAGGGAGAAGCCGAGGAATGGCGTATCAGTGAGCACGCGCCGCCAATTGCGAGACATGGAGCCCTTGGCACTGGCAGCCGGTGCGGCATCCGAGTGATTCGGCCCCTCGACGCCGGCGAATTCCGCATGCGTAACACTGCGTTCGTCTTCATGGCGCACCGCACTTGGCACCGATACAGTAATCCCCAAATGCCGCACCTCGCGGAAGAACGCAATCAGCAATATCGTGACGGCTATCATCACCGCCGCTTCAACGTAGAACATCAGCGAATACGAGATCTTGACCAGCTGGTTGGCCACAATCGGCCCAATCGCGTACCCAAAATTAATCGCCCACGATTGCAGTACGTACGCACGTTGCTGACGTTCGGCGGGCACCACATCCGCGATATACGCGGCGATGACCGGGCTGGGCAGTGAGGCGAACGCACCATAGACAAACAGGGCCGCGCCTAAAGCCACGGGGTCAGTGAGCACGGAAACGACCAGCAGGGCAGCCGCTGCGCCGATTTCGCCGATGATAATCATGGATTGGCGGCCGAATCTGTCGGACAAGGTACCGCCGAACAGGCAGCCGATGATTGCGCCGAAGCCGTACATGGCCACGACTGTGCCCACCACACCCTCATCGAGGCGCAGCGCGGAAACCAAATATATCGACAAGAATGAGGTCACGAAGCGACCCATCCACAGAATCAGAATCGCCAACCATAATCCCCAATACAGCAGGGACAGTCCGAATATCATGCGCTGCTTCTTCACTCTCAATACCTTACCGGCTACCGACGGCGGAATAGCCGCGTTTTGGCGCGGGGTGCTGGGACAATAGCACCTATGGCTATCAAAAAAGGACCGACCAAGGGGTCGGGTGGCAAACATCGCAACAAACTGAAGGGTTACGGCCCCACGCCCAAAGCCGAGGACCGCGTCTATCACAAGGCGTATAAGGCCAAGAAAGCGGCCGAACGTCGGCAGATGGCCGACCCGCGTCTGGCAGCCCGCCGTCGAGTGGACAAGTTCGCTTCGGCGGATACTTCGGATCTGGTGTACGGCCGCAATTCCGTGCTGGAAGCACTGCGCGTAGGCGTACCTTCTTCCACGCTGTACATCATGTCTCGTATTGAACATGACGATCGTACTCGCGAAATCGTGAAAATCGCTGGTATGAACGGCCTGCACATGCTGGAGGCCGATCGTCTGGAGATGGATCGTATCGCCCGCTCCGGCAACCATCAGGGCGTGATTCTGAAGGTCGATCCGTTCCAGTACTCCTCGCTGAACGAGCTGGCCGATCGTGCTGAGAAGAAGGCCAAGGCAATGGAGGCCGCGAATTCGGCGGCCGCCCGTATTGCTGCGCGACCGCTGTTCATTGCATTGGACGGCGTGACCGATCCGCAGAACCTGGGTGCCGTGATTCGTTCGGCGGCCGCATTCGGTGCCAATGGTGTGATTCTGCCGGAACGCCGTTCCGCTTCAGTGAACGCCGCCGCTTGGAAGGTGTCTGCCGGTGCGGCCGCGCATATGCCGGTGGCGCGCGTGGTGAACCTGACTAAGGCACTTGAGGGCTTGAAGGAGCGTGGATACTACGTTGTCGGCCTTGACGGTGGCGGCGATAAGCTCGTCGGCGAGACTGGCTTTGAATCCGATCCGCTCGTTGTAGTGCTCGGTTCGGAAGGCAGCGGTTTGGGCCGACTGGTGCGCGAAACCTGCGACGCGATTGCCGGCATCCCGATCAGCTCGTCTGTTGAGTCGCTGAACGCTTCAGTGGCGGCGGGTATCAGCCTGTACGCGGTGTCCAACGCACGGCGCAAGGCTGCGGCGGAGTGATTGTCGCTTGAGGCCGTAATAGGTTGTACACACAAAGAAGCCCCTCTATTTAGACGGGTGCTCGTAAGAAAGTAATTCACCAAAAATTACACTTACAGCATCTGTCAGGCGGGATTGGCTAACGAAAAAATGAGCGATACTTGGTTTTTTGACCGAGTATCGCTTATTTTTTGCCCTTGCGTAGAAGCAATAGATTTATTCACACTTTTTTGCTATAATCATATCGTATCTATCCTTTCCATTCCTTTCCGAGGTTTTTTCAAAAAATCTCAAAAAACTTTTGCCGCATTGGAACAATTTGAACTTTCTCATGCCATATATAGTAGAGGGGCAAAAATAAACGATTGGAGGTGACGCTATGACACAACCGAAAGACCCCAAAGGCTTTCTTGTGGTGCTGCCCGGTGAAATCATCGAGATACCTCAGGATAGCGACAAATCGTGGCTGACTTTGTTTTACAGTCTGCCAAAGGAGCTTGCCGAGAAGTGGAAACCGGCTTTTGACTTGCCACGCTGCCCTTACGAGGTTTTGCGAACGGACAAGTATGACAGCATCGTTTGTGACGATATGTTTAAGCTGCTTGTGTGGGATTGCTATTCGTGGAGTGCATGGCAGTTCTTCCAAGTGAAAGACCGCAAGGGAAACTACCGTGATATTCCCGGCGATATGAAGCAGTATGCGGGCTACTTCCCCTTGTGGCGGCTCTCATACAACATCATTCCATATATCCGAATGAAGTTTGAGCAACACGGACTTGGCTTTCAAAACCTATACAATATCCCGCAGGGTGTTGAAGTGCCGTGGCTGACCTATCAGCAGTTCAGCAATCTGATCGGCAATGTCACCGATATGGTAATTGCGGAAGAAAACTGGCAACCGATGATTGATGCTATCTGGGAGAACAGGACGGTTGAGGACTACGAAACCACAAGTAGCACCGTCAAGACCGACTTCATGCGGAAGTGGTATCACAACCGTTCCGGCAAGCCTATCTCTCTGGACGAAATGATGGAGAGCGAGAACGGAGACATTTTTGAGGTAGCCGACCCACGAAGCGAGTTTGAGCAGATGGTTATCTCCGAAATGCAGATTGCCGCCTTTGCCGAGCAGAATATCACCGACAAAGACCGGGAGATATTGAAGCTACGAATGGACGGACACACCGAGCAGGAGATCGCAGACAAGGTTGGCTACAAAACCGCAAGTGCGGTACACAAGCGGATTGCAAAAATCGCAAGTGCCTATGAGGATTTTGTGACCGCTGAATACGGAAAATATCTGGACAAGTAAATGACGCAGAACGGCAGCAGTCACCCGAAAGGTGGTTGCTGTTTTTCGTGTGGGAAAGGAGTATCAATGAGCAAAGAGCCGTTTGCAAATCTACCCGATGTGCTGAACGCAAAGCAGCTTGCCGAGGCGTTGCACCTATCCAAAGCCGGGGCTTACAATCTGCTGAACGCAGACGATTTCCCCACGCTGAAAATCGGCGGGAGGAAGCTGGTCATAAAGCAGGATTTATTGCTCTGGCTGAAAAAACACACCAACAGTCAAGAGCCGAGAAAAACAGAAAACAGCCAATAACGACTGCCCGGACGCACTACTCCCTGTCCGAGCAGTTTCTATTTGAAAATCGCCGTTTTTCCCAAGTCAAGAGCCGGGAAAAACACCCGAAAAATGCCCCTACTGCGTAACAGGGGCGCAGAAAGGAGTTAAAATGCGAACAGGACTTACCAAGCGGCAGAAAACCACAGAAATCTTTTTTGATGAAACCAAGAGCAGGATCACCGTCTACACCCACAACACCGACTTGAAGAAGCGGCTGACCGCCTATGCGGAGCGGTACCCCGACCATTGCACTATGACGGACGAGGATAGCGAAACAGGCTACAAGGCGTTTGAGATTGAAAAGGGGCGATTGTCTTTCCGTCTGACCGCACCGTACAGCGAGGAACGCCGACGGGCGGCGAGTGACTATGCAAAAAAAGTTACAAGTTTTATGCAGCAAGGTGATTGAAAAAATGAGACTGTTTTGCTATAATTACTATGAAAAGATCTGTAAGGAGGTGTGGTAATGGCAAAAAACAAACTGGTTGCCCCAGTTGTTAAATGGGTTGGCGGAAAACGCCAGCTTTTAGATGAGATTACGCCTTTGCTTCCAAAGCGGATCGCTTCTTATTGTGAGCCATTTTTAGGTGGCGGTGCTGTTCTTTTTTCCATTCAGCCATCTAAAGCTATCGTCAATGACTTAAACGGGGATTTGGTAGCTGTTTACGAAACAATTCGTGATGACCTCGAATCTCTGCTTGAAGATTTGAAAAAACATGAAAACACTTCAGAGTATTTTTATGCACTGCGAGATATGGATAGAGATAAGGAAGCATACCAAGCGATGACGAAGGTTGAGCGAGCTTCCAGATTGATCTATCTTAACAAAACTTGTTTCAATGGGCTTTTCCGGGTTAATTCTTCTGGTGAGTTTAATTCTCCGTTTGGTCACTACAAAAACCCCAATATAGTTAATGAGCCTGTTCTTCGGGCTGTTAGCAAATATTTTGCATCAAGCAATATCACATTTTATAGTGAGGATTTTGCTGAAACTTTGAAACGAGTAAATAAAGGCGGTTTTGTATATCTTGATCCCCCATACGATCCTGTTTCAGATACAGCAAGTTTCACAGGTTATAACAAGGGCGGCTTTGACCGAAACGAGCAGATTAGATTGAAGCAGTGCTGTGATGAGCTGACGAAGCGTGGAGTAAAATTCATGCTTTCTAACTCAGCCACCGATTTTATCAAGGATTTGTATAAGGATTACGATATTACAATCGTAAAGGCAAAGCGAGCAATCAACGCAGATGCAAGCAAGCGAGGGGCAATAGAGGAGGTGCTAATCAGAAATTATGGGACTGAATGATACTGCTTGGCAAGCCCTCTTTGACAAGTACGATATTCTTGATGAAATCCAAAGGAGTGGTCAATTTGTAATATCGGCAAACCAAATCAAAGAATTTCGTGAGCCGAGGCTAATGACTAAGTTTGACCACAAAGTTAATCTCCCATCTGTTTTTGCAGACAACGGATTAGCGATTTTGCCTATCACTCGTGGCGATTATGTTATTTCATCATTCTCTGCATATAAAGAATTTGAACCCCCTGTTGCTGATGCACAGAGAATTTCAATTCCTGCTCATATCCAAAGCCTAATGCCGCAGTTTCTTGTGAGCGAAGCCATTGCTTTGAATTGTGCAAATGCTTGTGGCATATTGAGTGATTTTTTGGAAGATGATGCTCTCGTGTCAACAGTAAGCGGTCGCATGAGTTCCGGCGGTTTTGGCTTTAATATTGAAACAGACACCGGCACTAAATATGTCGCTGTATCAAATTCTCAAATAGAGATTGATGCCGCATACGAGGGAATTAACTATCTTTCTCTTTTTGAAGCGAAACGAGACTTGTCTGATGATTTTCTTGTAAGGCAGCTCTACTACCCTTTCCGTGTATGGAGTAGCCGAGTAACCAAGCCGGTCAAGCCTGTGTTCCTTATCTTTTCAAACGGTATGTTTAACTTGTATCAATATCAGTTTGACGATCCTCAAAACTATAATTCGCTTAGACTGGTAAAGCAGAAGAATTATGTGATCGCAACTGAAATCTGCTTGTCAGATATTGAAAACCTTTTGACAACTGTTCCGTTGGTAACTGAGCCTGAAATTTCATTTCCCCAAGCTGACCGTATGTCCCGGATAGTAAACCTTATCGAGTTGTTAAATGAGAAACCGATGACAAAGCAAGATATAACATCGGAATACGCATTTGATGAGCGGCAGACAAATTATTATACTGATGCAGGACGATACCTTGGGCTTATCGACAAAGGGCATGACGAAGATGGGAACATTCTTTTCCAGTTGTCTGCCCGTGGACATCATATAATGGGGTTGGAGTACAAGGAACGCCAACTTGCTCTTGTGACACAGATATTGATGCACAAGGTATTCAACGAAACCTTAAAACTACATCTACAATGCGGAGAAATGCCGGATAAACAAACCATCATCCAAATTATGAAGAACTCAAGCCTATATCATGTTGAAGCTGACAGCACATATTTACGGCGTTCTTCCACAGTCATAGGTTGGATAAACTGGATTTTGGGAATTGTTGAAGAATAACTCTCCGCTGAAAAGGAGGGTGGAAAGCATGGCAGACAATAAGCAAAGACCAATTATTCAATCAAGTGGATACAACGGTAGCGAGCCTACTCGTATTTGTCCTCACTGTGGCAAAGAAAAACCGTTGAGCGACTTTGGTTATAGAAAAATGAAAAAAGGCGAAAATGGGCAAGTCAGAAACCAGTCTTGGTGTAAAGATTGCCGATAAAACGAATGACAGACCGTCTACCGTAAAAAGGTAGGCGGTCTTTTCATATCCAAAACAAAATCATAGGAGGAACGATATGCCGAGAAAACAACCGACCACCCTTGCAGAATGTAACGCCGAATTGGAGCTTGCACAAAAGCAGCTACGACAGTATCAAAACCGGGAGAAAGTGCTGACACGGAAGTTGTTCGTAGAGGAACGCCGCATCAGAACGCACCGCCTTTGCGCCCGTGGCGGCTATCTGGAAAGCATCGTGCCGGAGTTGATCGCCATGACGGACGAGGAAGCGAAAGACTACCTTTACCACGCAGTACACAGCGAGGAAGCAAAAGCATTTTTGAAAAAACGAGCCGAGGGAGGGGTTACGGAATAATACCCTTGTTTACAAGGGCGCACTTATACACCCTGTCGGGTGTCGTGCGCTCTGCCGAGGGCTTTGTGGGAGCGTGGGAAATTCACACTCCCACATTGGCGGCTTGCGCCGCACAGGGAAAACTGCATTTTCCCTGCGACAGCTTACGCTGTCTACCATTTAGCGCACTTGCGGAAAGCGAACACCTTGCTTCGCAAGCTATTCACTTTCCACAAGTCTGAATAACCGAAACCGGGAGGTGGTACTATCGCAATTTACCATTGCAGCATTAAGATCGTCAGCCGTGGCAGCGGTAAATCCGCAGTCGCAGCAGCTGCCTACCGAAGCGGCGAGAAAATCACAAACGAATGGGACGGCATAACCCACGACTACACCAAGAAAGGCGGCATCGTCCATTCCGAAATCCTGCTGCCACCCAATGCTCCACTAGGCTTCAAAGACCGGGGAACGCTATGGAACAGCGTGGAGGAAATCGAAAAGGCGGGCAATTCCCAACTGGCAAGAGAGTTGGAAGTTGCCCTGCCCATAGAGTTATCCAGAGAGGAACAGTTACGGCTTGTCCGTGAATACTGTTCCTCTCAATTTGTTTCCAAAGGAATGTGCGCCGACTTCAATATCCACGACACAGGCAGCGGCAATCCCCACGCCCATATCCTCTTGACGATGCGCCCGATGGACGAGCAGGGCAAGTGGCTTCCGAAATCCAAAAAGGAATATGTGCTTGATGAAAACGGCGAGCGCATCCGTCTTGCAAGCGGCAGATACAAGACACGAAAAGTTGACCTTGTGGACTGGAACAGCCACGACAACGCCGAGGTCTGGCGCAAGGCGTGGGCTGACCTTGCCAACAGTTTTTTGGAGCAGAGTAACCGCCCGGAACGCATCGACCACCGCAGCTATGAACGGCAGGGCATTGAGCAAATCCCGACTGTTCACATCGGCGTGGCGGCATCACAGATGGAGAAGAAAGGCATCGTTACCGAGCGTGGCGAACTCAACCGCAGTATCAAGGCGGCTAATCGTATGCTCCGTGAAATCCGGGCGCAGATCGGCAAGCTGAAAGAATGGCTGTCCGAGATTTTCAAGGCAAAGGAAGCCTTGCGAGCCGAGCCACAACAGCCGAAATCTCCCGACCTGTCAACGCTACTGTTCCGCTATCTGGATATTCAGAAAGCAAAGGGCAGGAAGTATTCGCAGAGTTGGCAGCAACAGCACACCGCCGATGAACTCAAAGCCATTTCCAAAGCGGTCAATCTTCTTGCGGAAAAGGGTATCTTCACTCTGGAGGAATTGGACGCTGCCCTGTCCTCTGTCAGCGACAAGGCAAGCGAAATCCGTGGTGCTATGAAGCCGAGGGAAGCGAGAATTAAGCAGCTACAAAAGCTGATTGAGCAGGCGCAGAACTTCCAAAAGACAAAGCCCGTCCATGATGAATACAAGCAAATCCGTTGGAAAGGCAAGCAGGAAAAGTTTGCAGAAACGCATCGAGCCGACCTCACGATATGGGAAGCGGCTAACCGTTATCTGCGGGCGAACTTGCCGGATATGAAACTGACCCATAAAGCGTGGCAGACCGAGCTTGCGAAGCTGACCGCCGAGAACGAAGCGGAGTACGCCAAGCTGAAAGCACAGCGGGAAGTCGTTTCCGATCTGCAAAAAATCCACCGCTATGTGGATATTGCGCTGAAAGAGGACGCACCGCAGCAGAGCAAAACCAGAAATCACAATATAGACCGATGAGCCATCGGAGAAAGGAAACCACCATGAACAAGAACAAAGAGTTTGAACATGAAATCGACCCGGAGCTGTTAGAGGAAATCCGGCTATGGGAAGAAGCCGACCACGATGAGCTGACAGAATATTATTTCTCCTGCTCTGACCCCTATCTCAAACCGCAGCCCCTACCGCCCGACCACCCACGGCACAACTGCTACTTCAACGAGGACGGCCATCTCTGCGTGAAAAATCTGTCCGCGTTCTGGCTGCCGGAGTTCACCTTGCAAAAGGAAATCGGCGGCACAGTCTACACCGTCACAGGCAGCTATGACGGCGTGGAAACGCTGGATAAAAAGATGGAACGCATCATGGGCGAAAAGTTTACAGAAAAGATGGAGGATTCTGAATGACAAATACGCAGTCTCTTGGTACAATAGAAGCAACCAATCCTGTACTGGCAGTTGCCCCTTTGAAGGAGGAAACAGAAATGTTACGGGCAACTGATAAAATCACCGCGCTTTACTGCCGCTTATCCGTGGAAGATTTGAAAGAGGATAAGAAGGGCAGCAAAGAGGACGAATCCAACAGCATCCAGAATCAGAAAATGATCCTGCTCCAATACGCAAAGGAGCACCGTTTCCCGAACCCAACCTTTTTCGTGGACGATGGGTATAGCGGGACGAACTATGACCGCCCCGGCTTCCAAGCCATGCTTGCGGAAATCGAAGCGGGCAGAGTGGCAGTCTGCTGTACGAAAGACCTATCACGACTGGGGCGTAATTCCTCGCTGACAGGGCTGTATATCAACTTCACATTCCCAAAGTACAATGTGCGCTATATTGCCATCAACGACCATTTTGACACCATCGACCCCAACAGTACCGACAGCGATATTGCGGGCATCAAGAACTGGTTCAACGAGTTTTTCGCCAAAGACACCAGCCGCAAGATCCGTGCTGTCAATAAGGCAAAGGGCGAACGCGGCGTTCCTCTGACCGTCAATGTTCCATTCGGCTACCGTAAAGACCCGGAGGACAAGACAAAGTGGGTCGTGGATGAAGCGGCGGCATTGGTAGTCAAGCGCATCTTCAAGCTGTGCATGGAGGGCAGAGGTCCGATGCAGATTGCAAAGCTGCTCCAAGCGGAAAAGGTGCTTAACCCCACTTCCTACAAACGCAGGGAGGGCATCAAATCCCCAAGCCCCGAAACTGCCGACCCCTACCATTGGAACACCAACACGGTTGTTCATATTCTGGAACGGCGGGAGTACACAGGCTGTACGGTCAACTTCAAGACCTACACCAACTCTATCTGGGACAAGAAGCAGAGGGAAACGCCCATTGAGAAACAGGCGGTTTTCTACAACACCCACCCGGCAATCATCGAGCAGGAAGTCTTTGACAAGGTGCAGCAGATCCGTAAGCAGCGTCACCGCAGAACGAAAACGGGCAAGAGCAGCTTGTTTTCCGGCATGGTCTATTGCGCCGACTGCGGAGCGAAAATGCGGTATTGTACCACCAACTACTTTGAGAAGCGGCAAGACCATTTCGTATGCGCCAACTACCGCAGCAACACGGGAAGCTGCTCGGCACACTTTATCCGGGCGGTTGTGTTGGAGGAATTGGTCTGGATGCACATGAAAGCGGTTATCTTCTATGTGACACGCTACGAGAAGCATTTTAGGGCGGTTATGGAGCAGCGGTTACGAATGAGCAGCGAGGAAGCCATCCGTGGCTACAAGACGCAGCTTGCACAGGCAGAACGCCGCCTTGCAGAGCTTGACCGACTGTTTATCCGCATCTATGAGGACAATGTTTCCGGGCGCATCACCGATGAACGCTTTTCCCTTATGAGCAAGACCTATGAGGACGAACAGGCGCAACTCAAGGTGGATATTCACCGCTTACGGCAGGAAATTGAAGTACAGGAACGACAGATTGAAGATTTAGAGAAGTTCATTCAGCGGGTACACAAATACGAGGACTTGCAGGAAATGACACCCTACGCCCTGCGAGAGCTTGTCAAGGGTATCTACATCGAAGCCCCCGACAAGAGCAGCGGAAAGCGCAGACAGGGCGTCCGCATCTCCTACGACCTTGTGGGCTTTGTCCCCGTGGAAGAACTGTTGAAACAGGAAACGGCATGACCAAAGCCATGCCGTTCCTGCAAAAAGCAATATTACTTTCTTATGACCCCCGCCGGTTGAGGGGCTTCTTTGTGTGATGGGCTCACCTACAGACAGTCCACCGGATTGTCCGCTTAATGACTCCACACTGCCGCATCCGGATCGTCATCGGGGTTGTAGCCGTCGTCGTCCGGGTCGCTGTAGGTGGATTCGTCGTCAATGACGCCGGAATCGGCCTCTTCGTTAAGTTCGGCGAGTGCCTTGGAATCAAGGTTGTAGCTCGGCAGAACGTTGTCGATGTAGCTGGTCACGGCCTCGCCCATCGGCACGTCGTGGCCGGCCTTCTCCGCCAGGAACCAGCGATGGTCAAGCACCTCATGGAAGAACTGAGCAGGCTCGATCTGGGAGCGATATTCGCGCGGAATCATACGCACGGTCGGCTCGAACACCTCGCGCATCCAATCGGTGGCCACGATTTCCAGATCCTCGCCCTCACGCCACGTGGAGGCACGGTAGGCGTCAAGGTCGTTGAGCAGACGACGGGCCTGGTTCTCCTGCACGTCAAGGCCGGTGAGGCGCAGCAGCTTGCGGTTGGCGTAGCCGGCGTCCACCACGCGCGGGCGGACCAGCACACGCTTGCCGTCCTCGGCGGTCTTCATTTCCAGCTCGTCCACGTCGAAGCCCAGCTCGTTGAGCTTGTTGACGCGCTGCTCAATCTTCCACATTTCGTCCGGGTTGAACTTGTCGGTGTCGGTCAGAGCGCTCCACAGCGAGTGGTAGCGGTCGACTAGGCGGTTGCCCACCTCGATCTCATCCACGTCGCCGGGCAGTAGCTTGCCGGACGCCAAATCCATAAGTTCGCCGATGATGTTGGTGCGGGCCAAGTCGATATCGTATTCGCGCTGGCCGTCGGTGAGCTGGACTTGCAGGTCACCGGTCTCGGCGTCCACCAGGAAGGCGGAGAAAGCGTCGGCGTCGCGCAGGAACAGGACGTTCGACAGGGACACATCGCCCCAGTAGAAGCCGGCCAGGTGCAGGCGCACCAGCAGAACGGCGAGGGCGTCGATCAGTCGTTCGGCGGTGTCCGGGCGCAGGTTGCGGGCGAACAGCGCACGGTACGGCAGTGAGAACTTCAAGTGCCGGGTGACCAGAATCGCCTCCAGCGGCTCCCCTTCACGGGTGTGACGGCCGGTGACCACGGCGATCGGGGTCACAGTTGGCAGTTCGAGCTTCTGCAGTCGACGCAGGATCTCGTACTCTCGCTCGGCCACCTGGCGCGTGATCTCCTTCATGGCGTACACCTCGTCGCCCACGTGCACGAATCGCACGACGTGGCGGGAGATGCCTCGCGGCAGGTTGGCCAGCAGGTCCTCAGGCCAGGTGGCCAAGGGCTTGTGCCAGGGCAGCGTGAACATCTTTGGGTTCGAGCTGGCGGCGGTGATTTTCAGTGCTTGCGGTTCCGCTGAATCGGCGTGTTCGTCTTCGGCTTTGACAGACGTGGCCTTCAGCGCACGCGGATCCATCTGGGGCAATTCGTTCAACTCCATATGTTCGATTTTACGTGGTGCTTGGGAAGTGCGCTTCCCAGCCACATATTCGGCGCGTTATGTTTACGGGAAAACACCGTTTGGTCTCTCCCTCAGACCGTCTAGAAGGCAAAAGAAAAGCCCCGCAGCTATGCAGGGCTTTTCCAACGAGGCCATAAGAGAGGAAGAGAATAACCTCGTTTAATGGTTGACGAAGCGATTAGACCTCGCCAAGTATCTATTAGTTCAGACGCAGCTCAGTCGACGGAGCGAACAGGTGCATCTTGGCCGGGTCGATCTTGATCTTGACGGTCGCGCCAACCTTCGGCAGCGCACGCGGATTCACACGAATCGTGGTGAGCTTGTTCTGGTCGGACATGACCTGGGAAGCCTCAGCGGCGGAGCCATCGGTGATGATGTTGCCGTAGATGTAGCCATCGGAGCCCAGATCCTCGACGTTCACAACCTTCAGGGAGAAGGCGTTCGGGTCGTCAGCCGGGGCCAGGCCAGCGTCCTCAGGACGGAAGCCGACCACGATCTGGCCGTTGTCTTCGGCGGTGAGCTTGTTGACGGCCTCAGCCGGCAGATCCACGGTGTCCTCACCGATCTTCGCCTTGCCGTTGACCACCGGGTGGGTGTCCAGGTTCATCGACGGGGAGCCGATGAAGCCGGCGACGAAGACGTTGGCCGGGCGATCGTACAGCTCGGTCGGGGCGCCGACCTGCTGCAGGATACCGAGCTTGATGACGGCGATGCGATCGCCCATCGTCAGGGCCTCGGTCTGATCGTGGGTCACGTACAGGGTGGTGACACCCAGCTGGCGCTGCAGAGCAGCGATCTGGGTACGGGTCTGGACACGGAGCTTGGCGTCGAGGTTGGACAGCGGCTCATCCATGAGGAAGACCTTCGGCTCACGGACGATTGCACGACCCATGGCCACACGCTGACGCTGACCACCGGACAGAGCCTTCGGCTTGCGGTCGAGGTACTCGGTCAGGTCGAGAATCTCAGCGGCCTTCTCGACGCGCTTGCGAATCTCGTCCTTCGGAGTGCCGGCGATCTTCAGGGCGAAGCCCATGTTGTCGGCAACGGTCATGTGCGGGTACAGAGCGTAGTTCTGGAACACCATTGCGATGTCGCGGTCCTTCGGCTGCATCGTGGTGACATCCTTGCCACCAATGAGGATGCGGCCCTTGTTGACCTCCTCCAGGCCGGCGAGCATACGAAGGGTCGTAGACTTACCACAGCCAGAAGGGCCAACGAGGACGAGGAACTCGCCATCCTTGATATCAAGATTCAAATCATCCACGGAGGGCTTATCGTTGCCCGGGTAGATACGAGTGACGTGGTCGAAAACGACTTCTGCCATAATTACTAATCCTTTCAGAGGCAGGTACGTGCCTCACGATCCGTTGTAAAGGGATTTGTTCTTTACTGCGCTTCCGCCCTCGCCGCCGACGTACAACTTTGCTTTCGGAAACTGCAAGCTTCAGCGTTTACTTTTTTTCCGGTTCAGTGAAGGTTCTCTTCGTTGAGCCGAGAACTACTATACACGGACCGTGGACCAAGGCAAGTGGCGTGTCTGAAAATGTAGTTAACTTTATGGGCGTTTCTGGGGGTGTTGTGTGGTTCGGCCCACGACACGCCTGTTTCTCGAACGTGCGAACCGGCACGCCCGGCGTAGAGCAGGCCTGCTCTTCCCGAACTGACGGATTCCATCAGTCGCCGACTAATGCAACACAGACTCGAAGGTGACGCCGTTGCGGGCGGCTTTGCGCTCGGCCTTGCGCTCCTCGGCGTTTTCGATGCGCTGGATGCGCAGCTGGCGCCAGTCCTCGCGCATGTCGCGGAAACGGTCGGCCAGCGTTACGTCATCGTTCTCGGCATCGCCATCAGTACCGCTGCCATCGGCCTTACCGAACGTGCCATCGGCCACCTTGGTGATGCCCAGCTTGAGCAGTCCGAGCAACTCACGCAACGTTTCCGGTACGGGCTCATCGCCCTCATCGGCGGACTTGGTCAGGCCCTCGATGCGACGACGAAGCGCGTCGGCGTCCTCGGGATCGATCTTGAGCCCGGCGATCAGCGACTGGCGCATGGTCTCGTAATCGAGGTTGGCAAAGAAATTCAGCTGTTGCAGCGTCATGAAGCCCTTGAGCTCGGGGAATCGGTGGACGATGTATTCCTCGCGGTCGTCGGCGGCGCGGGTCCAGTCGCGGGTGAGCTGCGGATCCCAGTTGGCGGTAATCGATCCCTCGCGCATGCGGTAGTGGTACAGCGCCTTGGGCAGACGGACCACGCGCGTGGCCTCGCCGATCACGTTGCAGATACGGGAGAGATCCTCGATTTTGCGCCCCACCGGGAAGGAGAATCCGGTGCCCTGATAGGTGGAGGCGGGTGCCAGGAAGGCCCAGAAATAGCCGTCGATCTCAGCCTTGACCTGCTTTTTGATGGCCTCGACCGGGGTCAGGATCTGTACCTCGGTGAAGTCGTTGTGGCGATAGTTGGACAGCAGCGGCTTGTTGTTCTCGGAGATGGTGTCGAACTGGAACATCACGAGGTCGGCGTCATACTCGCGCATGGCGTTCAGGCAGTCCTCCACCAACGTGGGGGCCACGGTGTCGTCGGAATCGGCGAAGTATATGTACGCACCGGTGGCCCCGGCGATGCCGGTGTTGCGGGCGTCGGACAGGCCGCCGTTGGGCTTGTGAATCACGCGTATGCGCGGGTCGCGGGCGGCCCAGGCGTCGCACATGGCCGGGCAATTGTCGGGCGAGCCGTCGTCGACCAGCAGAATCTCGAGGTTGCGATAGGTCTGCGCAACCACAGACTTCACGCATTCATCAAGGAATTTCTCGACCTTGTACACCGGGATGATGATGCTGACCAACGGCTCATGTTCCATATCTCCAGCGTAGCGCCGTCGTGCGAACGCGGCGGCGCTGCGGGTTCGCGGACCGCGAAACCCTTAGAAGTCCCAGTCGTCGTCATCGGTTTCTTCGGCTTTGCCCATCACGTAGGAGGAGCCGGAGCCGGAGAAGAAGTCGTGGTTTTCGTCGGCGTTCGGGCTCAGGGCGGCCAGGATCGCGGGGTTCACATCGCAAATCTCAGCCGGGAACAAAGCCGGGTAGCCGAGGTTCATCAGCGCCTTGTTACCGTTGTACCGCAGGAACTTCTCGACGTCATCGGTCAGGCCCACGCGGTCGTACAGCGACTGGGTGTACTCCACTTCGTTGTCGTACAGCTCGTTGAGCAGGTCGTACGTGTAGTCCTGCAGATCCAGGCGCTCGGCATCGCTCAGCTGGGCGATGCCCTTCTGGTACTTGTAGCCGATGTAGTAGCCATGCACAGCCTCGTCACGGATGATGAGACGAATCACGTCGGCGGTGTTCGTCAGCTTGGCGTGCGCGGAGAAGTACATCGGCAGATAGAAGCCGGAGTAGAAGAGGAAGGATTCGAGCAGGGTGGAGGCCACCTTGCGCTTGTACGGGTTGTCGCCCTCGTAGTAGTCGAGCACGATTTCCGCCTTCTTCTGCAGAAACTCGTTGTTCTCGCTCCAGTCGAATGCGGCATCGATCTGTTCGGTGGAGCACAGGGTGGAGAAGATGGACGAGTAGCTTTTGGCGTGCACGGATTCCATGAAGGCGATGTTGGTGTACACGGCCTCCTCGTGCGGGGTGAGCGCGTCCGGAATCAGGCTCACGGCACCGACCGTGCCCTGGATGGTGTCAAGCAGGGTCAGGCCGGTGAAGACGCGCATGGTGAGCGTGTGCTCGTCCTCGGTCATCTTCTGCCAGCTGGGGATGTCGTTGGAGACGGGGACTTTTTCGGGCAGCCAGAAGTTGCCGGTCAGGCGGTCCCAGACCTCAAGGTCTTTCTCGTCTTCGAGGCGGTTCCAGTTGATTGCGGAGACGCGGTCGATGAGTTTCAGCGGTTTGCGCGGAATGGAAATCGGTGCCATGAGTAGTGTTCCTTTTACTCGTTGTCGTTATCGTCGTTGGATTTGTTTTCGAACTCCTCCGGCGCGGTCAGCCGGAGCAGTGCTCTATAGATGGTTCGTGACATTGTTGGTTCCTTAGATGGTGGAGCCCCCTCAGTCCGCTTCGCGGCCAGCTCCCCTCTCTGAGGGGAGCTGTCGGCGTTAGCCGAGTGAGGGGAGTAACAACGGCTCTCTGGTTGTTCAATGCGTGCGGAGACCGCCGTCTGAGGCCGAAGGCGTACGAAGGTACGTCGAGTGCCGAAGAAAGGCGGTATACGCTCCCTCGAACGATCAGAGCATGCAGGAGACGCAGCCTTGGACTTCAGTGCCTTCCAGGGCTTGCTGGCGGATGCGGATGTAGTAGAGGGTTTTGATGCCCTTGCGCCAGGCGTAGATCTGGGCCTTATTGAGGTCGCGGGTGGTGGCGGTGTCCGGGAAGAACAGCGTCAGCGACAGTCCCTGATCCACGTGCTGGGTGGCCTCGGCGTACGTGTCGACGATGGCCTTCCAGCCGATCTCGTAGGCGTCCTTGTAGTACCCGAGGTTGTCGTTGGTCATGTAGGCGGCCGGGTAGTACACGCGCCCGATCTTGCCTTCCTTGCGAATCTCGATCTTGGAGGCGATCGGGTGAATCGAGCTCGTGGAATGGTTGATGTACGAGATCGAGCCGGTGGGCGGCACGGCCTGCAGGTTCTGGTTGTAGATGCCGTCCTTCAGAATCGCGTCGCGCAGGGCCTCCCAGTCGGCCGCAGTCGGGATCGCGATGCCGTACTGTTCGAACAGCGCACGGACCCGTTCAGTGCGCGGAGTGAGCGAACGACGACCATCGGTGTACTTGTCGAAGTAGTTGCCCTGGCCGGCCGGCTTGGCGTAGTCGCTCGTAGCGAAGCTGGCGAACGTGCGGCCATGCTCCACGGCGAGCGCGTGCGAGGCACGGTAGGCGTGGTAGGCCACGGTCATGAAGTACATGTCGGTGAAGTCGAGGCCCTCTTCAGAACCGTACTGGATGCCTTCGCGGGCCAGGAAGCCGTGCAGGTTCATCTGGCCGAGACCGATGGCGTGGCCCTCCTCATTGGCGCGGCGAATCGAAGGCACCGCGTTGATGCTGGTGTGCTCGGCCACCGAGGTGAGTGCGCGGATCGCCGTCTCCACCGTGTGGCCCAAGCCGCCATCCATCGCCTTAGCGATGTTGAGCGAACCCAGATTGCAGGAGATGTCGCGGCCGACATGCGCATACGTGAGGTCCTCGTTGTATACGCTCGGCTCCTGAACCTGCAGGATTTCCGAGCACAGGTTGGACATGGTCACGCGACCTTCGATCGGGTTCGCGCGGTTGACCGTGTCCTCGAACACGATGTACGGGTAGCCGGATTCGAACTGCAGTTCGGCGATGGTGGTGAAGAACTTACGGGCGTCGATGTAGGTCTTCTTGATGCGGTCGTCGGCCACCATCTCGTCATAATGCTCGGTAACGGAGATGTCGGCGAACGGCTTGCCGTACACGCGCTCCACGTCGTACGGGCTGAACAGGGCCATCTGGGCCTTCTGTTTGGCCAGTTCGAACGTGATGTCCGGAATCACCACGCCAAGAGCCAGCGACTTGATGCGGATCTTCTCGTCCGCGTTCTCTCGCTTGGTATCCAGGAAGCGCAGGATATCAGGGTGGTGGGCGTTGAGGTACACCGCGCCCGCGCCCTGACGTGCGCCGAGCTGGTTGGCATAGGAGAAGGAGTCCTCCAGCAGCTTCATGACCGGAATCACGCCGCTGGACTGGTTCTCGATGTGCTTGATCGGGGCGCCGAGCTCGCGCAGGTTGCTCAGCAGCAGGGCCACGCCACCGCCGCGCTTGGAGAGCTGGAGGGCCGCGTTGATGCCGCGCGAAATCGACTCCATGTTGTCTTCGATGCGCACCAGGAAGCAGCTGACCGGTTCGCCACGCTGGGCCTTGCCGAGGTTCAGGAAGGTCGGGGTGGCGGGCTGGAAGCGGCCGGCAAGCATTTCGTCGGCGTATTCGATGGCCTGCTGCTCATTGCCGGCGGCGAGCTCCAGGGCCACAGCGGCGCAACGCTGCGGGAAGTCCTCAAGATAGAGGCGACCATCGAACGTCTTGAGCGCGTAGGACGTGTAGAACTTGAACGCACCAAGGAAAGTGCCGAACTCAAAGCCGGCGGATTCCACGTGCTCGTAGATGCGGTCGAGGAATTCAGCGGAGTACTGGTTGAAGACCGCAGGGTTGTAGTACTGGTTGCTGATCAGGTATTCGAGACGCTCGGCGGTGGAGGCGAACCGCTTGCTGTTGGTGGCCACGTGCCCTGTCACGTATTCGCGTTCGGCGGCCTTGTCTTTGTCGAACTGGATCTTGCCGTCGGCGTCATAGAGGTTGAGCATCGCGTTGAGCGCGTGGTAATCGTGCGCCGGGTCGTGCTGTTCCGCTGCGGTGTCGGCAGTATTGTCGAGCGGCAGGCCGGTGGCGGTGAGGTCAGTCATTGGAAATCCTTGGAATATGGCAGAAGTGTGTTTACTCAGACAGTTGCTCCCCTCAGTCAACTTCGTTGACAGCTCCCCTCGGAGAGGGGAGCCAATACCTCGAGGGGGTCAAGATTTACTGTTCGGTGAAGAAGCGGACGAGGCCGTTTCGCACGGCGGCAGTGTCTTCCGGGGTGCCCATGAGTTCGTAACGGTAGAGGTAGGGCACCTTGCATTTGGCGGCGATGATGTCTCCGGCGGCACAGTAGGCCTCACCGAAATTGGTGTTGCCTGAGGCGATGACGCCGCGAATCCACTCGCGGTTGGCTGGATCGTTGAGGAAGCGTTTGACCTGAATCGGCACTGCTTTCTTGACCACGCCGCCGCCATAGGTGGGCACCATGATGACGTACGGTTCGCGGACGTTTAGCGCCGGGTCGGCGGCCCGCAACGGGATGCGGTAGACGTTGATGCCTTCGTCCTGCAAACGGCATCCGGCCACGAACCGTGCGGTGTTTTCGGAGGCCGACGAGAAGTAGACCAATGCGCCGATCGTCTTGCCTTCGGCCGCGAATTCGGGCTGGCTCAGACTCACGCGGACACCGTGGCGGCGGCGCGGTTGTCGGCGGCCACCTGCTGGGCGACTTCGCGAATCAGGTCGGGGCGGTAGCCGGTCCAGGAGTTGTCCGGCGTGATGACCACCGGAGCCTGCTGGAAACCGGCGGCCTGCAGCTGCTCAAGGGTGGAGGGGTTCTGCGTCAGGTCCACGGTTTCAAACGGCACACCCAGCTTGGTGAGCTGGCGCTTGGTGGCATCGCACTGCGGGCAATGCGGCTTGGTGAACACGGTGACGGTCATGGCGACTCCCCTTGATGTGGTTCTGATGAACAGTGAAGCGAAGGCCATATTACAGCGGTGTGATTTGAAATCAAGGCACTATATGTAGTGGCGCGTGTCACATAACAAACCTAGATATAGGGTTTTTCGTTGATATTCCGCCATTCCCATGCACCCCCGAAAATCGGCGTGCAGCGACCCGCCCAATCACATGTGGCATTGTTCACATTTGCGTTTGAACCGCTCTTCGACTGATCCTCAACCGCCCTGCAACCGCCATCTTGAGTTTCGAGGGGCTGTTTTGACCCTTTCCGGAGATCTATCTCCGTTTCGAGGGGCTGTTGGTCAGTCAGAATGCCAGCATTAACGGCTTCGCGGCACCGTCATTCCGCCGTTTTTGAACTGCTTCTACTCGACCACCCGCCCCTTGAAACGGAGTTTGACCTCCGGCAGAGGTCAAATCAGCCCCTTGAAACCCACAATCTCGCGATTGTCACTCCGCATGACGCCAAAAGGCCCGGTCGAATGTCCACATGGGCATCCGGCCGAGCCAGAAAAGGATCACGGGGAAATCGTGAGTTCGCGGGGGCTCACTTGTTCTTCGGCATGATCCAGAACTTGAGCAGCGGGTAGCTGACAATCACGGCGAGCAAGGTGTTGACCACGGAGGCGATGGTGCCGGCCACGCCGGCGTTCATGCCCCAGCCCTGGCATAGAGAGGTAACGTAGCCCGGCAGTACCAGATTGACGACCACGATCACCACGGCGAGAATCGCGTACTTCCAAGCGGCATCCTTGAAGCTGGAGTCAGACTTGAACACCCACTTCATCTGCACGAAGAAGTTGACTACCTGCGCGATGACCTCGGCAAACAGGAAGGTGAGGAAGCCGGCCACGAGCACGATGATGACGGGCTTGCCGGTGGCGGTCAGGGCATCGACCAGATCGTTCTGCACTTGCGGGATCGCCATGGTGGAGCGGTCGAGGCCCTCGGATTCGCTGCGCTCGTCGAGGCCGACGACGACGATCACCGCATCAGTGGTGTCGGCGGCGGCGAGCGTTGTGGCTTCGTCGATGAGCGTCTGGTTCTTGGCTCCTTGGCGGTCGTAGCCTTGCGCGTAGCCGGCCACGGTCACGCCGGTGGTTGCTGCGGCGTTCTTGAGTTCATCAAGGATGTTCTCTTCGCGAGTGGCATTCACCTTGGAAGAGCCGGAGCCTTGGAATCGCGGGGTTTTGGCCATGTCGCCGATTACGGCGACGCGAGTGCCGGACTGCAGCGGCAGCGTGGTGGAAGCGTTCTTGAGCAGCACGGACGAGTTCTCGGCCACCTTGCGAGCGATTTCGTGGTGCGCAGCGGCGACGGCATCTTTGAGCGAGTCGTTGCGGCCAACGCCTTCGGTTTTGGTCAAGTGTGCAATCTTGGCGACTTCGGCGGCACGAGCGTTGAGGTCGGCCTCGGACAAGGTGCCGGCCTTGACCGCGCCTTCGAGTTCGCGCACGGAGGTGTAGCCGGGCGACGGCATTTCGAGCGAGCCACCGGCCTTGACCGCGGCCACGGCGGAGTTGGAGCCGCCCCAGTCGGAGACGACCATGCCATCGAAACCCCACTCATTGCGCAAGATGTCCTGCAGCAGGTGCTTGTTCTCGTGCGCGTAAACGCCATTGATCTCGTTGTACGAAGTCATGATGGTCATCGGCGCGGCCTCACGCACGGCGATTTCAAACGCGGTCAGGTAGATCTCGCGCATCGTGCGCTCATCGACCACGGAGTTGGAGGCTTGACGGCGCAGCTCCTGGCTGTTGACCGCGAAATGCTTCGGGCAGGCGGAAACACCGTTGGACTGAATGCCGCGAATCAGACCGGCTGCCATACGACCGGCCACGATAGGGTCTTCGGAATAGTACTCAAAATTGCGGCCGCACAGCGGGTTGCGCTTGATGTTCAGGCCTGGGCCGAGCAGCACATTCACGTCCAGATCGTGCGCTTCGTTGCCAAGTGCCTTGCCCATTTCTTCGGCGAGCGCCGGATCCCAGGAGCTGGCAACGGTGCCGGCGGTCGGGAAGCAGGTGGCGGGCTTGGATGACCCCAGACCCAGATGGTCGCCTTCGCCGAGCTGGCGGCGCACACCGTGGGGACCGTCGCTCATCACGAAGTTGGGGATGCCGGCCTTCTCGTTGCCGCGGGAATCCCATTCGGAGCCACCTGAGAGCATCGCGGCTTTCTCGGTGACCGATAGTTCTTCAAGTTCCATATCGTTCTCCCTTGCACTGTTGTACGGCTGTCTGACGAATCCGTTGCGTCACGCCGCAGGCACCGCGTCTGTGCAGTGCCAACTCGGCGCAGTGCCCGACTCGGCCGAGGCCGATGTGGCAGTCCGCGAACGCACGATTCATCGCTAGTTTGATTGAATCAGGTTCGCCCGGGCCGCGCCACCCGTATTACACAACCTGTCGTTTCGCACGCACAATCGGTCGGGAGTAAAGATATGGCGTTGTCAGCCCTACGGCTCCAACAGATCTTCGATGCGGCAGCCAAGCGTGCGGGCCAAAGCGAGCACGGTGGAGACGGCAGCTTTGCCAAGGTCTTTGCGGCGCTGCTCGTACATTTGGATGGAGCGCAGGGTAACGCCGGAGCGGCGGGCCAGCCCGGATTGGCTGAGTCCGGCGCGCACGCGGATCGTGTGCAGCCGGGAGTCGCCCTCGGTGCGATTATGGGCGGCCCGCTCGTCGTACACGTCGACGAATCGGCTTTCGTCGGCTTCGTGCAGAGTCGGGTACAGTCGCACGATATCGTCGAGCGACAGCACATCGAGAATGTCCGAGAACCGCACTCCCCTGGTCCATTGGCAGTATGCGAGTACCCATCCGGCCCAGTATTCGGGTGTTGAGCCGGCGCGCAGTGCGGCTGGCGGCATATCGAGAATGCGCGCCCAACCGGTTTGCCGCATGATTTCGGCCACCAGCTCCTCGCCGGACATGCCACACACGTATTTGGGCGTGCCTCGCCCGAAAAGCGCGACCGCCTCGGAGGTGGCGAAGAAGTCCATGAATAGGCCGACCGGCAACCCGCAATCGTTCAGCGCATAATCGAAGGCGCCGGCCAAGTTGGCCATGGCGTCCGGCAAGTATGTCTCATCATAGGCGGGGATCATCGTTGGTCACTTTCTCGCGGATGATGTCGTGCATGAACAGGCCGTCGAGATCGGCTTCTGCACTTTTGCGGCGGTAGGCTTCGCGAGCTGTGCGGTCGCGCTCGTTACGCAATCCGTGGTAGGTCGAAGCGCGGGCGATTTCGCAGCCTTGGAACCGCAGTGCCGCGAATGCCTGAGGACTGGCGAGTACGATCTGCTTGCCGAGCTCGCCCAACCGCATCACCTCAGCGAGTTGGTCGATGGAAATCGCGTTATTGACAAAAGCGCGGGCGAACGAGAAATACGAATCGTCGGCACGATATCCGACGATGACGTCAGCCTGACTGGCATCCGGCAGAAACACTTGTTTCAGATATTCGATGCCTTGCGCGGCGACGGCGGTGGTCAGCTGGAAACGACGGTTTTCGACCAGCATGGCCAGCCAGTTCAGGATGGTGTAGGGCGGCTGGGACAGGTCCAGGAAGAGGAGCCCGTCCGTGGTCAACGTGTACCGATTCGCGAAACCGTCATCCATTCCCGCGCACGCCCATTCCTTGGCCAGCTCGACGCTGCGCGTGCAATAGAATCCGCGGCCATAATCGTTGTTCGGCTTGACCAGCCCGTATTCAGGATGCTTGATGACATGCGAAGAGCCATGCCACAGTTCGATCGATGCGGTCTCCATTGGCCGGCTCCTTCTCTCTCCTTACATATTCTTGATTATATCACTGTGGTGATAGTCATAAGGGAAATACGAGATGAAAAATACCGCTGTATATGTTCGTACACAACGTGAAATGTATACGAACGTATACAACACTGATGTCCGGAGTCATGCTCCGCAGTGGCGCAGCGGACGCGCCACTACAATCGGAATATGGGACTGAAGACGTGGAAGAAGTGGACGGACTGGCCGCTGATGGTGCTGTCCGTGGTGTTTCTGGTGGTGTATTCGTGGGAAATTCTCTCCCGCACGCATATCGCGCTGTGTGAAACCGTCATCAACGTGATCTGGGTGGTGTTCGTCGTCGATTATGTGGTCTCGCTGTGGTTGGCCGACGATCGCTGGCGGTGGTTCAAGCACAACCTGTTCACGCTGCTGACCATCGCGCTGCCGATGCTCCGGCCCTTGCGACTGTTGCGTTTGCTGACCGTGCTGCACGTGCTGAACCGCACCTCCGGCATGGCGGTGCGCGGGCGCATCACCGTATACGCGGTCGGCGCGGTGGGAATGCTCATGTACGTGGGCGCGCTGGCCGTGTATTCCGTGGAGCGCGGGGCGTCCGGATCCACGATCACCGACTTCGGCACGGCGTTGTGGTGGGCGTTCGTGACCGTGACCACCGTGGAATATGGCGACTTCTCGCCGGCCACCTTCCAAGGCAAGATCATTGCGGTGGTGCTGATGTTCACCGGCATCGCGTTGATCGGTATTGTGACGGCCACGCTGGCCTCGTGGATCGTGGATCAGGTCAATCTGGAGACGGATCGGCGCGAGGACGCTCGGGAGAAGGAAGTGGCCAAGGAAGCCGCGCAAGAGGCTATTGCAACATCAGCCAATCCCGGAATCGACCTATTGCGCGAGGAAGTGCGTGAGCTGACCGCTACGGTAGCCGGTCTGCGCCCCGAACTTGAGCGACGTTGATTGGCGAAGCGGGACAAACAACGATTCTGCCAAGAAGGTCCGCGTCAGTTGTTGTCACCGCGGATTGCGGCAGAATCATTGTCGCCACGGCTGTTTTCTTCAGTCGGCTCAACCCAACTTTTGATAATTTTTATTTTTTTGATATTTTTGATAATTTTTATTTTAGGTTGATTCAGCGAGGAGGCGGTCCACATGAAGGCAAAGGAAAACCCATTCAAGCCAACGGCAGGAGGGGAACCGCCCCTGCTCATCGGCCGAGGCAAAGTTATCCGCGATTTCGAGAAAGGTCTCGATAACGGAGTCGGTGCCCCAGGGCGCATTATGCTCGTCACCGGCGCTCGTGGAACCGGAAAAACCGTGATGCTCACTGTGTTCGGAGACCGGGCCAAAGCGCGCAGATGGGATGTCATCGAAGAAACGGCCTCTGCCGGACTATGCGAACGCCTTGTTGATGCCTTACGAACCGGGCGAGGGGCCCTTGACCACCTCACTATCCGACCATCGTTGACTTTTGCTGGAGCGGGCATCGGCCTCGGAGAAGCCGAACTATCCCCGAAGCGTATGCCCGAAACGTTGAGAAGTGCCATTGCCGGACGGTTGGATGCGCTTGAGAAGCGCCATGCTGGGTTGCTTATCACCATTGATGAGACTCAAGCGGCTGAGCGATCCGACATGATTGCCATCGCCACTGCCATACAGCATCAAATCAGGGAACGACGCAATATCGCCATCGTGTTCGCCGGTCTCCCACAGATGATTTCTGATTTGTTCAATGACGAAGTCATCACGTTCCTACGTCGCGCGAAAACGAACATACTCACAGATATTCCTCTTGATGAAGTGCGCGATGCTTTCGCCACAACATTCCGCGCCTCCGGCATGTCCATCACCGACGCTCAATTAAGCACTGCAGCCAATGTGACAGCCGGATACCCCTATATGATTCAACTGGTTGGCTACCATATCTGGGATGCCGCAGACATGCGGGACTCGGATACCATCATCGACGCTGATGTTACGGCAGGTATCGAGGAAGCACGTATTGACCTTGGTAACGCCGTGTGCATCCCGGAGTTGCAAGGCTTATCCAAAAACGACCGTGAGTATCTCGAAGCCATGGCAGCGTCAGATGGTCCCTCTCCCACCGTGAATGTTGCACAGCGCATGGGCAAAACGCCTAACTATGCCGCCACCTACCGCAAACGCCTCCTTGACGCCTTCGTTATCCGCGAAACAGAACGAGGCGAAGTCGATTTTGCCGTGCCCTTCCTGCGCGAATACTTGCGTCGGAATCAGTAATCGGCACAATGCACAGTATCGATATATTCCGTTCCATATAATGACTTTTCGCATTCAGATACACAATGGACGGCCTGCTGAGTAGCACTCAGCAGGCCGTCCATTCTATTTAGCTATTCAGTTATCGGAGACACACCTCAGGCCTTGACCGGAGCGTCAGCGGGAGCCGATGCCGCCGCGGCCAGTTTGCGGCGCTTGAGGTACTTCATGATGGTCAGGACCATGCCGCGGAAGCCCCACTCGCCACGCAGGACAGTGTTGAGCAGTCCGGAGTGGGAACCGCCCCACTCCATACCGATGTAGTTGAAGGCGCTCATCACGGCACCCGCGCCGCCCTGCTTGACGCTCATCTCGAAGGGCTTCAGGTAGATCTCGCGAATCGACTGCTCGTTGGCCCAGGTGGCGAGCTCGCTCAGTCGGTTGGTCTCCTGGTCGTTCAGCGCGAAGTGCTTCATGAAGGCGTACACGCCCTTGGCCTGAGCGCCAGCGACCTGCTGGGAGGCCATCACGCCGAACAGATAGCCGTCTTCGGAGAAGTATTCGAAGGTACGACCGGCGAAGTCGCGGCATTCGAATCTGATATCGTTATCGATTCGATCAGCGGCTCACGATACTGCCCTTGCATCGCTGTGCCACTGTTGAATGTGCCCGGCTGGCTCACCTTTGGGTCACCGCCGACACATCCTTGATGCCGATGGTTATAGAGTCGCAAATTCACGACTGGCGCACCTGCCCACGCACCTATCCTGTCATTTCGAGCGCATAATTTGCTACCACATCCGGTCAGGGCAATCGACTTTAATGGCGTAAACGGCACTTCTCAATACGTAAACGGCACTTATTCTTGGCTCCCCTCTCAGAGAGGGGAGCCAAGAAATATCAAGCTCGGCCTCCCAGGAGAGAGCCAGAATAATGCACCAGCAAGGCATTAGGATGGAGGGCATGAGCGATTTGAACGCGTTGAATCTTGAGCCCGGCGAAGTGGTTGGTGGGTATACGCTGATCTCCCGGCTCGGCTCAGGAGCTATGGGGTCGGTGTGGCGGGTGCGCGACGACGGCGGCACCACCTATGCCATGAAGATTCTGCGCGACTCCCTGACCGACGAGTCAGTGGCAGGCTCCGGCTCTGCGTCCACGGCCCTGCACGACCCCGACCTCAAGCCCGATGTCACGCCGCGCGAGCGCCTGCGGCGCGAGGCCATGGCCTTGAAGAAGGTCAATCATCCGGGTGTGTGCGGCATCGTGGATATGGAACTCGACGATACGTTGGCGTTCATCGTCACTGAACTCATCGAGGGCAAGAATCTTAAGGATGATGTGGCCGCCAATGGCCGGTATGTGGGCGACGATCTGGAACGCTTGGCCCGCAAGCTCATCGAAGCCACCAAAGCCGTACATGCGGCCGGCATCATCCATCGCGACATCAAACCCACCAATGTGATGGTGTCGGCCGCCGGACCGGTATTGGTCGATTTCGGTATCGCGATGGGCGAGGGCGAAAGTCACGTGACCCGCACCGGCCTAGTGATGGGTACACCCGGATTCATCGCACCCGAGATTATTGACGGTGCCGAATCCGACGACGCCACCGATTGGTGGTCGGTGGCGTCCGTGCTCGCTTTTGCCGCAACCGGCGCGCCTGTGTTCGGCACCAAGCCGATGATGGCGGTACTTGAGCGCGAGGCCTCGGGCAACGCGAATCTTTCCGGACTACCGGCCGGCACATTGGCTGCCTTCCGTTCTGCATTGGACCCGGATCGCAGGGATCGTTGCACGCCGGATCAATTGCTGAATGCCATCGCCTTGGATGCGGTGAATCCCAACGCTTGGCAGGGCGAGCAGGCGGGACCGTTCGCCGCGGGAGCCGTGGCTGGACAACCGGCTGCGATCGTTGCCGGAGCCGCGGAGGCGATGCCCCCTTTTGGCGCGGCCGGCGGCGTTGACCGCAATAATCCCCGAACCATCTGGCGCGCGGCCGAGGAAGCCGCTGAGGCTCCCACCATGGCCGTGTTCTCCGGCAATAAGGGCGATAACGGCGATGGCGAAACCGCCGTATTCTCGCCGGCTGGCGCCGCTACCGCCACGCTGCCCTTAGCCGATATGCCGCCACGTCCGCCGGCCGGTGCGGAGCAGGCCACGCAACTGTTGCCCGACGCTGCTGCCGATTTCACCGACGACGCCGGCACACAGGTACTCACCGGCGCGACCACACCGATGCCGGACCAAACCACACCAATGGCCGGCGCCACCACACCAATGACCAACACCGATTCGACTCCGGCCCCGACCACGCCGCTGGCCGAGCGCACCACCGTACTCCCCACGCCGCAGCCGTCATCATTCCCCCCGTCCGGCACCGCCCAGAGCAGCTGGGATCCCGCAAGCAACCAGCCCACAGCGGTGGACCCCGCCATTCGCCCGGCATTGCAGCGCATCATCGACCAAACCGCCCAAGCGGCCCCCACCGAAACCATGGTCCAAAATCCTCCCATGCCCAATCCGGTGGACGTGAAGCGAGGGGAATATCTGCAGCGCGGCACCCTGCCATTGATCCTGCTGGCGGCGCCGCTGGCGGCACTGGCGGCAAATGCTCCGCTCGTGGCCATCATCGCGGCCACTGCGTTGTTGTGGCTACTGCTCACCCTGGCCTATAACACCGAACCCCAGCTTGAGCGCGAGGGCAAACGCGGCGGCGAGCGCAAAAACTCCGATTCGTGGATTCGCGTGGCGACTTTTCCCTGGCATCTGGTCAAAGCCCTGCTGCTGGCCATTCCCCGCATACTGCTGCTAGTCATCATCTATATGGCGGGAGCCGCCGTGGCCACCGCGGCTCTGGCACTGCCCGTTCACACCATCTCCTGGTATTTCACCGCGGATTGGGGTATTCCGGTGCCGTTGCTCAATGATGTGCCGTTCTCCGCTTCCGGGCTGGCGCTGGGCGGTTTCATGGCCATCGGCTGGCTGGTCACTGTGTTCGCCCCACAGTCGATGATGATTCGGCTGGGGGGCGGCGTACTGCGCGGGCTCAAACACAGTCGCCCGGCGGGCGCGCCATCCACCGAAGTGGGTGGGGCTCCACCTGCTCCAGCGGCGCCGGCGCCCAAGGGCGGCGGGCGCGGCACCGTGCTGTTCACCATATGGGCCATCATCACCGTGGCCTTGTGCGCGATGCCGATTCTGGGCATGCCGATCAACTGGATGCCGTTCGCCTAGAGCGGGGCGGAATCTCACACATCAGCCATCCGCACACATGGCCGTTGTGTATCCGATACGTTCGTTCCGTCACACTTTTACAGGGAATTCACCTCAGATCAGCTCTGGGCGCAGTCCTCCTCAGGCCCGGTCATTATGATGGGGCCCAAACATTGAAGCGATTGCAAGGGGATAGCTATGTCAGATCCGAAGCGTCAGGCCAAGCGTGCCACACGCGCTGAGCGCCGAGCGGCCGAGGAGGCCGCCCAGCAGGCACGGGCCGAGCAGGCGGCTAAGGAACGTAAGCAGCAGACCATCATCGGCTGCATTGTGGTGGCCATTATTGTGGTGCTGGTGGCCATCGCTGGATTCGCCGTATACAAGGCTATGCGGCCGTCCAACACCAGCAGCAGTAGCCAGCAAAGCAACATGACCGTGGACGAGGCCTATAGCAAGCTCAAGAAAGTCAGTACCCAGCCGGCCAACGCCGATGACAAGGCCGGCTTCGTGATCTCGAGCAAGGGGTACGGTCAGAAGGCCGAAGGGGCGCCCACCGTTTCCATCTACATGGAGCCGCTGTGCCCCGGCTGCGCCTCGGTGAACCGCCAGCTTGACCCGACGCTCGTCAAGCTGATGAACGCCGGCCAGCTCAACATCGATTTGCACTTCCTCAATTTCCAGGACAACAAGAGCTCCGACAACTACTCCAACCGCGCGTTCAACGGTGCCATCTACATTGCCGAGCATGATGACAATCCCGATCACCTCATGAGCTACCTCTCCAACATCTACGCTGAGGATTTCCAGCCGGGCGAATTGTCCAATTACGAGCCGGTAAGCAACGCCAAGCTGGAGAAGCAGGCCGTCAATGCCGGCGTGAGCGAGGATGTGGCCACCGCGGCATTCAGTGGTAAGAACGAATACGTCAAGTGGCTCACCGCCTCCAACAACTACACGATCCTACGCCCCGAACTGTTCAACAGCTCCGGCGCGTTCTCCTCCCCCACGCTCACCATCAATGGCGAATACTGGGATCTGAAGCAGCTCACGCTGGCGGACACCAGCATGGTGGACGGATTCCTCAAGTCCATCGGCTTGGACTCCGATCAGGTGGGCGTGGAAGGCCAGATGCCATCGATCGGCGCCAACAAGAAGCCGATTTCGCTGGCCGATTAATTACCGGCGCGGCTCGGCCTGAATTGACCACTCGAGAACTACCGGTATACTAGAGATTTGTTCAAAACGATTTACGCGTTAAGAACAATCGCCTCTTTAGCTCAGATGGCCAGAGCGGCCGCCTTGTAAGCGGCAGGTCGTCGGTTCGATCCCGACAAGAGGCTCGACGCGTAGAAAAGTGGCGTATTATATGATACGTAGACTTTTCTACGCATATAATTCTTACCTTGGGTAAGTACTCCAGGAGCCTTCCCCCCAACTATGGGCTTCCTGGAATGAGGGCGGAGCGTCCCCCAACCAGCTCCGCGCCTTCAGGGGGGGGCGGGAACATCCCCTTCTCTCCCGCCCCCCCTTTTTCTTTTCTTTTTTTGAGCTCAGAACAATCTGACGAGCAGGAATGGTGACGGTGGCCGGTGAAACCGCAGTACGGGCCGGAACAACCGTTACGATGGGTGGCGTAATCGTTCATCCAGCAGGAAGAGTATGGCAATGGCACGGCGTTGGACCCCGCAGCGGTTTGTTACACTGCGTCGCATCCGCGTAATCGCCTGTATCGCGGCGACCAGTATCGCGCTGGCTGGATCATTCGCGTTCACCGCGCGTAAATCCGTGGCCCTGAACATCAACGGGCAAACCACCCAAGTCACCACATATGCGATGACGGCCACCCGTCTTCTGGAGGAACAAGGGGTGGATATCAAGACCCACGATATCGTCACTACCTCGTCCGGCGACCAACTCGCCAATCATGCCGTGGTCACCGTACAGTCCGCCTACCAGACCACTATCAACATCGACGGCACGTCCGTTCCCTTCTGGACCGTGGCCACCAGTGCCGACCAGTTGCTGGGATTTTTCGAGGAAAACCAGAACAACGCCACAAAAATCACCGTCGACATCGACAATGTGTACAACCAGCTCACCGGCGGACTGGTCATCAATCAGGATGGCCCGGTCACCGTCATTGCGGACGGCAAGACTTCCGTGGCCCCCAACGGCAAACTGCCCGCGGCCTCCATTCTTGACTCCAAAGGCATCGTGCTGAACAAAGAGGACCGTGTGAGCGTCGAAAAGGACGGCGATACCACTAGCCTGCGCGTACGGCGCGTGACGCATGGCGAGGAAACGCGCACAGCCGTAGTGCCATACTCCACACAAACCATCATCGACTCCAATCTTCCTGAAGGCCAGTCGGAGATCCGCCAGCAAGGCGTCAATGGCGAGAAAACCCAGGTGTATAACGTCACGTATGTCGATGGCGTGGCCGAATCGGAGACGCTGAAATCCGAAACCGTCACCACGATGGCCATCGACCAGATCATCGCCGTAGGCGCCGCCAAGTCTGATACCGATAAAGGTTCCGACAAAAAATCCGACTCCGCCGATAACGGCAAGGCCGATTCCGGTTCCAACAATCAGCACGAGTCGTCCGGTAACAATGCCAACAACACAGGCGACAAGAACAACAGCAGCTCTGGCAACAACACGAACACCGATACCAACAACAATGCCGGCAACACCGGCGGCAACAACTCCGGTAACTCCGGTAACACCGGCAACACCGGTAACACCGGCGGCGGTACGAACAACAATTCCGGCTCTTCCGGCTCCGATTCAGGAACAACCACCACGCCCTCCGGCCGACTCTGGCACGCCACCGTAGCCCAGGCTCAGGCCTATGCCGCCGGTGCCGCCGCGCAGCGCGGGTGGACAGGCAACGAATGGGATTGCCTGGTCAAACTATGGAACCGCGAGTCCAGTTGGCTGTGGTATGCCGAAAACGCGAGCTCCGGTGCCTACGGCATTCCTCAGTCGCGACCAGCAGACAAAATGGCTGCGTTCGGCGCCAATTACCGTGACGATGCCGCCGTACAGATCGATTGGGGTCTGTGGTACATCGCACAAAGATACGGCAGCCCGTCCAAGGCATGGCAAAATTCCGAACAAATCGGTTGGTACTGATCGGTTACGAAGCCCACAAGGAACACACGCTTATGAACGACACCATTCCCGCCACCGGTCACCTGTTAGGCGCCGCCGATATCCGTCGTATCGCGGCCGATGCCGGCATCAGCCCCACCAAGAAATTCGGGCAGAACTTCGTCATCGACCCCGGCACGGTCCGTCGTATCGTACGAGAGGCGGGAGTGACCGCTGCCGATCATGTCATGGAAGTCGGCCCCGGCCTGGGATCGTTGACATTGGCGATTCTGGAAACCGGCGCCACCATGACCGCAGTCGAAATCGATCCGCCGTTGGCCGAACGACTGCCGGGCACAGTCGCCGAATTCATGCCCGAAGCCACGTCACGACTCACCGTCGTCAATCGGGATGCCTTAACCGTCACCCCGGAGAACGTGCCTGATTTCAGCGATGACGCATCGTTTACGCTGGTCGCCAATCTGCCGTACAACGTGGCCACGCCGATTCTGCTCACGCTGTTGGAGCGTTTCGACAACCTCGGCTCGTTCTTGGTGATGGTGCAAAAAGAGGTGGCCGACAGACTCGCCGCCAAGCCCGGTTCCAAGATCTACGGCACGCCGAGCGTGAAGCTCGCCTGGTATGGCACCGCCGAACGGGTGGGCACCATCGGCCGCAATGTGTTCTGGCCGGCTCCCAATGTGGATTCCGCACTCGTCAGATTCACCCGGTATCAGGCCGATGACCCGGCCGCCCCGGGAGCCTCGAACAGCACGGCCGACGGCGGCGCACAACGGGAACTCGTATTTCGTCTGATTGATGCGGCGTTCGGTCAGCGTCGCAAGACCCTGCACGCGGCATTGAAGACCATTGCGCCCTCCGAGGCATTCTCCATCGCCGGCATCGATCCGACCCGTCGAGGAGAGACGCTCACCATCGCCGAATTCACCGCTCTGGCCAAGGCCATCGAATCGTGTGGAGATGGAGATGAGGCACAATGAGTCCGGTAACCTCACATCCACGCCCAGCCGCTGCCCGACATCAGTTCGATGAGCTCTCCCCCATCACCATTACGGTGGATTGCCCGGCGAAAACCAATCTCACCTTGGAAGTGGGACCTGCTCACGACGAATGGGGCGGCCGCCACGAACTGGACACCACCTACTGTGCAATCGGCGTATACGACACCGTCACCGCAACCGCCAAGCAACCCGGAGCGGGATTCTCTCTGGAGCTCGAAGGCGCTTATTTGGGCGACTTGGCCTCCTCACGCAGCGACATGCGCCGCAACCATGCGGTACTGGCCCTCTTCGCCATGGCCCAGGCGGCCGAGCGCGAGCCGGATGTGGCGTTGACCATCACCAAGCGCATTCCCGTGGGTGCCGGACTAGGCGGCGGTTCAGCCGACGCCGCGGCGACCATGCTGGCGGTCAATCGTCTCTGGGAGCTGAACTGGCCTATAGAGCGTCTGCGCACCATTGCCGCCACGTTGGGCGCGGATATGCCGTTCTGCCTGACCGGTGGCCTTGCATACGGCACCGGTTTCGGCGAACGCATCACGGATATCGCCCCCGGCAGCCGCGATGAGCTGGCGCTGATAGAACAGGGATTCAGCGGCGAAGTATTGGTCGGCGCGTACCAGTCGCAACTCAGCACTCCTGAGGTCTACCACACCTTTGACCTCGTGGGAGCCGCAGAAGGCGACCGCAATCATCTGCAGGCTGCGGCAATCAGCCTGCATCCCCGCAGCGGGCAGGCCATCGACGCCGCCACGCAGGCGGGTGCCAGCCATGCATTCGTCTCCGGATCCGGCCCCTCAGTGGTCGCTTTCGCCGCCGACGAGGCAGCGGCACAACGCATTATCGATGTGTGGCGCGATACGGCTGTGGTCGATCGCATTATTCGAGCCAAATCTCCCGCACACCCCAATATCGGCGTCAGACAGTGACGCTAAGGTAGCAACCAGCCACCCGACCCATGAAAGAAGTCCACCGATGACGTATCAGGTTGATGAACGTGAAGCCCGCAAGGCGTACGTGCGCCACCGCCAGACCATCGTCTTTTCCATCAGCGGCACGGTATTGGCAGTAGTGCTGGTCATAGCCCTACTGTTCAATTTCCACGTTTTCGGCCTCGGCGAAGTGGAGACTCCGGCCCGCCAGCCGAATTACGGCAACGCGGCACCGTGCGCGGTCAAGGACAGCAGCGGCAAAGCGCAATACGTGTCCAACGCTTCGGTCGGCATCCGCGTGATGAACGGCACCTCTCACGGCCAATTCGCCAAGGCCGTGGGTGAGGCTTTGGCCAATCGTGGATTCAGCGTGCAGAAAATCGATAACTATTCCAGCACCGGCGTTGAACGCACCACCATCTACTTCGGCAAGAACGCCATTAATCAGGCGTATACGCTGATCGGCAATTTCACCGACGCCACCATGATCATGACGGCTCGCGAGGATCAACTCATCGATGTGGTCATCGGCGCCACGTTCAACGATCTGCAGGACACCAAATCCTCCCCACAATCCGGTAAGACCATCACCAATATCGAGGGTTGCAAGGCCGCCGATAGCATGACCAAGCTGCCCGCCGACACCAAACACGACGCATACACGGCGGAGTAAGGCGCATACAGCTTCATCTTCGCGAAAAACCGTACGCTGACACGTATTCAGCGTACGGTTTTTTGGTATCGGACTAGTATCGGACTACTGAATCTCGGCGTACCAGCGCTTGAGTTCTTCGACGGCCACATCGTGGTCCACCGGACCGTTATCCAAGCGGTATTCCAGCATGTGCTTGTAGGCGCGGCCGATCATCGGGCCGGGCTCCAGGCCCAGCAACTCCATAATTTCGTTGCCGTCCAGATCCGGGCGGATCGCGTCGAAGTCCTCTTTCTTCTTGAGTTCGCGGACGCGCTCCTCCATCTCATCCATGGCCTGGGAGAAGATCATCGCCTTGCGCTTGTTTTGTGTGGTGGCGTCCGCGCGCGTGAGCCTGTTCAGCCGCTCGTACAGGTGCCCGGCATCCTTGACATACCGGCGTACGGCCGAGTCGGTCCACGGCTCGTCCACATAGCCGTGGAAGCGCAGGTGCATATTCACCAGTTCCGAGACGTCCTCGACCAGATGGTGGTCAAAACGCAGCGCCTTCAAACGCTTGCGGGTCATTTTGGCACCCACCGCGTCATGGTGGTGGAAGCTCACTTTGCCGCCCGGCTCGAACCGGCGGGTCTTCGGCTTGCCGATATCGTGCATCACGGCGGCCAAGCGCAGCGTCAGGTCGGGGGCGGGCACCGGGCCGTCCGGGCCGGTTTCCAGGGCGATCGCGCGTTCGAGCACAATCATCGTGTGCTCGAAGACGTCCTTGTGGCGGTGGTGTTCGTCGATCTGCAATTGCAGGGCCGGAATCTCCGGGAAGACGATGTCCGCAAGACCGGATTCGACCAACGCCTCAAGGCCGGCGCGCGGACGGTCGGAGAGCAGCAGCTTGGTCAGTTCGTCGCGCACGCGCTCGGCGGATACGATGTCGATGCGGTCGCGCATCGAGGTAATCGCCTCGGCCGCGTCCGGCGCGATACGGAAGCCCAGCTGGGCCACGAATCGCACGGCGCGCATCATACGCAACGGATCGTCGTCAAAGGACTGTCGCGGGTCCACCGGCGTGCGCAACACACCCTTGGACAGATCACTGGCACCACCGAACGGGTCCACGAATTGCAGGTCGGGCACGCGCAGGGCCATCGCGTTGACGGTGAAGTCGCGGCGGGACAGGTCGCCCTCAAGCGTGTCGCCATAATTGACCTCGGGCTTACGCGAGTCCGGATCGTACATGTCGGAGCGATAGGTGGTGACCTCCACCTTGACCTCGGTGCCGTCCGGGCGGCGGCGCATGGCACCCAGCGTGCCGAACTTGCGCCCCATGTCCCAGAAGCCGTCATGCCCCCACCGGCGCAGTATCGGCTCGAACTGCTCAGGCCGTGCGGATGAGCAGAAGTCCAAATCGTGGCTCTTTCTATGGAGCAGTAAATCCCTGACCGGGCCGCCGACCAATGCCAGCTCGTAACCCTGTTCGGCGAACAGTCGACCAAGTTCGATGGCTTCAGGCCATACTTCGAAATTCAATGGGCACCTTCCCGCGTGCGACGTTTTTCTGCCCTACCAGCATACCGTTACCCCACCTGCACACGGGGTTGAGTAAGGTGGAGAATATGATTACGCCCGCCGACCTTGCCCGCATACTGGGGCAAACACCAGATTCGGCGGATAGCCATACCCAAGACCACCTGCTGTATACGTCCGAAACTCCGCATCATTCCGCCGATTCGGGCGATTCTCCCGATGCCGGCGGCACTGCGAGCCACTCCACCAATCAGGCCGTTCATCAAGACGAAGTAGACGCAGTACCGACTGCGCAACATTCCGGTGTACCCGGCACACCCGCAACGCCCGCCACACCCGCACCATCCGAATCCGAAATATCGGACGCCGCCAGCGACATGCCCACACCGAAGCCGATGATGCCCACACCAGCCACCGTCTTCGGCATGCATGCCACCGTCACCATCGCCACTACCAGCGGCACTATCGAGGGGCAGGCCGATGGTATCGCCGGCGAGGCCGGTGCCGAGACGATTGCCGAGGTCGAGCCGATTATCTCCACGGCACAAACGTCCGTAACCATCGTCACGAACGATTCCGCGGCGACCGCCCACGCGGCCGTAGATACTGCCGTTGCGGTCGCCAAGGCCGCCGCCGCGCATACCGCAGCGATACCGACTCCGCGCGACGTGCTGATGCCGCCTGCGGCACGTACCGCACCGGCCGCAACGCCGGTCACCATGCCGGTCTCAGCGCCGTCTGCAGCACCAGTGAGGCCCGCAACGTCAGCGCATCCCACGCCGGCCACGGTCTTCGGCCGGCATCCGTCCGCGGATGTTGCCTCGCCGGAACCGGCAGTGCCAGTAGAACCGGTGACGCCATCCAGCCCGACTCCGGCCATGATGCCGCAACGCCGTACGTCGGACGGTCCGACCACATTCGCTTCACTGGATGCCCAGGAACTGCCGGTCGTACGCGAATATTCGGCAGGCGGTCTGATTTTCGATGACCAGAATCGCGTGGCCATTATCGCCCGTCATTCCCGCTCCGGCCATCTCGAATGGTGCTTGCCGAAGGGGCATATCGAAAAAGGTGAGACCCCGCAGCAGACCGCTGTGCGCGAAGTGCATGAAGAGACCGGCATCCTGGGCGAGGTGATCGATTCCATCGCCACCATCGACTACTGGTTCACCGGCACCACGCAGCGCGTGCATAAGCTGGTCCATCACTTCGCGCTCAAACAGACCGGCGGCGAACTGACGGTGGAAGGAGACCCGGATCATGAGGCGGAAGACGCCATCTGGGTACGTTTTGAAGATTTGGATGACGTGTTGAGCTATCCCAACGAACGCAAAATCGCGTGGCTCTATGCCAGGAAGAAGAAGAACAGGCAGGCAAACGAGTGAACCTACCCGGAGTCTTACGACATTGCACACGTCTGGCACACGCACTGGCGGCTGGCGTCGCCGTTGTGGCGATGCTGGCCGCTCCATTGACCGTTTACGCGAACGATACGACGGACACGACTGATTCATCCGATACGACGGACGCAACGGGCAATCAGACCGAGAATCAGCCCAAGCAGAGCATTGCCATCACGCAAAGCACCCCCATCGTCACCTCCAAATCGGGCTATCATGTCACCGCGGTCATCAGCAATACGGACAGCACGGCCACGTCAAGCGGCACACTGCACCTGACCACCAATACGCTGTTCACCTTTGTCTCGCGCACCGATATTCAGAATTGGGCCGAGAACAACGCCCCCATCCCCACCCCCAACGAGTTGGGTTCCGTTGACGTGCCATCGATTCCCGCCGGCGGCACTGCCACCGTCACCATCGAGGTGAACGCCAATCAGCAGACCCTTGCCTCCATAGGGAGCTGGGGGCCGAAGCCGCTGATGCTGTCGTATATCGTCGGCAATCAGATACTCGCCGATTTGCCGAGTTTTCTGACCCGATCTTCGGATGGGCTCAACACCGCGACGACACCGGCCATGAACCTGACCGTGGCCATGCCCTACACCGCCAGCGGCTGGCAGGTCGATAACAAGGCCATCAGCAATCGCATTGCCGAAACCACCACTTCCTCGACATCAACATCGTCCAAGTCCAACAGCACGGACAAGGCCGACAAGTCCGATAACGCCGACGCCGGCAACGCGGCCAAAGCCACCGATACGCAAGCCATATCCTTATCCGAGCAGGATGCCGATACCGCGCGATCCCTTGGGCAGACATTCGCCAAGCACCGCTCGCTGCAAGTGATTGCGGATCCTCTGTATTGGCGTCAGTCCGCAGTGCAACCGTCCATTGCCGGCATCATGCAGCCCGCCGACTTTGACATCACCGCCTATACCGCGCTGGGTGATACCGCGGCCTACGAAAAGGCCGGCATCACCACTGAACAGTGGAACGCCAAGCAGGCGGCCGCATGGTATGCCGCCGGAAACGACTCCGAAACACCCTCCGCGTACGCATGGCAGGGCAACAACTGTTGGACGTTGGATGCGCTGACCGCGGCACGCGAGCAGGGCTATGACACGGTGATTGCCGATGCCTCTTTCGATGCCGACCAGACTGAAGCCGTACACACAGGCACCTACGTGGTGGATACGTCTGCCGGCGATGTCACCGTGCTGAAGGAGCAATCGACCTTGGGCACGCTGGCCAAGGGCCAAGCCACCAGCACGGACGCGCAGGCCGAGTCCAGCGATGCCGGTCGGTTGGCCCGACTGGTCGCTCAGAGCGCGTTCTACCAGATGGAACAGCCTTATACATCCCGATACCTGCTTATGACGTTCTCCCGCACCACGGAGGCCGGCTGGATCGATCAGGTGATGAGCGCCTTCGAGCAGGCGTCCTGGTTGAATCTGACGGACCTGAAGACCATGGCCGAGGCCGATCCGTACAATGTCAGCGATTCGGTCAATCCCGACAAGGCCGATGATGCCAACACCGCCAATACCCGGTCGGCGTTGAGACAGTTGGCTGACAGCCGGCATGACATTATGCGCATGGCCACCTCCATATTGAAGAACGAGATTGATTCCGACGAGGTCTCGTCGTTGCCCCCGCAGGCCCTGGCCCGGCAGGATGCCAATGACACCGTCTCGCACAGCAACGATCCGACGCAATGGATTGGCTCTTTGCTGGTGCTGCATGACGATATGGCGCTGCGATCCATGTCTGGCTCCCCCCAGCCGACAGCCACGCGAAAAGCCATGGTCAGAGCCGCGAAAACACTGGCCAGCGATCTTCTGAACGGCGTACGCATCAACCCATCGGAATCAATATCCGTGTTCAGCGAATCCGCGAAAATGCCAATCACCGTCAGCAATGACCTTCCTTATGCCGTCAGCGTGCAGGTCAACTCGCTGACTGACTCCATGCAGATCGTCACCTCGCGAACCACTGACATCGATATTCCCGCGCATAGCGACGCTCAGGTGACCTTCACCATCCGCGTTTCCACTTCCGGCTCATCGACGGCCCATGTGTCGCTGAGCGACCGGGAAGGCAACAGCTTCGGCAACACGCAGGATACCGCGATCACCAGTGTGATGCGCGTCAGTGATGCCAGCGGTTTCATTATCATCGGCTTCGCCGTGCTACTGTGCATTATCGGCCTGTGGCGGCAGTTCCATCGGAAGAAGGACCCCGACGAATGAGTTCAACCGTAGGTCGTAATTCCCTGATCATGGCCACGGGAACCGCTGCTTCCCGTGTGACCGGTCAGCTCCGCACGATTCTTCTCGCTGCGGCCATCGGCACCACTGGATTGGCGGCCAACGCCTATCAGGCCGGTTCCATGATTCCCCAATCCGTGTTCACGCTGGTGTCCGGCGGCATCTTCAACGCCGTGCTGGTGCCCCAGATCGTGCGCACGTTGAAAGAAAAAGACGCCCAAGAACGACTGAATCGCCTGATTACGTTGGCCATCGGCATCCTATTGGCCATGACCGTGGTGATGGCGGCGGCCAGCCCTCTGCTTGCCCGCCTGTACGTGGGTAGCGACGATCACCAGATGATAGCCCTGACCACCTCGTTCACCCTGTGGTGCATGCCTCAGGTGTTCTTCTACGGCCTGTATACGGTGTTGGGTCAGATTCTGGCCGCCAAAGACCATTTCCTCACGTATGCGTGGAGTTCCACCGGCGCGAACATCATCAGTTGCACTGGTTTCGTCGCTTTTATTCTGCTGTTCAGCAAGGCCAATGAACAGCCCCTCGAATTCTGGACCGCCGACAAAATCGCGCTTACCGCAGGCACCTGGACTTTGGGCGTGGCCTTCCAAGCGCTGATACTGTTCCTGCCGCTGGCCCGTATCGGATTCAAATACAAACCCAGCTTCGGGCTTGGCGGCTTTGGACTCAGGTCTATGGGTCCCGTGGCGTTAGGCTCTTTGGGCGTGGTGGTCACCAGTGAGATCTGCGGCATTATCCTTACCCGTATCGCCACATCCGCACCGCAGCGCGCCCACGAACTGACGGGTGCCAGCCTGTTCAGCGTGGCAGGCAACGCGACCTATCAGAATGCGTACACCCTGTTCATCCTGCCCTATTCGCTCATCGCCGTATCGGTATCCACGGCTATGTTCCCCAAGATCTCCCGTTCCATCGCAGCTGCGAATCTGGATGAGGCACGGCACGATCTGGTGAGCGCGCTGAACAACGTAGGGCTGCTGATCATATTCTTCGCCGCCGCCATGGTCGTGTTCCCCGAACCGATCATCCGCGCATTGCTTCCGTCCGTCTCGATGGACGAGACTATGTTGATCTCCTATGCGCTTATCGCCTTGTCTATGGGCATTCCATTGGGGTCGGCGTTCCTGTTGATCCAGCGCACGTTCTACGCCTTTGAGGACGGCCTTCACCCCTTCCTGTCCGCGGTGATGCAGTATGGATTCACCTCGGTATTCATGATGATTGGCATGATGGTACTTCCTCCTGAGCATTGGGTACTCGGCATCGCCTGCTCTGTGACACTCGGTGGATTACTGGCGTTGCCGCTGACATTGATGATGTTGCGCCGCAAGTTCGAAGGCAATCTTGGTGGTCGGGAGATCACGAGGACATATGCCAAGGCCATTGTGGCGGCGCTGGCTTCCGGAGTTGTGGTCTGGCTGATCAAACGACCGGTAGTCGCACTGTTCGGCGCGGATATTCGATCGGTAGGCGGGCACATGAGCTGGTGGTCTGCACTGGCCATCTGCGTGGTGCTCACCATCGTGCTGGCCGTAGTATATGTGGCTGTGTTGTGGGTGATACGCACCCCGGAACTCATCAGCGCCTATCACTCGATACTGGCCCGTCTACACAAGACTCCGGCCAGTGAGGACGTTGCTGTGACAGCCCAGCCGGAAAAAGTCGACGATACGCAAATCAATCCTGAGACGGAGCCCGTCAAGGACAGCCCCACACGTAGAATATCTAAGACCAGTCTCGAACACCAATCACACGGAGCCGAACGCACTATGAAACCGCAACTCGGAGACACGATTCTCAACCGATACACCTTGGTATCATCGTTGCGTGAGGAGCCTGGCATTCAGGCATGGAAAGCCAACGACCGTGTGTTGGCAAAGGATTGCCAGCTGTTCATCATTACCAATCGCAGCGCTTTCACCGCAATCGATGAGCTCGCTGGTCGCATCGCCGCCACTCGCCCTGATCGTGTGATTCCCGTACTGAAATACCGTATGGAATCCGACGTACTTCTCATTGTCATGCCGGTGGACAGCGGCCAATGCCTGACCGACTACATGGTGGATACCGACAAGCCGCTCAGCTACAGCGCCATCCGGTCGATTATCGGAGAATGCGCCAACGTGCTGCGCGAGGTCATTGCGGATACTCCCAGCAGCATCGTCATCACAACCGACACCGTTCGAGTGACTACCTCCGGTGTGCAGATTGCCGATGCACCATGTGCCACGATGCTGGCCGACACGTCCGCTACCGATCTGCGTACGGACGGTCCTGAACGGTATGCGATTCGCCAGCTTGCGGCATTGCTCTATGCCCTGCTGACACGCACGCCAAGCCAAGCGACACCCACATTCAATCTGCGCGCCTTGCCGCAAGACACCCCTGGCGAATTCCGCGTGATTTGCAAGCGTGGATTGGCCTTAAGCAAGCCCGACGAGCACACGTTGCCGATGGCTGCCCTTGTAGAACTCGACGCCTTGTTGGGTAATTGGAAGCCGCTCTCTGAACTGAGCGATGCTGATATCGCTTTGCCGAGCGTGGAAAGCGATTGCTCGATTACCAAGGCGATACTGAAGCCCGCCAACGAGACCGATATCGTGCCTATTCCCAGCACGTTGATTAACAGCAGCAGTCTTCCGGAATTGTCTATTACCCCTTCCCTGCCGGTTCAGCCGGCCGCCGTCCCCGCTCCGCACGCGATGTCACCGGCTCCTCTGCCTGATGGGTCCAGTACTGCTGACGGCAACCAGTCTCAATCTGACGCCCGCCGTCTGTTTGACTTCAACCTTTCTGACGCCTGGGAGCACGAGAATCTTTCCGGTGAAGACACCGGTGACTGGTACAGCGAAATGAATCCGGCCCCCATCGGCGGTCCGGGTGATAATACTCGGTTGACGGTGCCTATTGTTACCGGCGGTATTCCCGATGCCACCGTGGGAGAGACGACCAGTCGTATTCCCGTGTTCGATGTCAGCGGCCGTGCTGTGGCCCCCGGTGAGGAATCGCTGCGTGCCTTGGAAGAGGAGCAGGCCCGCATTGCCGAAGTAAGCGCCATTCCTCCGAGCTTCACACCGAAGGATGTGCCGGATGACGAGGATGACAGCAAGCTGCCCGATGAACATCTGTTCGGCAAACTGTCGACCAAGGTCGTTGCCATCATTGTGGCTCTGATATTGGTAGTGGCAGCGGCTGTTTGGGCAGTGCATGCGTTCCGATCCTCCGGAGACAATCCTGCCGATGCTTCCAGCAACTCCAGTGAAGGTGACTGGCCCGATATCAATGCTGACGCTGTGCCATTCGGTGGCAGCAAGAACGCGACGAACGGTGGCTCCACTGACGATTCCTCAAAGTCGAGTGATGCCACTCAGAGCGAATCCAGGGACTCGGCATCAGACAAGTCCAAGAAGTCCGAGACTGCTGATTCGTCGTCCAAGAAGACCAAGGCCAAGAAGTCCAGCGATAAGGATTCCAGCGCTGCTCCGCAACCGCGCCATGAGAACAACACGGCGTTTACGATTTCCAGCGCCAACTTCCTGTCGAATCCTGGCGGCCAATCCGGGTACGCATACTACATGCACCTTGACCAGCCGCAGGATGCGTACCGCATGGTTATCACCATCCGCACATCCGGTGGTAAGGGCTATATTCGCGCAAATACCACTGGAGACCCCACTCAGGGCGAGCAGGTGGCCGAATTCACCTTTGCTGAAGGTGGCACTACTGAGGTGAAGTTCACCAAAGCCGTCAATACGCAGGATCTGCTGCTGTGGGTGCCATCGGGTAGCCTGCCGCAGAACCAGCTGTACATCGAGAAGGTGGAGGTCTTCTAATCGGCATCTATACCGATAACTGACCCAAGAAGGGCGGTACCGTTCGCATACATTCGACGGTGCCGCCCTTTCTTCGCGTCTGGCTGAATGACATGGAATATCGTATGGGGGTGTGACAATGTTTCACGTGAAACATAACGTCATCATTATCGGTTCTGGTCCCGCTGGCTACACGGCCGCCATCTATCTTGGCCGTGCAGGTCTTAATCCTGTTATGGTCACTGGTGCGTTGTCGCCAGGTGGACAGTTGGTCAACACCACTGAGGTGGAGAACTTCCCCGGATTCCCGGAAGGTATTCTTGGCCCGGATCTTATGGATCGCATGAAGGAACAGGCCAAGCGCTTCGGTACAACCTATATCACAGACGATGTCTCTTCCATTGAGGCGTGTGAGAGTGATTCGGTCAAGCCGACCTATCGTGTAACGCTCTCCGATGACTCCCAGTTGGAGGCATCAGCACTCATCATCGCCACTGGGTCGTCATTCCGTAAGCTTGGGGTGCCCGGCGAACAGGAGCTGTCCGGACATGGCGTCTCGTACTGCGCCACCTGCGATGGCTTCTTCTTCAGGAACAAGCCTATCGTGGTCGTAGGCGGTGGCGATTCGGCTTTTGAAGAGGCATTATTCCTGACCCGGTTCGGTTCTTCGGTCACCCTGATTCACCGACGCGATAGCTTCCGTGCCTCGCAGATCATGGTGGACCGAGCCAAAGCCAATCCGACCATCACCCTACTGACCAACACAGTGGTGACCTCCATTACCGGCACCTCCTCCCCCACACAGAACACCGGTGCACCTATTGCCATTCCTGGCTTGACAATCAAACGACCGGCTGTGGCACCGGCCAGTGTCAGCAGCATTGCCGTACGTAACGTGGTGACCGGAGAAGAAAACACGCTGGACACCAACGCCGTATTCGTGGCTATCGGCCATACGCCAGCCACTGATTTTGCAGCTGGTGTTGTGGACCGTGACAATGATGGGTATGTCGTGGTGCAGGGTGCCAGCACGGTGACCAGTGCGCCAGGCATCTTTGCTGCAGGCGATTGCGTGGATCGTACTTATCGTCAGGCAATCAGCGCAGCGGGCATGGGCTGCCGTGCAGCGCTGGATGCGCAGGCCTATCTTACGGACTGATTGCGGCGACCTGATGATGGCTTGCTGTTCTGACTGCTGCCTGTGACATAGGAGCAGCGCTAGGTCAGTGTTACAGCATGCCGCCCTTGGATAGTACGCACCGGTCAAAGGCATAGAAAGGCCCCTCAGGCGCGGAGAGGTTGGGGGCTGCATGACTATCTCCAAGAAAACGTCCGCAGCCCCCTTATCTCTCGTCGCCCGCGACAGCTTCACCCCGCAAGACTGAAAACAAAAACTCGAGATACAGCAAGGACCGGCATCCTGTTACGAAGCCGGTCCTGCAATTACGTTTCAGCAATCGCGCCTTAACGAAGAAGGTGGGCGTCGCACCAGACGTGTTCGACGGCCCAGATGGCGGGGTTGATCAGAAGCACGTCGGCAGCGTAGCCGGGGGCAAGCAGACCGAGCGGCTGCTTGGTGACCGGGTTCGCACGATCGAAACCGAATGCTTTGGCCGGAATCAACGTGGCGGCTTCCACCGCGTCGGTAGGCGTGAATCCTAATTCGAGTACCGCACGCTGAACAGCCTTTTCCAACGTCAACGTGGAACCGGCTATCGCACCATTCGATGCAAGACGAGCATGACCGTCAATCACATTCACATCCAACGCACCCAGCAAATAATGATCATCCGGGCAATCGGTGGCAGCCATAGCATCGGTCACAAACGCAATGCGATGCGGAGCGAAGCCGAATCCCAAACGCACCATCGGATCCTGCACATGAAAACCATCATTAATCAACTCAACAGTGACGCGCGGATCCTCAACAGCAGCCGGAATCGGACCAGGCTCACGATGATGCAAACCATTCATCGCATTGAACATGTGCGTCTAATGCCAGCACCCGCATCAAAACCTCTGCAGGCGGTTGCATAATCGGCATCGCAATGTCCCACCGCAGGAACCACTCCAGCCGCAGCAAAACGACGAATCGCATCAATGCCATGCGGTAGTTCGGGGGCGATGGTGATCTGTCGCAAACAGCCGTTCGCAGCATGCAAAAGCCGATCAACATATTCGGGAACCGGATCTTTCAAGCATTCCGGATCATGCGCACCTTTGCGAGACAACGCAAGGAACGGACCCTCCAAATGCGCTCCAAGAATGTCAGGGCGAGCACCCATCATGCCACGCACGGTTTGAAGATTGGCGCACATCACGTCAAGCGGGTTGGTGATCAAACTGAGCACCTGACGGGTGGTGCCGTGCATCATATGACCTGCGCGAGCCATGCGTATGCCTTGCACACCATCATCGAAGGAACTCCCCCACGAACCGTGCGCATGAATGTCGACGTAACCGGGAGTCATCATGCGGCCTGCAGCGTTGGTCACGAAACCGGCCGAACCGGTCATGGAATCGCCGAAACCAACCGAACTGACCGAATCGGAATCAGCATCGGCATCCAAACCGACGCTTGCGCATGCCGCAGCAAAATCATCGTCCCGATTCCCAGTCGCAATAATCGCGCTACCATCGGAAACCAGCCAATAATGTTCCGCAACACCTCGCGCATCGACTTTGCGCGCATTGTGAATCGCAAACGGACGGGCCGACTGCGCTAACGCAACGTCCACCTCATTCGCAAACCGCTCCCGAGACTGTTCCATATTCAAACCTTCCGACTCACTCACAGCCATATTCCTCAATTAGCATCCAATTCTTCCAGCGAGTGGAGGAATCCTCCCGCTGACAGGCCAAAAACGTCCAGAATGTTCCAGCAGTTCGTTCGGCACGGAGGTTTGCGCGTATACGCGACCCAGGAAGAAGCCGAATGGCGAAACGCAACACGGGATGATGAATACGATGGCGAACAGTATGCCGAATGGTGCCATGAACGCCCATCCTGTTCGATCCTCGCGGCGTTGCGCTTCAGTGCGCTTTTTGCCATAGAAGAGCCTACGTACCATCTACGTAGCCATAACGTCTCGGAACCACTTTCGGCGCGGAAAGTCTCACGACCCATATGACAATTGAACGTCAAACAACAACATGACGCTTATCCGCAGCACGGAACAACGAAAAACCTCTCACCAGAATCATGCGAGGCTGCACCTTTTAAGATTTGCCGTTAAGTTAGTAGCTAAGTAAATTAGATGGCCCTGCACCAGCCAGTGTTCTCCAGTTCACATTTGACGGACATCGACTTCCCCATTAAGAGACGCCACTCTGGGAGATAGACACGCCCCTGACATTGACTTCATGTCCACACTCAACCAGGGTAAGGTCGAGCGTGAACATGAAGTCAGCTTGAGTCGATTAGAGCTGAATCACGACTCCCTCCCAACGAGCAAGCTCGCCGCGAGCGATCGACTTCACGCCATGTACGGCATCATAGGTGCTGAGCAGCACCTGCGACTCGCTCACGCCATTCCCGAGCAATCGCGCGACCTCCGCCGGCACCCGCGCCGTCCTACCGGTGAGATTGACCATGACGAGAATCGTATCGTCGCCGCCGGTACGGGTGAACGAATACACCTGCTCGCTGTCTGCCGCGACCAGATTCCACTCGCCCGTCGCGACGGTCGCGTTGCCGTGGCGCATGGCGATGAGCTTCTTGTAGAAGCCGCACACGGAATCAGGATCGTCGAACTCCTCGGCCGCGTTGATCTCCACATGGTTCGGATTCACGCCGATCCACGGTTCCGTCGCCGCGTCGGCCGCGGTGAAGCCGGCGTACCTGGAAGCGTCCCACTGCATCGGCGTGCGCGAATTGTCCCGTCCGATGAGCGCGAGGGCCGCCATCATCGATTCCGGCGACTGGCACCTGGCCTCCTCCACGCGCTGGCGGTAGGCGTTGATGGCCTCCAGATCGCGGTACTGGTCGAGCTTGGTGAAATGGGCGTTGGTCATGCCCAGCTCCTCGCCCTCATAAATGTAGGGGGTGCCACGGTGCATGTGCAGCAGCATGCCGAACGCCTTGGCGCTCAACTCGCGCGACTCGCGGTCAGAGTCGTCGCCCCAACGGGACACGACACGCGGCTGGTCGTGGTTGCAGAAGAACAGGCTGGCCCAGCCGGCGTTCCTCACGGCCTCCTGCTGGTCGGCAAGACGAGCACGCAGATTCCTGACTTCGAACGGCACGGTGTTCCACTTGGAACCTTCCTGGTCGACGCCCACGTGGTCGAACAGGAACAGCATGTCGAGTTCCTTGTGGGCCGGATCGGTAATGAACTCGTTGCGTTCCGGAGTGATGCCCGGCGCCTCGCCGACGTTCATGTAGCCCTCACGGCCCTCGAACACCTCACGGCGCATTTCGGCGAGGAATTCGTCGAGCCGCGGACCGTCGGAACAGAACGGGCCTGCGTCCGTGTATCCCTCTTCGCCTATCTCCCCCTCGGACAATTCCGAGCCGACCTCTCCGGGCAGCCGTCCGTGGCCATCGAGATGTTTCGAGATCAAGGTGATCACGTCCATGCGGAAGCCGTCGATGCCGCGATCCATCCACCAGTTCATCATCCTGTACACGGCCTTGCGCACCTCCGGATTCTCCCAATTCAAATCCGGCTGCTTCCTGGAGAACTGGTGGAGGTAGTATTCGCCGCGCTTCGGATCGTACTGCCACGCGGAACCGCCGAAATAGGAACCCCACCGGTTCGGCTCGGCGCCCGGAGTGCCCGGCTCATGACCCGGCCTGGCCGGACGCCACCAATACCAGTCGGCATGCGGGTCGTCCTTGTCGCGAGAAGCCTGGAACCAGGCATGCTCGTCGGACGTGTGGTTGACCACCAGATCCATCACGATCTTCAAACCGCGCCTGTGCGCCTCGGCGAGCAGCTCATCCATGTCCTCCAACGTGCCGAACAGCGGGTCGATGTCCTGATAGTCGGAGATGTCGTAGCCGTTGTCGTCCTGCGGGGACCTGTAGACCGGGGACAGCCACAGCACGTCCACGCCAAGATCGGCCAAATAATCAAGACGGCTGGTGATGCCCTTCAGGTCGCCGATGCCGTCGCCGTTCGTGTCCTGGAAGGAACGCGGGTAGATCTGGTAGACCACCGCGTTGGCCCACCATGGGTTCGGGGTCGCGCCGTTGGAACGCACGGCGACGGGAAGGACGGAACGATTGAAATCAGTCATATCTTGTTTCCTTATTAAATCAAGTTCTTCATCAACGCGATGCTATGGATCCACGTTGCCTATATACGGGATGAATCAATGTTGCTTTTTCCTTTCCCTTTAGAGTTCCATCCATGAGCCGAACAAGCATGCTCATGCCCAGTTGACACAACTCTGCTGGCATTAAGGGAAATTCATCTATCCTCAGACGCTTGCCTATGGAATCTGTATATGTTCCCGCTGAAATCAGCGAAAGATCTTGAGGAATCTTCATTCCACGCTGCCGCGCCGCCGCAACAAGGTTATTAAGGAACAATGGACCGCCTTGAGTCACAATTGCTGTGTTCTCACTCGAGATGAACCTCTCAAGTAGGTTTTCGGCAGCATCGAAATCATCCTCGTCGGTAAACTCTTCGTCTATATGAATCTTGTATCGCGCAGCAGCAGCATGCATTGATGCCCTGAGCCGAATGAGGTAATTTGCACCTCCATTTCGTTCGTAATCAATCTCCTTCCCCCCTGCAAACAGAATTCTGCTGTGCCCATTACAACAAAGCGTTTGCACGATCATTTCACCCATTTCATTAAAATCGGTATCAATGCATGGCACATTTATTTCATTCATAGGATGTCCAATAGAAATGAGCGGAATACTTGAAAACTGAGCCAATTCAATCCGGGGATCATTCATAGTCACATCCATAAGAGCGACACCATCCACCATCCCAGTATCGATGATAGAGCGAAGTTGCTCATCTCCTGTTTCCTCAGTCAACAGCAACGTTTCATAGCCAAGTCGCCTGGCCGCTTTGAGAAAATTTAGAAAATAAGCACAATAATTGGTATAGCTGGTGAAATCATGGACAGGCGAACTCAGCGCGACGAAATGAGTCTCACCACTCAACGGAGCTGGACCACCGTTTTTCGCCAAGTAACCAAGTTCCCGCGCAGCTTGCAATACTCTCCGACGGGTATTTGCCCCTATGGGACGTTTCCCTGTCATCACATAGGAAACCGTGCTTATGGAAACTCCTGCGAGAGCCGCCACGTCCTTGATTCCAGCCATTGTTATCCTTATTCGTTCACAGTAAAGCCTTGGCTCTTTCCTTGCTCAACGAGCTTGTCCTGCCAAGCCTTCACACCTTCCTTCATTGTGGTCTGTCCCGTGTAAGCAGCCCCGACAGTGTCGGTGAAAACGCTTCGCGCATAAACGTCATAGGGCAGAAATTCGAACTTAGATGTGACACGCTTCGCAGCCTCGGCGAATTCAGCATTGAACTTCTCACCACCAAAATAATCCACCGTGTCTCCATCGGAGTTCACCATAGTAGTCTGGCTAAGGAATTTATCGTTAGACATGGTCTTCAAATCAGCAGGAAAACCACCTTGGTCCACACGGGACATGATGGCATCAGAATTAGTGCTGGCAAATTCCATAAACTTGTACGCAGCATCCGCATTCTTGGATGACGACATCAGGGCAAGGGAGGAGCCGCCGTTCTCAGAACTTACCTTCTCGCCGGCGTTCCACGTTGGCATTTGAGCAATTCGCCACTTTCCAGCACCCTCCGAAGCATTGTTTAAAAACATGCCGGGAGCCCATGCAGCAGATATCACGCTCGCAAATTCTCCGGAACCAACTGAACGATACCAATCATCAGAACTATCTTTTGTCTTCGTCTCGATTAGTCCTTCATCAATCATCTTTTGCCAGAAGTCACAGAATTTCTGCACTCCTTTATCGGTAGTGAGTTTGACGGTAACCTTGGTGCCGTCTTTAGATGTGGAATATGGGTGTCCACCTGCTTGCCAGACCATTGCATTGAAGAATCCGGCGTTCCCTGGATCATTAGTAATATATGAACCAATCTGCTTAATCTTCTTTGCATCTTGATAGAACTCATCCCAAGTACTTGGCGGCTCAGAAATGCCAGCTTTGTCAAATACCTCTTTGTCATAGTAAAAAGCCATTGGTCCAGAGTCGACTGGCATACCATACATACCGCCATTGAAATTCACTGCATTCCAAGTACCTGGGGTGTAGAAATCCTTATATTTGGCAGTCCCATAGTCATTCAGATTTTTAAGAGAGCCCTTAATTACATACTCAGGAATCGCATAATATTCAATCATGGCTATATCCGGAATTCCACTGCCAGCTTCCAAAGCATTATTCAGAGCTTTGTATTCATCTTTACCACTACCGGCATTGGTAAATTTGATGACAATGTTAGGGTTTTTCTTCATGAAAACCTTAGCATTAGCTTTAAGATTGTTATCCCAAGCCCAAACATTAACAACCGTCTTACCGCTCCCATCGGGAGTTTCCGACTGAGTTGTTCCACACGCTGCCAATGGAACAACCATCGCCGCAGCACCGCAGAGAGCAATTATTTTTCCTAACGAGAACCTCATTGTTTCCCTTCTTTCTATTGAACAGCAGTGGCATGATCCTTGCTTTTGGCGCCCTTGCTTGTAGTCTGCATCTTAAAACCGAAGGATTATGACTGACAAATAATTTCGATGATTTCGACGATTTCAATAATCAAGGCACTCACCATAACAGACACGCGCGGCTGCATCACGCAACGGCCAACACAATTGATGATCCATTGTCTAAAGAACGAGAAAGTCACATTAGCGAATATAGTGCTGTCCCAAGGAATGTGCCGCGTCTAAAAGCACATACATCGTCATATGATCGGACACTTCAACGCTTTACTAAGAAGTCAACACAGACCGGAAAAACCTATGACGTAAATCAACAGCGATGTCGCCAATAACAGCTCTGCTATATATTTCCATCAACAAATTGCCTGGAATATGTGCCAAATTGCAACCCGGCGGTTCAGCTATCATGCGCTGAACCATCAACTTCGTAGGCCCTCACACGATACAGTCGCGCGCGCCTGTTCTGGTGAGTGCCTTGATTATTGAAATCGTCGAAATCATCGAAATTATTTGTCAGTCATAATCCTTCGGTTTTAAGATGCAGACTACAAGCAAGGGCGCCAAAAGCAAGGATCATGCCACTGCCGTTCAATAGAAAGAAAGGAAAAAGAATACCATCAGGTGTCCTCGAAGGCATGAACCGTACCGCCCGATCATCGAAATCTGAATTTCTTCAGTCCAACGATCAGGGTGCGATTCATCAAGGCTCCACCGTGGAGTGAAAGTACAGGCGCGAAAGGGATGCTTTCCCATCCACACCTGTTTCACACTCGGAAATCTTTACGCGGCAATCAAAAACAATCAAAAAATGTCTCGAAGGAGAGAATGATGTCAGCAACGGAAGTTGTTGCCAATATGCCACTGCATTCGGCAACCGTGCGTGTCAATAAACACAAGGCGGATTGGCGTGGTTGGAAGTTTATGTGGCCGTTCGCGTTGGTGTTCGTGTTCGTGTTCGTGATCCCGATCCTGTACGCGGTCTACATCAGCTTCTTCCAGAAGCAGATGATCGGCGGCACGAAGTTCGTGGGAATCAACAATTACATTCGTCTGTTCCATGATCCGCAGTTCTGGAGTTCGGTATGGCGCGTGGCCCTGTTCACTATGGTGCAGGTTCCCATCATGCTGTTCCTGTCGGCGGCGATGGCTTTGGCTTTGGATTCCATGAAGCTGCACGGTGCGAAGTTCTTCCGCATCACCACGTTCCTGCCGTACGCGGTGCCGGCCGTGGTGTCGACCTTGGTGTGGGGCTTCATGTACGGCGCGAAATACGGTCTGGTCGGCTCCCTGAACGACTGGCTGGGCACGAACCTCGACGTGCTGAGCCCGAACGTGCTGCTCGCCGCGATCGGCAACATCGTGACCTGGGAGTTCACCGGCTACAACATGTTGATCTTCTACAGCTCGCTGTCCACGATCCCGCACTCGCTGTACGAGGCCGCCAGCATTGACGGCGCGAGCGAATGGCAGATCATCAAGTCCATCAAGCTGCCCGAATTGAAGGGATCGCTCGCGATCACGGTGATCTTCTCGATCATCGGCTCGTTCCAGCTGTTCAACGAGCCGAGCATTCTGCAGAACATGGTGCCGGGCAACTCGATCACCACGTATTACACGCCGAACATGTACGCGTACAACCTGTCCTTCGCGGGCAACCAGTCGAACTACGCCGCTGCCTTGGCGATCACGATGGCCGTGATCACGATGGCGATCGCGTACGCGGTGCAGCTCAACAGCATGAAGGAGCAGATGAAGTAACGCCTTGGGGCGTACGTCATCTGCATAGGACATGGATTTTTCAAGGAGCATAACAATCATGAGCGATACCGCGATGTCGACGGGGTATATGACTCCCCAAGAGCTTAAAGAGCAGGAACGAGCCGCAAAGAAGGCCGAGAGGGCACGTCTAAAGCGCGTGGAAATGGATGAGAAGGCGGAGCGCAAACGCGCGGCGAAGTCCGGTTTCGCGAACGTGTCGAACCCGAGGCGCAGCAAGCTGCTGACCTTGGTATGCGCGATCTTCGCGGTGTACTGCCTGTTTCCGTTCGTATATCTTGCGATCAACGCCACGAAGACGCAGGCCGACTTCACTTCGACGTTCGGGCTGGGTTTCGGCCACACGTTCGCCCTGTGGGACAACATCGTGACCGTGTTCACATACCAGGACGGCATCTTCGGGCGCTGGCTGCTCAACACACTCCTGTACGTGGTCGTGGGCGCCGGCGGCGCGACACTGCTGGCCATCATGGGCGGCTACGCGCTGGCGAAGTTTCGTTTCCCGGGCCGCAAGGCCGTGTTCGCGGTCATCATCGGCGCGATCAGCGTGCCGGGCATCGCGTTGGCGGTCCCGCAGTTCCTGCTGTTCGCCAAGCTCAGCCTGACGAACACGCCGTGGGCCATGATCATTCCATCGTTGATCAGCCCGTTTGGTTTGTATCTGATGTGGATCTTCTCCGAGCAGGCGGTTCCGACGGAATTGCTTGAAGCCGCACGAGTTGATGGAGCTTCGGAGTTCCGCACGTTCTTCCAGGTGTCCCTGCCGCTGTTGGCTCCGGGCATCGTTACGACGGCCCTGTTCACGATCGTGGCGACGTGGAACAACTACTTCCTGCCGTTGATCATGCTGAAGGATTCGAACTGGTATCCGCTCACGATCGGTTTGAACCAGTGGAAGGACCAGGCGAGCACCGCTGGCGGCCAGGCGATCCAGAACCTGGTGATCACGGGCTCGTTGATCACGATCATCCCGCTGGTCATCGCGTTCCTATGCCTGCAGAAGTACTGGCAGTCCGGCCTCTCCGCGGGCGCGGTCAAGGAATAATCAATTTCTACACCACAGCCATGGAACGAAAAGTATGGCCCGTGCTACAAGTACGGGCCATACGCATATACATGATCTGGCGGACCTTCCTCACAAATCACGATAGTTGTTCCCCATTGTGAGACGCACTTCGGCTGCAAAGCTGAAGTAATTCAGATCCATATGGCCGAAGGTACGGTCTGGTTGTGCCCGAAGTCTTGCGCGAAAGCGGTCTGGCCCGTTGCCGGGTCGGTTTCAGTCAGTCGTCTGCATGGTGTCACCGAGTCGGGACATGTCCAGGTAGCGGCGGCTCGACCAATCGTTGGCGGTGACGTATCGGATCCTGGCGCAGACGAGCATGAGCGCGCTCCTGCCGTCGGGGAAGCTGCCGACGACCCTGGTACGCCGGCGGATCTCCCTGTTGAGGCGTTCGATCATGTTGTTCGTGCGGATCCGCCGACGGTGCTCGACGGGGTAGTCGTCGAGCAGGTAGGTGGTCGACTCGCCTATGCCCTCCCTGAGGCAGGATGCGGCGGCCTTCAATCCGCGGGATTCCATCTGCGCGGCCACATCCTCCGCCTTCCTCAACGCGGCGTCGCGGGATTCCATGGCGAACACGGCCTTGAGCGCGCCGGCCGCCCATGCCGCGTGTTTGCGGCTGACCCTGGAGAGCACGTTGCGCATGAAGTGGACCGTGCACCGCTGATATCTCGCGTCCGGCAGCATCGAGTTCACCGTGGCCACCAGCCCGGCGCACCGGTCGCCCACCACGAGCCGCACGCCCCTGAGACCGCGTTCGATCAGGCTCCTGACGAACTGCTCCCAGCTGGCCCTGTCCTCCTTCATGCCCTCCGCGACCCCGACGACCTCCCGATGGCCCGTGTCGTCCACGCCGATCGCGACCAGCACGCTCACGTTCTCGACCGACCCGCCCCACGTGCGCTTGTGCCACACGCCGTCCACGAACAGGTACGGGTACGAACGCTCTAACGGCCTGTTGCGCCATTCGTCGATCTGCGCGTACACCCCCTTGAGCTTGTCCGAGAGCGTCTGCGAGGGCATCCGCTCGCCCCACAGCAGGCGGCTGATGTCGTCGACCTGACGGGTCGAAACGCTGGCCAGGTACATGTCGATCAGCGCCTCCTCGACGCTCTGCTCACGACGCCTGTATCGTTCGATCACCGCCGACTCGAACAGCGCGCCCTTGAGCTTCGGGCCCCTGAGGGTCACGGTCCCGGCCTTCACGGTCAGGTCACGCTCGTAATGACCCGCTCTGTAGGCCTTCCTGTCCCCGGTGCGCTCGTAGCGGGCGGCGCCCGTGATCTCGTCCGCCTCCGCGTCCAGCATCGCGTTCAGCAATTGCTCGACCTTCTCCGACACCAACCGGTCGAGTCTCGTCTCGAGCATGTTCTCATCGACCTGTAGAATCTGATCCTGCATGGTTCCGTCGCCTCTTTCCATAGCGGTTTTGTTTGGCGACTGAAATCGTACCCAGACGACGGGCCATGCCTCTTCATTCAGGCTTCAACCAAAGTGCGCAACAAACCGGGCGTTATCGACGGAGAATCACGATGTGTGATTTGTCATCCTCCAGCCTGAGGGGTTTTCTATTGCGACAACGGCTACAACGCAGGCATACGCCCCTGCCAGGAATCACGCAGAGGCTATAACGTCTTGCGCGTACAACGCACTGCACAGCAATAATGCCGGCGACAGTGACAAGCCGATACAATGCCAAGTGACAACGCTAAGCATCGGTGTTGTCACTGACGATGCCGGCGACAACACGAATGTTCTTATCGTGTTACACCCATTTGGAATCGGCATCGCCTTGGCTCGGCACCAGCAGCTGCAGGATGCGATCCATATCCTCTGGTGACGAGAAGACGATTTCGATGCGACCATGCTTGGTGCTGCCCTTAATCGACACCTTGGTGTCGAAATGATTTTCCAAACTCTGCTGGATGGCGGAACCAACCCAAGGATTGGTCTTGGACGTCTTGGGCTTCTTCGGCTGCTCCCCCGACGCAATCTTCATGGCGACGATTTCTTCGGTGCTGCGTACAGAAAGACCTTCCGCAATAATACGAGAAGCCAGCTTGTCCATTTCCTCCGGATCGCTCAAGCCCAATAGCGCACGCGCATGACCGGACGATAGCACACCGGCAGCCACTCTCTTTTGCACAGAGGCCGGCAGGTTCAGCAGTCGCAAGGTATTGGCGATTTGCGGGCGAGACTTGGACACCGACTTGGACAGTTGTACTTGTGTCAACCCGAACTCTTCAATCATCTGCTGGTAGGCAGCCGCCTCTTCCAGCGGATTCAAGGCCACACGGTGCAGGTTTTCTAGCAATGCATCGCGGAGCATATCATCATCCGCAGTGGTTTTGACGATGGCGGGAATCGTCTCCAACCCAGCCAACTGGGATGCACGCCAACGACGTTCACCCATAATGAGCTCATACGGGCTGTCCAAATGACCGGCAAACGGATTTGTGCTGGATTCCGTCTCGTCGTGCTTGGCGGCTTTGGCCGCAGCAATCTGGCTTGCCGGACGCTTGCGCACGACTATCGGTTGCAGCACACCAACTTCCTTAATGGAAGCAGACAGCTCATTCAACTCATCCTCGTCGAAGATGGTACGAGGCTGATGTGCATTGGGCCCGATATCAGACAGTTTGAGTTCAGCCAGATAACCACCGGCTACCGGCTTGAGCTCGTCCTTCTTATCTGTGTCAGCGGTCTTTGCCGCCGATGCAGTCTGAGATGTTTCACGTGAAACATCTTTGACGGTGACGGATGTACGATGTGCCGTCTGAGACGCAGACGGCTTGCCGCCCTGCTGAGGTGCGGCGACCTTACCGGTTTGAGGTTTCTCCGTACCGAAAAACAGGTCGCTAGGATGAGTAATGGTGTCCAATGCGGGCATGGATGCGCGTTTACCGGCGGCTTTCTTGGCTGCTTTGCTGGACGATACCATCTGAGGCGCGGCAGGCTTTGATTCCTGCTGGGCAGTAGCCTTCTTGGCGGGGGTTATGTCAGCAGTGGCCGCCGGAGTAGACGAATCCTCCTCAATCATTGCGGGCTGCTCCGCCACTGGCTCCTCCCCTGGCAATGTGGGGAACAAAGCGCCAAGGCCCTTACCGAGTCGTGATTTTGATGCCATTACTTGTTCCTCCTCGCATCAATGGTGTCAAGGACTTGTTGCGAACGCTGTGCGATTTCCAAAGCTGCTTCACCATACGATATGGCACCTATGCCACGAGGATCATAGGCAATCACCGATTGGGAGAAACTCGGCGCTTCGGAGATCTTGACTGAACGCGGGATGGTGGTATTCAGCACAATGCTGGGATAGTGTCCCTTGACCTCGTTATATACTTCACGGCTCAATAGCGTTCGGCGATCGAACATTGTGACGAGCATGGTGGACACCAGCAGTACTGGATTGAAATGCTCCTGCACCAAACCAATCGTGTTGATCAGCTGGCCAAGACCCTCCAATGCGTAATACTCAGCCTGGATAGGAATCAGCATCTCGGTCACTGCACACATGGCGTTGATGACCAAGAGGCCCAAGCTGGGCGGGCAATCAATGAACACGTAATCATAGTGTTTATCTGATTGACGCAGGTAGAGGTCCAAGGCCTCCTTCAACAATGTGTTTCGGTTGGGCAGATCAGCCACTTCCAACTCGGCACCGCTGAGATCGATTGATGCAGGCACAACATCAAGTGTGGGAAAATCAGGACAGACCGTGATAACATCACCCAGATCGGAACGCCCCTCGATAACGTCATAGACCGAGGGCTCTCCCGATGCATGAGATACACCCAACGCCGTAGAGGCATTGCCCTGCGGGTCCATATCGATGACCAACACCTGCGCGCCCTTGTTCGCCAGCGCCGCAGCGGTGTTTACCGTGGATGTGGTTTTACCCACTCCCCCCTTCTGGTTGGCCACGGCAATACGACGGGTACGTTGAGGTTTGGGGAAATCGGTTTTCTTGAGTACATCGTAGCGTGAGCTTTCATCAGCCATCTGGCTGCCAAGCACTGAACCGTGACCATCGAATATTCGCTGAAGCGTTTCGGAAGCCGATTCTATAGGTTCCGACTGATGATCCTTGGTGGACATCGCTCCTCCTTGCACAGACGTAAGTTCCAGTGTTCTCATTCGTATGGACATGATGCTCGTTATCCACAATTGCGATATGCAATGTGGATAAGTGTGGATAAGTGTGGATAAGTGTGAATGACGTTGAGTGTTAGATTATGTATTCGCAGACGAAAAACATTGAAAAATCAGTGTTTTCATCATTCTGCACATCGTCCCGTAAAAATGTGGATAACTTTTACGCACATATGGAAATGTGGATAACTCAATCAGTACTCCACTCATCGCTTATCCACAATCACCACGTGGGTAGGCTCAAGATCCGGTCCGATAGCCGCCTCAACGACGCGTGGACGACGACCACCGAATTTTGCAATCTCCTTGCCAGCCTTGTCGATTTCAGCCTGAGCAGACCGTCCCTTCAGTGCGATCAACTGTCCTGACGGTTTCAGCAACGGCAACGTCCAGCCAGAGAGTTTGGTCATAGGAGCAACCGCACGACACGTGACAACAGCGAACGGATGAATTTCCCGCTTCCGTACCTGCTGGATGACGGCATCGGAGCGTCCACGGATAATCTCAACGTTCTGCAGTTGCATCAGGTCAACACATTCATGCAACCATTCGATTCGCCGCTCCATCGGTTCAATCAGCGTGAAGTCATGATCAGGCAAACACGCGGCAGCCACCAATCCAGGAAAACCACCACCACTGCCGACGTCGGCAACTGTTTTGAAGCGAATACCATTCGTCACATTCCGAACGTACGGCACAATCGCAGCGGAATTCAGAATATGCCGTTCCCAAATGATATCGACGTCACGGGGGCCGATTAATCCACGAGGTTCACCCTCTTCGGCAATCTTGGCATGGAAACGCTCCAACTTCGGCAACGCATCACCCAAGACCTCAGCAAGTACAGGTGACCCCTGCAGCTGATCCGTCATAGCCATCTCCCTCACCATGTTTCACGTGAAACAATCAACATGGAAAAGGCGTCGCTCATTACGACGCCATTCTCCCTACGGTCACTCTTGTTTGTTTAGAGACGACATCCGTTGAACGTCCTTGTCATCTCAAAAACTCGTCGACCTATTACTCCTGATCAAGCTCGTCGTCTTCGTCAACATCCTCGATTTTGTTCTTGAGATACACCGTCACGTAACGATGAGGCTCCTCACCGTGCGAGCGAGACTTCAGCCCCTCTTCCCGAACCACATCGTGAACGACTTTACGTTCGAAGGAATTCATCGGCTTCAAATCATACGGCTCGCCGGAATCCTTCACTGCGTCAATGGCATCCAGGGCGATATCACGGAGGTGCTGACGCTTGCGCTTCAGGAAACCGTCGACATCCACAATCAGATGAGAACGCTCGCCGGTCTTCTGCTGTACAGCCAGACGAGTCAATTGCTGCAGAGCATCAACGACTTCACCATTATGGCCAATAAGATGTTTGATGTCGGTATCGTCATCAGCAACGATTTGCACGGTGGGGCGGTCATTACGCACGCCCATCTCAATGTCGCCCTCATAGTCGGCGATATCCAGTAGGCCTTCAAGGTAATCCGCGGCGATGTCAGCCTCTTCGTTGAGCTGATCGATCGACTTCACGTCATCCTGTGCCATACGCTACTCCTTCATGTCGTGTTTGAATTCCAAGTCTAAGCCCTGCTCCCCCGAACAGAGAAAGTAATGTCGGTGCGTGTTGAATGTTTCACGTGAAACATCGAACGCGCACCGACATGGTCGTCACTTCTTTTTGCGGCGCTTACGCACGGGCTGTTGACGCTGATAGCCCTGAGTGGCCTTACGCTCAGCCTCTTCCTTGGCCTTGGCCAATGCTTCTTCTTCCAGAGAGGGCAGGCCGGCCTTTGCGCGGCGAGCATTCTCATTACGATGATCGCGCTTCTCCTTGTCCGCCGCAGCCGGAGAGCCAGGGGTCGGGAATGCATACACCTGCCACAATGTGCGGCAGAGGTTGCACACGTTGTTGGTCAGCCAGTAGACCAGCACGGCGAACGGCATGGTGGCACCAGAGAAGATGTACATCACAGGGAAGACCCACAGCATAGCCTTCTGCATGGTCTCGGCCTGTTTGTTCATCGATGCGGCGGGCATGTTGCGCTTCATGTTGAAGTACTGCATAAACCACAGGCAGAAGCACATCAGGAACACGAAGGTACCGATGACCACCTTGCCTGCAGTAGATGCGCGGGTGAAGTTATCGGTCACACTGACAATGCCGAACACATCGGTTTGGGTGAATTGCTTGGCGGTTGCTACGTCGAACGCGCCCAACGCATCGCGTTTACCGTTGGCAATGTATGGAATGGCCGACAGCGTATAGAACATGGACATGAACACCGGACCCTGAATGAGCATAGGCAAGCAGGAGCCAGCCGGATTGACGTCATTGTCTTGATACAGTTTCATGGTTTCACGACTCATGGCTTCCTTGGACGCCTGATCCGTCTTACCTTTGTACTTGTTCTGAATGCGCTGCATCTTCGGTGCCAATGCCTGCATCTTGCGCATCGACTTCATCTGCTTGTAGAACAGCGGGAAGATACAAGCCTGCACCACCAGCACCAGGATGATAATGGCAAGCACCCATGAGACACCAATCGGGCTCATGCCCAGCATCGCGAAGAAGTCATGCACGATCTTCATGATCCAGGTCTGCAACCACTCAACGGGAGTCAGGATTTTATATAGAAATCCCCAAAACCCGCTATCAAGCAGAAATTCATTTGAGTTCATCGTTGGGCCTCTCTTTGGGTTGTGGCCAATGGTGTCAGTCGGGGCTCTTCATGAGCCTTCGACCACGAAAATCTGTAAAAAATGGAATACCGTTGTGGAACATCGTCGATTCCCCCACGACTCCACGGCCGGCAACGTAGTAATCTCAGCATGGCGAGCACTCCCCCTTTGAACGCGCCATACCGTTCCAATGCCTCAATGGCATAATTCGAGCACGTTGGATAATACTTACAACAAGGCGGCGTGTTTGCCGAGATGTGCTGTTGATACCAGCGCACCCCACCAATCATCACCGCCTTGAAAGAAGCTGTCATGCCTCAGCCACCTTATGCGCCACTGTGGCAAAAGCCTTCGCGATCTGCTGATCTAGCGAAGCGAACGATGCGGTCGCGGCACTGGGCTTGGCGCGCAAAACGATATCGCAATGCGCGGGCAGCAGATCCTCATGGGCTCTGGCCAATACACGAAACCTACGCTTCACCGTATTACGGGTGACCGCATGTCCTACCGATTTGGAGACAGCTAATCCCAAACGGCGATGCACTGTCCGGTCGTCATCATCATGATGGTCGTCGGGCACCAAATAGTGCACGACGATATCCTTGCCACCTGCTTTGCGCCGGCGTTTCAGCACGGTGACGAAATCACGATGGCTTTGAAGCCGCTCCACCTCGACTATGCCTGTGGCACTGATCGGAATGATCAGGCGGAGAGGGACTTGCGGCCCTTGGCACGGCGACGGTTGATCACCGCACGGCCAGAACGGGTGCGCATGCGCAGGCGGAAGCCGTGCTTCATGTGGCGACGACGGTTGTTCGGTTGGAACGTCCTCTTCATAATCCATTGCTCCTAGGTCTATTCGGCAACGCTTCGCGCTGCCCTCACGTGAGTCAAGCTATACCAAAGTACTCTCACCCCTACCCTCAAGTCAAAACGGACGGAGTATTTTCACATTTCGACACGTTGCGAGACACGCCTCAAATCTCTTATAATCGGCGGAATACCAACCATTCACGGCCAAAAGTTATCCACAAATTACATGTTTGTTATTCACAATCCAGTTATTTCAACACGCGACACGGTGGATAACTTGTCTAAACCAGAGTAAATATTATCTGTTGTACAGATTTCGCCACACCGATAGAAGGGGCCACCATGGTTAACGCTTCCGGCGACCCCGTAATCGAGGCCGCCCACATCTGGTCAGACACGCTGACGGTGCTCAAACACAGCGCTTCGCTCAGCCCACGAGAAAAAGGCTGGTTGGAAGGCGTTGTTCCTGAAGGCGTCTTCGGTTCGACCATCGTGCTGTGTGTGGACAACAACGATACGCTTCAAGCCATTCAGGGTGATTTGAACGATTCCCTGCTTCAGGCATTGCGTACGGTAACCGGCGAAAATATGTTTCCCGCGTTCAAGGTCGTGCCGAAAACCGAGCCCGAACCGCTTTCGGCGGCAAAGCCGGCGCAGCCATATCCTTCGGAAATTTCTCCGACCGTCGCCGAGTTCGGTAAAGAATCCTATGGTGCAAAGCCGGTAGCCGCACCGCGGGAACCGATGCCCGCCACCGAGTCGCAGTTCCCGGTCGGTCAGCAGAAGATGAATCGCGATCCCGAGACTCATCTCAATAAGAACTTCACGTTTGATTCCTTCGTGCCCGGCGATTCCAACCGTTTTGCCCGTACGGTCGCACTGGCCGTGGCCGAAGGTTCCGGTCAGGATTTCAACCCGTTGTGTATCTATGGCGGATCGGGCCTGGGCAAAACCCACTTGCTGAACGCCATCGGCAACTATGCACTGGTCAAGGATCCCGGGCTAAAGGTTCGATACGTCACGTCTGAGGAATTCACGAACGAATTCATCGACGCGCTGCAAAACCCGAACCAAAGCCAGGGTCAGATTGCTGAATTCAACCGTCGATACCGACAGGTTGATGTGTTGCTTATTGACGATATCCAGTTCCTCGGCGGCAAGGAAGCCACCTTGGATCAGTTCTTCCATACGTTCAATGCACTGCATCAGGCAAATAAGCGTATTGTCATTGCTTCCGATGTGGCACCCAAGAATTTGAAGGGTTTCGAGGCTCGACTCATCTCGCGCTTCGAATCCGGCCTGACCGTAGACGTCAAGCCGCCGGATCTGGAGACCCGAATCGCAATTCTTCGTATGATCGCCTCGATGAACGGTTCGAAAATCCCCAGCGATGTGTTGGACCTCATCGCCGAACGCTTCACCGAGAACATTCGCGAACTTGAGGGCGCGCTTACCCGTGTTACGGCCGTGGCCTCGCTGAGTAATCAGCCGGTGACCCGCGCCTTGGCCGAGCAGACGTTGCAGGACTTCTTCACCACCGATGTGGAAATCAAGCCCACGGACATCATCAGTCAGGTGGCGAAGTACTTCCACCTGACGTTTGAGGATCTTGTCGGTAAATCACGAACCAAAAACGTGGCTGTTCCTCGTCAGATCGCCATGTATCTGGCTCGCGAAATGACCAGTATGAGCCTGATGGATATTGGCCAGGTCTTTGGCGGGCGCGATCACACCACAGTAATGCATGCCTGCACTCGAATCAGTGACCGAATGCAGCAAAAACAGGAGATCTATAACTACGTTATGGAGCTCACGGTTCGCCTCAAGCAAAGCAACACCAACTGACACAACGCTTCTGAGAGACGAAAAACGGCACTTTTCGGAAAGTCAGTCCGAAAAGTGCCGTTTTTGGTTGCTCAGGCGGATTCTGGTGGATACGTCGAGGCAACGGATTCGAGACATCAGATTCCTCATGGCTCCCCTTTGTGAGGAGAGCTGTCGTCGCAGACGACTGAGGGGAGTTTCGAAGGGGAACACGCAAAAACCCATGAAACGAGAGAATCGATTCTGAGGACCGATTTTGCGGGTTTGGGCGAGCGAGACGAAAAAAGTGCCGAAAACGGTCTCCAGAATCGATTCTCCTCGACGAAAAACAGCCTTCAACACGCCGTGCGAAAGTACGAAAACAAAAAAAGTTATCCACACAGTTGTGCACAGATGTGGGTAAACTCGGCGGATAACTCGTGGATTACCCACTGTTTTGTTGTGGAAAACTCGTGCATAACCGCGACCTCGATGTGGAAAACTCAAATTCGACGAACTGGCTGTGGAAAACTCGCCCACTTATCCACAAGCCATGCAGAATTTGTCCACAATTTTCAGGGACTTATGAACCGTTGCATTTGTAGGGCTCACCCCTACTTATCCACACTATCCACCGGCCTTATTATGGCGATTACTTACTCAGTTACGTGAAAAGCATCATCGCCACAGTAACAGCCGGTCACCCATCGTACGTAAGTTCGCCACCTAACGGCTAGAATATTTCTCAGCCAATCCGACGAAGGGAACAATCACACATGAAAGTCGAAATCGATACTGCAGCCCTGGCCGACGCCGTAGCCTGGACCTCCCGAGTCATCGACGCACGTCCCTCCAACCCGATTCTCGCTGGTGTCAAGCTGGAAGCCATTGACGGAACGCTGCAATTCTCCGCCTTCAACTACGAGATTTCCGCTCGCCACCACATCGAAGCCGGCGTTGACGAAGCCGGTTCCGTACTGGTTCAGGGCAAGCTGCTGGCCGATATCACCAAATCGCTGCGTTCGGAGAAAACGTACCTGGTCACCGACGGCTCCACGCTGACCATCACGTCCGGCAAGTCGAAGTTCACCTTGCAGCTCATGCCCGACACCGAGTACCCGGATTTGCCTGTGGTACCGGCCATGCTCGGCCAAGTCGATGCCCCGACTTTCGTTCAGGCAGTGAACCAGGCATGCGTTGCCGTCTCCCGCGAAGAAAACCGCCCGGTACTGACCGGCGTTCGCATGCAATTCCAAGGCGACAAGGTCGTCATGACCTCCACCGATCGCTTCCGTTTGGCCCGCGCCACCTTCACTTGGACTCCGCAGAACCCGGACGTCGACACCACCACGCTGGTTCGCGGCTCCCTGCTCAAGGATGTGGCCCGTGCTCTTGACGAGCACCAGAACATCCGCCTTGATTTCGATGCCGATAGCCCGACGCTGCTCGGCTTCGAAAACGCCGGCCGCGTCTCCACCTCCCAGCTCATCGACGGTGAATTCCCGGCGGTCGACCGCCTGTTCGCCGACGAATACCCGATTCAGGCCGTAGTCAACAAGCAGGATCTGCTCGACGCCATCAGCCGTGTGGCTTTGGTCGCCGAACGCAATGCTCCGATTCGCATGACCTTCACCGGTCAGGAAGTGGCGCTGTCCGCCGGATCGGTCGACGAGGCCCAGGCCAACGAGACACTGGACATCGACATGGATGGCGACGACATCACCGTGGCATTCAACCCGTCCTACCTGAAGGAGGGTCTGTCCGCCGTGACCGAACCATTCGTGCGCATCAAGATGACGACCCCGGTCAAGCCGGTCGAGTTCAACGGCCAGCAGGAAGCTGATTCCGACGAGTCCATGGACTACCGATACCTGCTCGTGCCGATGCGCTTCAACAACTGAGATCCCTGAATTTCCAACGATTCGCTAATGCACATCTCCCGTCTCGCACTCGACCACTACCGCTCATGGAGTCAAGTAGTGGTCGATTTCGTACCAGGCGTGAATATCCTGTTCGGCAAGAATGGCTTGGGCAAAACTAATCTGGTGGAAGCCGTCGAAGTGCTGTCCACCGGATCGAGTCATCGCACGTCCAGCACGTTGCCGCTGATCGAACGCGGGCAGACCACGGCCACCATCCGCGCGAACGTCGCTGATGATGCCGGTCAAACCACTACGTATGAAGCGTCGATTCATGCGCGTGGTGCCAACCGAGCCCGCATCAACTCGGGGTCGTCGCTGTATCTGCGCGATATCATTGGCAAGATTCCCAGCGTTTCCTTCACTCCCGAAGATCAGCGATTGGTGTCCGGCGATCCGGGAGCACGCCGCGTCATGATGAATCAGGCTGCGGCTCTGCTCGAGCCCGGATACATGCAGACGTTGCAACAGTTCACGCGCATCGCCAAACAGCGTGCCACATTGTTGAAGCAATTGAATGCCAATGCCAACAATGGACAGCCGATGGATGCGGTTCTGAGCGGTTTGGAAATCTGGACCGGCCAGTTCATCGAAGCCGGTGTGGCGTTGACCCGTATGCGCGCTCATGTGATCGGTCTGCTTGCTGAGCCATTTGCCGCGATTTACGCCGACTTGGCCGGTGCCGGCGAGCAGGTGACGCTCACATATGCGCCTTCATTCGACGAAGTGCTGATGTTCGACGATCCACATCCGCAGATCAGCGAGCATTTTCAACGCATCTACCCCGGTGAAATGGCTCGCGGCGTGAACCTTATCGGTCCGCAGCGCGATGACATGAACCTTGAGTTGACCGGTATTCCCGCCCGCGAGTTCGCTTCGAACGGCGAGATGTGGACGATGGCGTTGGCCTTGAAAATGGCATTGTTTGAAATCGTGCGTGACCGGTTGGGATTGCAGCCGATTGTGATTCTCGATGATGTGTTCGCCCAGCTTGACGACAGCCGGCGCACGCAGATTCTTGATTTCGCCAGAAAACAGGATCAGGTGCTGATTACCGTGGCCGCTGAAGGCGATGTGCCCGACTATGAATCGGCCCATCGTATCGACGTGTCCACACTGGCCGAACCCGCTTCCGTAATACTGCCAACTCTGGGCAATTTGTCCGATTCGCGGGAAAACGAGAGTTTGGGTAAGTATGACGGAAAACCCGCGGTGGACAGCGCGTCCGTAGAACGGAAAGTGTCATGAACCCGCCGATCGCCCGCCAACTCAACCTGGACGAGACCAAACTGCCGGCCGAAATATTCGAGCGGCTCTCCCGTCGCGGGGCGACCTTGAAGGACTACAGACGCCGCCGTGAAGAGGCCATCGAAAACTTCGGCAAACCGGGGCGCGATCCGGCTGAACTGGGCAGCGTGATGACCACCATCGCCGGCAATGGCGTCTGGGCGGCGAATATGAAACTTGCGCAATTGCGCAACCATTGGGACCAAGTGGTGGGGCAGGCCATCGCCAGCCATTCGGCAGTCGCCGATTTCACGGACGGCGTACTGACCATCCGTGCCGAATCCACGGTCTGGGCCACGCAGCTGACCTACCTTATCCCCCAACTTACCGATACCATCCGTCGCAATCTCAAAGGATTGACCATCGCCGAGATTCGCGTGACCGGGCCGGCCGCCGGATACATGCGCAAATGGGCTCGGCGGCGGTAGCCAAGATACCAAACAAATTCGCAGAAGCCTCGCTATGGCGCTCGTCGGGTTAGACGAGTAAAATCACATGCAGTATGGTCAAATGGCCAGAAGAGCCCTTTACGGGCCTCGTAAGCCATATCGCCTCCGTGAATGACCTTCATGACGGAGGTTGACCCTGTAGTCACGGAAGGAAGCCTGTTGGCAGACGAAACCAGCAAAGAGGAGCAGCTGAAGGCGGCTGCGGAACGCATCAACAATGCGGAATTGACCGAAGGCGAACTTGACGAATCCATGGCCCCCGAGCATTATGAGGCCTCCGATCTGAGGGTGCTCGAAGGACTCGAGGCCGTGCGTATCCGCCCCGGTATGTACATCGGTTCCACCGGCCCGCGCGGTTTGCACCACCTGGTCTATGAGATCGTCGATAACTCGGTCGACGAGGCGCTGGCCGGATACGCCAGCCATATCGAGGTCACCATTCTGCCGGACAACGGCATCCGCGTGGTGGACGATGGTCGAGGCATCCCGGTCGATGAGGTGCCCGGCGAGGGCGTCTCCGGTGTGGAGACCGTGATGACCAAGCTGCACGCCGGCGGCAAGTTCGGCGGCGGCGGTTATGCAGTGTCCGGCGGGCTGCACGGCGTGGGTATCTCCGTGGTCAACGCACTCTCTACCCGCGTGGACATCGAAGTGCGCCGTCAGGGCTTCCACTGGACCCAGACGTACATCGACCAGCACCCCACCGCGCCCTTGAAGCAGGGCGAGCCGATGACCGAAGGCGAGTCCACCGGTACGTCCGTGACTTTCTGGGCCGACCCGAAGATCTTCGAGACCACCATCTACGACTTCGAGACGCTGCGTTCCCGTTTCCAGCAGATGGCCTTCCTGAACAAGGGCCTCAAGATCAGCCTGACCGACGAGCGTGAGAATGACCAGGCCGGCGACGAGGTGGCCGGCGACGCCGCGGACGAGCCCGGCGCAAAGCACCAGACCGTCACCTACCAGTACCTCAACGGCATCAAGGACTATGTCGACTACCTGGTCAAGGTGCGCAAGGCCACGCCGGTGGAGGAGGACGTCATCAGCTTCGAGGCCGAAGACCTGAAGCTCGGCATCTCCGCCGAACTCGCCATGCAGTGGACCACCGCCTACTCCGAGGCCGTGCACACCTTCGCGAACACGATCTCCACCACCGAGGGCGGCACTCACGAGGAGGGCTTCCGCGCCGCGCTGACCTCGCTGGTCAACCGTTACGCGCGTGACAAGGGCATCCTCAAGGACAAGGACGAGAACCTCTCCGGCGACGACGTGCGTGAAGGCCTGACCGCCGTGATCTCCGTCAAGCTCACCAACCCGCAGTTCGAAGGCCAGACCAAGACCAAGCTCGGCAACTCCGAGGCCAAGACCTTCGTGCAGCGCGTGATGACCGACAAGCTCGGCGACTGGTTCGATGCCCACCCGAACGAGGCCAAGAACATCATCCAGAAGGCCATCGAGGCATCCCGCGCCCGTCTGGCCGCCAAGAAAGCCCGCGAGAACACCCGACGCAAGTCCATCTTCGAGTCCGCCGGCATGCCCGACAAGCTCAAGGACTGCCAGTCCTCCAACCCGGAAGAGTGCGAGCTGTTCATCGTGGAGGGCGATTCCGCAGGCGGTTCCGCCATCCAGGGCCGCAACCCGATCACGCAGGCCATCCTGCCGCTGCGAGGCAAGATCCTCAACACCGAACGTGCCAGCTTGGACCGCATGATGAAGTCCGACACCATCGAATCGCTGATCACCGCGGTCGGCGGCGGCTATGGCGAGGACTTCGACATCTCCAAGGTCCGCTACCACAAGGTCATCATCATGGCCGATGCCGATGTGGACGGTGCGCATATCGCCACCCTGAACCTGACGCTGTTCTTCCGCTACATGCGCCCGATGATCACCGCCGGCTACGTGTACGTGGCCATGCCGCCGCTGTACCGCCTGAAGTGGACCAAGGGCCCGCACGACTTCGTGTACACCGACGCCGAGCGCGACCGCGTGCTCGCCGAAGGCAAGGCCAACGGACGCCAGCTGCCCAAGGGCGAAGGCATCCAGCGCTACAAGGGTTTGGGCGAGATGAGCTACCAGGAGCTGTGGGAGACCACCATGGACCCCGAGCACCGCATTCTGAAGCAGGTGCACATCGAGGACGCCGCCTCGGCTGACGAGACCTTCTCGATGCTGATGGGCGATGAGGTCGAACCCCGCCGCCTCTTCATCCAGCGCAACGCCAAGAACGTGCGTTGGATCGATGCGTAACGGAATCCTCCAACCTCCCTCGTCAGAGGGAGGTACACAACGGACTTAGACAACTAAAGGAACAACAGTGGCAGATGAAAACAACACCGGCGACGAGCAGTTCACGCCGGACGGCTCGATGGAGCCGTTGAGCCCGCAGGAGGCGGACACCACCGACTACGGCCTGATGGACACCGGCGAACGCATCCAGCGCAAGGACCTGCAGCAGGAGATGCGCGAGTCCTATCTGGCGTATGCCCTCTCCGTGATCGTCGAGCGTGCCCTGCCGGACGTGCGCGACGGCATGAAGCCCGTGCATCGCCGTGTGATCTACGCGATGTACGACGGCGGCTACCGCCCCGATCGCGGCTACAACAAGTGCTCCCGCGTGGTCGGCGACGTGATGGGTAAGTACCACCCGCACGGCGATTCCGCCATCTACGACACCTTGGTGCGTATGGCCCAGTCCTGGTCGATGCGCAACATGCTCGTCGACGGCCAGGGCAACTTCGGCTCCCCCGGCGATGACCCGGCCGCCGCCATGCGTTACACCGAATGCCGCATGGCCCCGCTGGCCATGGAAATGGTGCGCGACATCGACAAGGACACCGTCGACTTCGTGCCCAACTACGACGGCAAGACCCAGGAGCCGACCGTGCTGCCGGCCCGCTTCCCGAACCTGCTCGTCAACGGTTCCGCCGGCATCGCCGTCGGCATGGCCACCAACATCCCGCCGCATAACATGCGCGAGGTGGCGGACGGCGTCCACTGGGCGCTCGACCACCCGGACGCCAGCCGCGAGGAACTGCTGGAAAACCTGATCCGCATCATCAAGGGACCGGACTTCCCCACCGGCGCCACCATCCTCGGCCACAAGGGCATCGAACAGGCCTACCGCACCGGCCGTGGCCTGATCACCATGCGTGCCGTGGTCAACACTGAGGAGATCAACGGCCGTATGTGCCTGGTGATCACCGAACTGCCCTACCAGGTCAACCCGGACCGCCTCGTCGTCTCCATTCGTGAGGCCGTGCGCGACGGCAAGATCCAGGGCATTGCCGACATGCGCGACGAGACCTCCGGCCGCACCGGCCAGCGCCTCGTGCTGGTCTTGAAGCGCGACGCCGTGCCGAAGGTGGTCCTGAACAACCTGTACAAGCACTCCCAGCTGCAGCAGACCTTCGGCGCCAACATGCTGGCGCTGGTCGACGGCGTGCCGCGCACGCTGAGCCTGGACGCCTTCATCCGCCACTGGGTGAACCACCAGCTCGACGTAATCGCCCGCCGCACCGCGTACCTGAAGCGCGAGGCCGAAGAGCGCGACCACATCCTGCAGGGCTATCTCAAGGCCCTCGACATGCTGGACGAGGTCATCGCCCTCATCCGCGCCTCCGAAGACACCGACACCGCCCGTACGGGCCTTATGGGGCTGCTGGACATCGACCAGGTGCAGGCGGACGCCATTCTGGCCATGCAGCTGCGCACGCTGACCCGCATGAACCGCGACAAGATCGTGGCCGAGCATGAGGAATTGCAGCGCAAGATCGCCGACTACATCGACATCCTCGCCAAGCCGGAACGCCAGCGCAAGATCATCGGCGATGAGCTCGACGAGATCGTGGCCAAGTACGGCGACGACCGCCGCACCAAGATCCTGCCGTTCTCCGGCGAGATGAACGTCGAGGACCTGATCGCCGAAGAGAACGTGGTGGTCACCGTGACCCACTCCGGCTTCATCAAGCGCACCAAGGCCGACGAATACCGCGCCCAGCACCGCGGCGGCAAGGGTATCAAGGGCACCAAGCTGCGCGAGGACGACGTGGTGGATCACTTCTTCCTGACCTCCACGCACAATTGGCTGCTGTTCTTCACGAACAAGGGCCGCGTCTACCGCATCAAGGCCTACGAGCTGCCCGAGGGTTCGCGCGACTCCAAGGGCCAGCACGTGGCCAACCTGCTGCAGTTCGCGCCCGACGAGACCATCCAGACCGTGCTGTCCATCCCGAACTACGAGGTGGCCAAGTACCTGGTGCTCGCCACCCGTTCCGGCAAGGTCAAGAAGACCCCGCTGGCCGAGTACGATTCCCCGCGCCAGGGCGGCCTGATCGCCGTGCGCCTCATGGCCGACGAGAATGGCGAGAACGCCGACGAGCTCATCGGTGCCGCGCTGTGCAACGCCGAGGATGACATCATCCTGGTCTCCAAGCTCGGCATGAGCCTCAAGTTCCAGGCCGACGACGAGCAGCTGCGTCCGATGGGCCGCCAGACCGCCGGCGTGCAGGGCATGAAGTTCCGTAACGACGACAGCCTGCTGGCCATGGATGTGGTCCCTGGCGACTCCGACAAGGACCTGTTCGTGGTGACCGACGAGGGCTTCGCCAAGCGCACCGCCATCAGCGAATACCGTCTGCAGGGCCGTAACGGCTTGGGCATCAAGGCCGTGCAACTGGTCGAGGGCCGTGGCGCCCTGGTCGGCGCGCTCGTGGTGTCCGAAGACGATCAGGTCATGGCCATCATGAAGTCCGGCAAGGTGATTCGTTCCAACGTGGACGAGGTCAAGCGCACCGGGCGCAACACCCAGGGTGTTACCTTCGCCAAGCCTGACAAGGGCGACACGATTCTCTCCATCGCCCGTAACGAGGAGAAGGACGAGCCCGAGGACAGTGGCGATGCCGCGGCGAACGGCACCGCCGAGACCGCACAATCCGGCGAGAATGTGAACAACGCGGACGAGGCGTGAGCAGCGTCCTGAAAAGCTGGTAGCCTCGCATACAGCAGAGGCTACCGCCAAGCCTGTTAAGGAGAAACGATGAGCGAGAATCTCGAAGACAACGAGCCCCGGGTCATACCGCCGGCAGTCGGCAATACGCAGAACGATCATGTCGAGCCGCTGATCGGTACTGAGCACGCTCCCCGCGTGGCACGCTCCGTGTCCAGCGATCCGGAAGAATCCACGTTGCCTTCTTCAGGTGCCGCCACTTCCGTGCGTCCGGCACCTCGCCGTAGCGCCCCCAGGGCTCGCCGCATGAGCTTGTCGCTGACCCGCGTGGATGCTTGGTCCGTGGCCAAGGTGACGTTCATGCTGTCCATCGCCGTGGCGATTATTCAGGTCGTTGCCTCCGCGATCGTATGGGTGCTGCTTGATGTGGTCGGTGTATTCAGCCAGATTACGCAGATTGTGTCTTCCACCGGTCTTGATGCAGGCGGTTTCGATCTCAAGAACGTGTTGTCCCTTACCACCGTGGTCTCCGGCGTCACCATCTTCTCGATTGTTGAAGTGGTGATCTTCACCCTGCTGGCCACCATTGCGGCACTGATCTACAACGTGGTCAGCTCGCTGGTCGGCGGCGTGCACGTCACGCTCGGCGACGACTGATATAGCTATACTGGCAGAACTCCCCTCAGTGAACCGCACCCCGGTTGTTGGACTGAAGTAATTCAGATTCGATGATCGGAGGTGCGGTTTCTTATGTGTGGGGTTCGTAGGCGTCGTTGCTGGGCCGAGACTTGGGACTCCGGCGACGCTGGGGGTGGCAGGCGTCGGTGTTGGGACAGGTTTTGTATCTCTGACGACGCTGTGGAGGGCTTACCGTCGTCAGCGGTACAGATCTTGGAGTTCTGCCGATGCTGAGGGTGTGTTCTGTGTCGTTTGCGTCCAATTCTTGGCCCTCTGCCGACGCTGGGCACAGCAAGCGTCGTTGCTGGGCCAAGTTTTGGACTGCCGCCGACGCAGAGAATGCACACAGCGGTGTTGGTCTGCCAGCGTGTGGCAGCTTGGCGCCGTTGAGGAAGGTCTATGTGGTGTGGTTCCGCCAAAGGACTGGCAGGTTGGCGCTACTGAGGGGACTTTATGGGCTCTTCCGGTTTTGGCGTGTAGGGGCCGTGCGGTTTCATTCACTTTTTCAATCACACACCGAATCAAACCGCACGGCCCCTACGCACCAAAATGCGAAGAGCCGGTTTCGCTAACTAGTGCCTATATGCCTGCAATCAGGCTGATTTGTGCTGTCAGGCTGGCTGGCGTCAGCGGTTGATCTGCCGATGTTGCTGCTCGTCAGTCTGGACTGTTGGGCTTTCGTTTTGACAGCGGAAGGAAGATCCTCCTCGCGGTAGGGCAACAATTATCAGTATCATAATTAAGGTAATCGTGATTACATTAACCATGATACTCTTATTATTGGGCGGTAGGCGGATCGGAGGGCTGCAATGTTTGTCGCACGAGAGCACGAGTTACAAGTGCTGGAAAAGCTGTTTACCAGCGATTCGTTCGAAATGGTGGTGCTGTACGGTAGACGGCGTGTAGGGAAAACGGCGTTGATCGACGAATTTGTCAAAGATAAACGCGTGCTGTACTTCACGGCCATACAGCAAAGCGCCAAGATGAATCTTGAAGATTTCTCAAGAGCGGCATTGTCGTTCTTTGGTATGCCGGATTCCACCCCGTCGTTTGGCGGGTGGTCTGATGCGTTATCGTTTGTTGCTGAACGTGCTGCACAGACTGACGAACGTATGGTGTTCGTATTCGATGAGTTCCCTTATGCAGCTGCCGCCGAGCCAGCATTACCCTCCATGTTGCAGATAGCAATTGACCATGGATTCCTCGCCACAAAAGTGACGATGATTCTATCCGGTAGTAACGAGGGATTTATGGAAAACGACGTATTGGGGCGTAAAAGCCCGCTATACGGGCGTCGTGCAGCACAGATTCGACTCCTGCCATTCGACTATGCGGATGCGGCAAAATTCCTAACGAACACATCTCCGCAAGAACTGGTCCAATACTATGCGACTTTCGGCGGTACGCCATATTATCTGGCCCGTATACAGGAAGCCGATGGCTTTGAATCCAATGTGCTGCGCTTGATGTTCGACAACTTGGGCGTACTGCGTGAGGAACCTATGATGCTGTTGCGTCAGGAGCTTCGTGAACCGGCATCGTATTATTCGATATTGCAATCTATTGCGGGTGGTAATTCCTCGCCAAAGCTTATCGCTGAACATGCGGGTGTCGGATCTGATTCGATTGGAGCATATCTGAAAACGCTGGTCGATTTGCGCTTAATTGAGCGAAAAGTGCCGTTTGGTGAAGATCCGAGTAAATCGCGCAAGGGAATGTATGTGGTGAGCGATCCCTTCTTTGCATATTGGTTCCGCTTTGTGGGGCGCAACATGAGCATTTTGGATGGTAATATCAGCGAGGAGGTTACGAGCAGACTCGCTTTTGGACCAGCGTTTGATACCTATGTTGGTCAACAATTTGAGACGATTTGCCTGCAATGGCTTATTCGAAACAACGCTATGGGCAACCTCCCCTTTGTTGCCACTCAGTTCGGCAAATGGTGGGGCAATGATCCGATTGCTCACGAGCAAACCGATATCGATGTGATTGCTGCGGATTCGCTCGATAAAACGATTCTGTTCGGTGAATGCAAATGGCGTAATTCATTCAACGAAACGGAGGCTATTGAAAAGCTCCATCAGCGTGCTGGCTTAGTCCGCGGCTATCAGGCAGGTAATGCGTGGCTTATGCTGTTCACCAAGAATCCGGTGAGTGAGTCCACGCGAACCCGCTACATGGATGATGAACGAATGGTGTTCGTTTCCGCGGAAGAGTTATACACTGCGTGATGCATTACTGGGTGATTGTGACGCGGTATCTAGAGTCCTGCCGACAGCCACGTGGCAATTACGCCGAATCACGCACCACCAAATCGGTGTTCAGGTGCATCACGCGCGGTGAAGAGACTCCGTTGATGGCTTTGATGACCACGTCGGCCATGGTCCAGCGCGCTGATCCATGTGCTGATCGACGGTGGTGAGTTCCGGGGTTATGGAGGTGGAAGCTAAGTTGTTATCGGGCTTACGTATTTGGGGATAGCACTTGTTGCTCGTTGTACATATAGCAATGCCCTTGCCTCCTCACGGGAAACAAGGGCATTACGCTACTGCTTAGTACTGCTCAGAGGCAAGCGTCACAGCACGCCCTGGGCAACCATGGCGTTGGCGACCTTGACGAAGCCGGCGGCGTTGGCGCCGAGCATCAGGTCACCCTCGTGACCGTATTCCTTGGCGGCGGCCAGGGAGTTGGCGACGATCTCTTCCATGATGGACTTGAGCTTGGCGTCGACCTCTTCGAAGGTCCAAGACAGACGGTAGCTGTTCTGGCTCATCTCTAGGCCGGAGACGGCCACGCCACCGGCGTTGGCAGCCTTGGCCGGGCCGTACAGCACGCCGTTCTTCTGGTAGACCTCGATGGCCTCCGGGGTGGACGGCATGTTCGCACCCTCGACGACCACGGTCACGCCGTTGTCCACGAGCTTCTGTGCGGATTCGCCATCAACCTCGTTCTGGGTGGCGCACGGCAGAGCGATGTCGCCCTTGACGGTCCACACGCCCTTGCTGCCCTCGTGGTACTCGGAGCCCGGAACGCGCTCGGCATATTCCTTGATGCGGCCGCGCTCGACTTCCTTGATCTGCTTGACGACCTCGACGTTGATGCCGTTCGGGTCGTAGATGTAGCCGTTGGAGTCGGAGACGGTGACGACCTTGGCGCCCAGCTGCTCAGCCTTCTGAGCGGCGTAGGTGGCCACGTTGCCGGAGCCGGAGATCACGACGGTCTTGCCCTCGAAGGAGTCGTTGCGCAGCACGCGCAGGGCTTCCTGGGTGTAGTAGCACACGCCGTAACCGGTGGCCTCGGTGCGGGCCAGGGAGCCGCCGAATTCCAGACCCTTACCGGTCAGGACGCCGGAGTACTCGTCGCGGATGCGCTTGTACTGACCGAACAGGTAGCCGATCTCACGGCCACCGACGTTGATGTCGCCGGCGGGAACGTCGGTGAACTGGCCGATGTGGCGGCTCAGCTCGGTCATGAAGGCCTGGCAGAAGCGCATGACCTCGGCGTCGGACTTGCCCTTCGGGTTGAAGTCGGAGCCACCCTTGCCGCCGCCCATCGGCAGCGTGGTCAGGGAGTTCTTGAGAATCTGCTCGAAGCCAAGGAACTTGACGACGGACTCGGTCACGGTCGGGTGGAAGCGCAGGCCGCCCTTGTACGGGCCAATGGCGGAGTTGAACTGGATGCGGTAGCCGCGGTTCACCTGAACCTTGCCCTCGTCGTCAACCCAGGCCACGCGGAACTTGATGGCGCGCTCCGGCTCGACGATGCGCTCCAGCACACCGGCCTTCTCGTACTCCGGGTGCTTCTCGACAACCGGCTGCAGGGTCTCGAAGACCTCGCGAACGGCCTGCAGGAACTCCGGCTGATCGCCGTCACGGGCAACGACCTGGTCGTAGACACGCTTGATGTACTCGTCAGTGAGCATGATTCTCCTCGATTTGCTAGGGAATTAAGACGGTTTTATTCTATGCGCGCAGGCCCTTGCTGCATAGAGTCTCGCTCGGATAACAGGAAAGCTTTCGGCGTGGTTATGGAGTGGCTCAAGTTTCCGTTTGTTAGATTTTTCGGGCGATTGTTGGATGTCTGTCTATGCGTGAATCGGGTCGAAATGGAAGCTGCATCACACCGGAGGCACGTTCATATAGTGGACATAAAGGCGGACTTGGGTGATGTCAGATGTGTCTGTTGGGGGTCGTGCGGTCTGTGGGGTTTGTGGGGTGTGGCTGGACCGTGGGGTCGTATGGTTTTTGTGACCTGTGGGGTTTGTGGGGTGTGTGGCCGCAGGTCTTCGGCGCGCAGGTTACCGGGTTCGCGGTCAGTGTGCGAAGTAGGTCTGCAGAATCATCGTGGTCTCGGTGCTTACCGGCACCGTGCGGTGGATGAGATTGAGCAGTTCTTCAAGTGCGGTAGGGGAAGCCACGCGCACCACCAGCACGAAACTGGGGGCGCCGGCCACCGAATAGCAGGAGACGATGCCGTCGATATTGTTCAGCTTGTCCGGAATCGAGGATTCGGCTGAGTAGTCGAGCGGGGTCACGTTGACGAACGCGCTGATGGGCAAGCCGCGCTGCTCTTGGTCGATGATGGCCTTGTATCCCTTGATGACGCCGCGCTTCTCCAGCTTCTGCACGCGCGACTGGGCGGCGGAGACTGACAGTCCGGTCGCCTGGGCCAGTTGCGCGAGCGTGGCGCGGCCGTCGGCCTCCAGCATGGTGAGGATGCGCTGGTCGGTCTCGTCAATCGCGGTCATGATGTCTTCTCCGTTCGTTGTGCTCTGTGTTCACTGTACCTGTTGCCGGAATGCGATGGCTTTCCGATTTTGCCTGGTAATTTCAGTAGTTCTTCCTGTGTTTTCTGTTGTGTGGTGGAATGTTTACGTTTAAAGTCCTAATTGGATGTAATAATTCCTTTTGAAATAAGAGAACGACGAAATAATTCCATTGAGGAGGGATGATATGCAGAAGTTTTCCAACATGTCTCTGTCCGAAGTTGCATCTGCTGCTGCGCCTGCTACTATGCCTGCTGCCGGTCGGGTTGCTGTGCCGACCGCCGAGCCCGCGAGCCTGTCCGCCGAATCCCTGAATATCCCGCGCTCCGGCATCCGAGACGTATTCGACCGTGTAGAGCGCGTGCCTGACGCGATTTCACTGACCGTGGGGGAGCCCAGCGCCACGGCCGCGCCGCATATCGTGGCAGCCGCTTGCGAGGCCGCACAGGCTGGCCGCACTCGGTACACCAACGTGCTTGGCATCCCCGAATACCGCAAGGCCGTGGCCGATTACTCCGCCTGTGTGAAGGGACTTACTTATGATCCCGAAACCGAGATTCAAGCCGTTGACGGTGCCACGATTGGCCTGTTTCTGGCGCTGAAAGCCGTGGTGGGCACCGGCGATGAAGTGATTATTCCCTCGCCGTTCTTCACTTCCTATGACGCCGAAGTGATGCTGTGCGGCGGCCGCCCGGTCACCGTGGCGCTGCGTCCGGAGCACGGCATGCGCGTGAACGCGGCGGACATCGAAGCGGCGATCACCCCGCGCACCCGCGCCGTAATCATCAACTCACCGGGCAATCCGACCGGCGCGGTAACCTCTGCCGCCGAACTGACGCGTATTGCCGAAGTATGCAAGCAGCACAATATTTGGGCCATCTCCGACGAGGTTTACCATCCGTTCGTGTTTGGGGAAACGTTCGGGGAAACGCTTGGGGGAGAGGCAGCCGTGGCACCATCGATCGCCGCGGTGCCGGGCATGAAAGAGCGCACCATTGTGGTGGAAAGCCTGTCGAAAACCTATGCGATGACCGGCTGGCGCATCGGCTACCTGCTGGCACCCGAAGCGGTCATCGAACAGACCGGCAAAATCGCCGAACTCATGCACTCCTCGGTGAACTCCTTGGCGCAATACGCAGGCGTGGCAGCACTGGCTGGCCCGCAAGATAACGTGGCCGCCATGCGCGAGGAATACCGCGCCAAGCGCCAGATCGTGCTGGACGGTCTGGCCGGATGCCCGGTATTGCGTCTGATCGAACCGCAAGGCGCGTTCTACGCCTTTGTGGACGTACGCCTGACTGGCCTTGACTCCGGTGAATTCGCAGACCGTCTGCTGGACGAAGAGCGCGTGGCTGTGGTCCCCGGCGAGGCCTTCGGCGAGGAGGGGCGCGGCTTCGTGCGCCTCTCCTACGCCGGAGATGCCGACGAGCTGCGCGAGGGCGTCGCCCGTCTGCGCGCATTCGCCGAACGGGTATGGAACCCCATCACCGGCCACCACACCGCCACCTATCACCCCATGGAGGTGCTGGCCTGAGGCTTAAAGCGAGGCTAGGCCGCCATTCGGCCTCGTCGGCGCGAGCGATGGCCTGCTTCTTGGCTCGCAGCAAGATGTAGCCGAGTACCAGAACGTTGGCCAGAGCTCGATGTTGGCATCGCGTCAAAACAACCGCATTAAGGCTGCCGCGTCTCGTATCGTTACGCGTAGGGGCTGGCTGAGGCGTAATGCTGAAGAGTAACATTGAAGCGATGGCAATCAAGCCGATTTGAGGGAGAGAGGCACACGATGGCGTACTGCGGCCACTGCGGAAATAGAGTTGATGGGCCGGCACGATTTTGCCCGGCATGTGGAGCGTCTGTAGACAGCGCACCAGTTGCGACGGCACCAGTACCGGCCGCATCGCCAGCCGTACCGCCTGCGTCGATACCGGCACCTGCTGTGCCGGCGTCTGCGGTACCACCATCGATACCAGCCGCGCCGGTTGCCCCATCGGTTTACGCCGCGTCCGCTGCCCCACAGCCGGCACCAACCGTTCCCCTGCCGGCTTTGCCGATTCCCGCTCCTGCCGCATATCAGGCGACTGATGCAACCGCCGTCCTGGCACCGCAGCGCAAATCCAGCAAGAAGCTGATCGCCGCTTTCTGCGCATTGCTTGCGACGATTCTGGTGGCGGCCTTGGCGTTCATCATCCCCAACTTCACCGCCGTCAAAGCGATGCTGGGCTTCCGGCCCACCAATCCGCTGGTCGTCACCTTCGACGCGATCAACTCGCTGTCCACTCTGCGCAGCACCAAATACGAACTCAGAACCCACAGCAGCACTGACGATTCTCTTGACGCGCGGATGTCTGGCATGTATTCGCTGGGCAAAACCACCAACGAATCCTCCGCGTCCTTCACTAGCAAAACAGACGAATATGCAACGACCTTCGCTTGGTACAAAGGCGCATTCGCCGGGAAATCCGTTTGGCATGACGACGACCCCTACTACATCTACTACCCGGCCGACCAATATGAAGATGACTTAAGGAACGGCGTTGGTAGTGATGTGGCGGACTTGATATTGAACGTCAAGGATGCGTTGGTCAAGAACGGTGCTTGGGACATCACCGGCGCGGAGCAAACGTTCTACGATCAGCTGGACAAGATGAACGACGATGGGTACTCGAACGACATCGACCGGGCCAAGGGCACGAAAACGTCTGCCGAGGTGAAGGCCGAGGCCAGCAAATTCATCCAACAATATTTCGGCGTGGAGCTGGAAGATAAGAATGTGCGCAGCCAGCTGTTCCCGAATACATCGTCTGCCAAGTCTGCCGGCAATACGCAGCTGTCGTACCAAATCGATATCAAAGCGTTGTCTCAGCATTTCGTGAATTACTGGATCAGTCATGAAGCGCAGTATCCGCATCTGAAATCCTGGGTGATTCAGCAAATCGAGGATGCCGGCGTGGACGATGCTGAAGATGAGTACCGTCAGGCGCTCGATAATGTGCGCAACTGGGATTTCGGCACGGATGAAGAGCCGGAGATGCCGACTATCACCGTGGATCTGAACTACGGCAGAAAGCGTCTGATGAATTCGATTGCCATAAGCGTGTCCGGCAAGGACGAATACGGCGACTCCTATAATGGCTCGCTATCGTTGACGCTCAGTCAGCAGAACGCGGTGTCTGTGGACGACCCCGATTTGACTGATATGGTGAGCAAAGCCAAGGACAACAACGGACTGGATTTGTCCTGAATATGGTGCGTGGGATGTTGCGGCGGCGCTAATTTCCTCGGTGGGCTATCACGCACTCTTCCCGCTTGCAGCGGTCTGCTCGCTGATTGGCGCGGTGCTGATCGTCTTCATCATAAACATACTTATTCATCCTGATTAGTCGTCGGGTCGGGTTGGCGTGATCGGCTTGCAGGGAATCATCCGGCTCTTCCGGTTTTGGTGTGTAGGGGGGATGCTTATAGGTGGGCTTGTATGGTGTGTCTGAAGCCGCCGGTGTGGAGGAGGCTGCGGGTGACGTAGTTGTCGAGGTTGCGGAAGCCGAGGGCGATGCCGCGTAGGGTCTCGGGCTTGCCGTTGATGGCCTCGGTGGGACCGTTGGCGGTGCCGTGGGCGCGGTCGTCGGATCGATCGTCCCCGGTGCCGGCACCGTGGTCGGCGCATTTGTCGGAACGGCGATTGGCACTGGAGCCGGCTGAAATGAGCACACTGCTGATGGGGGCCGGGATGGGCCTCATGGTCGCAATCTCGCTCGCATTCATCCTCGCGTTCAACATGTCCCGGCTCCGCTGGCTCATGGACCACGACATCCACCCGCTGCTCGAGGAGCACGGACTGCGCGAACCCGACGACGGGTTCACGTCCTCCGGCGCCAAGGAGCGCATGGCCGCGTTCCACTCGGACGTCGCGGAGGCGCTGGCAGCGCCGGAACGGGAACGCGAAGCGAGGGAACGGCGACGATTCACTGTGTTCGACCCGACGGTCGACAAGTTGCCGCTGCCGGCGGGCCCCTACCCGTTCGACCGTCCGACGGCGTCCTGGGCACGCGACATCTACGAGGAAGGCGATTGGGCGTACGCCGACGCATGGGTCAGGGGGCGGAGGAAGCCACGCGTGGTGCGCGAGCAACGCTACGACTCGTGGCGCAAGAAGTCCTCGCCTGCCACGGCCTGACCGACGCGCCATCCGCCACGCTCAAACACATCGAACACGCCGCTGCACGCATCCGCACCCTCCACCACACCAGCCCAGCCGAAGCCTACAAACAAGCCTGCAAGGAAGCCACCGGCAACACGGTCAACGACGAAACCACCGGAGAAGGAAAAGAAAACGGCTCTTCCGGTTTTGGCGTGACCCGTAGCCTCCTTCACACCGGCGGCTTCAGACACACCATACAAGCCCACCTATAAGCATCCCCCTACACACCAAAACCGGAAGAGCCAATTATCTGCCGGTACCTTCCACCCGAGAGGAAGGTGTAGTCCTCCGGGTCCGGGCGATATCGCCGCAAGGCGAAGGATTTTCGTGTACCGTTCCGTGAAGACGGAGCGACAATGACCACGCGGTTGGTCTGAATCCTCGAGGGGTGGTCCTTAACAGGACCACCCCTTTTTTCGATGGAGAGGGCCATGGCGGACTGGGAGAATCCCTCGAACAAGAACGCAAAAACCCTCAGAATCGGTATTATTCCAAGGGTTGTCTGTGGAGCTAGCCGGGTTCGAACCGGCGACCCTCTGCTTGCAAAGCAGATGCGCTACCAGCTGCGCTATAGCCCCGTGAGAAAAAAAGAGCGGCTCGCAGCCGCTTCATTTTTTTCTGTGGGCCCGGGAGGACTTGAACCTCCGACCTCATCCTTATCAGGGATGCGCTCTAACCAGCTGAGCTACGGGCCCGATCCATACGCTTCAAAAGCGCACAAGTAATTACAATACCATTGAACGGCGGTATGTCAATAACGGCGTGTCGTGATTGTCGCTTGCGCCATGATTGCCGGCTCGACGGTCAATGTTCAGCAACACAGCGGTCAATGTTCAGCAACGCCACAGCCAATGCCCGGCTACGTAACCTTGCGTTCTCACACCGTAATGCTGCGGTTACACCTCCCGCCCTGCACAGAAATGTCCAATACATATGAGGCTTCTGCTGTTTTCGTGGGTTGGGTTCTCGGCTGTGGTAGGCGTATGTCGAGTCCGCCGCAGCGGAGCATGATTAGGGTGATGAGATTGTTCGCGTGGTGGAAGCCGTAGGCCGTGCGGATGGTGACCTTGATCCTGTTGTTGAAGGCCTCGAGTCTCGCGTTCGAATAGCCTAGCTCGATCGTGCGTAGGATGTCGGGCCGGCGTCTTCTGATCTTCTGATGCCGCCAACGGCGCGCGCCGCCGCCTTGGTCATAACCGTGCCGGCGTTCGCCGCATCGGGAGCATCTGAGCATGCCCGCACGTGGGCGCACGCGGATCTCGAGCACGGGTTCGGAACGCAATGGGGAGTCGGCGGTGCGCGCGTCCTCGACCACCGTGCCTTTGACGTTGAGAAGCCGGTTGAATATCCTGTTCATCAGGCGCTTTTTGGCTGTTTTTTGGCTCTCGGCGGTTTCTTGTGCGCTGTAGGGTGTGGAGGGGGCCTGCCGGATAATCGTCTGCGACCAAGCTGGACGATGTGACCGGGAGGCCCTGTGTCCGATTCCACGATGGGTGGCGGGGGCGTGTTGCCTTCGCCGCCGTTGGAGTTGCCTTCGTCGATGCCGGGGTTCCGGCAGACGGGCGCGTGCGTGGAGACCTCGCGCACGCTCAATCTCGGGACCGGGAGGGTTCCCCGGGCTCGTTCGTTCCCGGTGTTGGAGATTCCCGGCGAGACGTTGTGTCCCGCGCCCGCTGCCTGTCCCGTGTGCGGTGGGCGGACGCGCCCGAACGGGGCGGCGTCGTGCAGGCTCGCCCATCTGCCGTTCGGGGGTTCCTGGAGCGTCGTGACGGTCTGCCGTCCCAGGGCGCGTTGCACGCGTTGCGGCGCGGGCGCCCGGGCGCACGGACGCTGGCGCTCGTCCGTCTGGTCGAGGACCTGCTGGCCTACGGGCTGACGCCCACGGACGTCGCCCCGGCCACCGGATTGTGCCGCCAGGTCGTCAGGGAGATCGACCGGGAGCGGCTGGCGTGCCTGCACACGCGGCCCACGCCCGACGGCGGGCGGGAGGGGGGGGGGGGGTGGGCGGGCCACGCTCGCGTCCGCTCGGGGCGGACGAGTTCAAGCTGCACGACGGGCACCGGCACGCGACCGTGGTCCCCGACCTGGAGAGCGGGCACGTGCTCTGGCTGGCGCGCGGCAAACGGCGCTCGGCGCTCGAGGGGTTCTTCGACCTGGCCGGCGACGAATGGACGGGCGGGGCCGAGGCCGTGGCCTGCGACATGAACAGCGACTGCGAGCGGGCCTTCCGGGAGCGTTACCCCCACGTCGCGGTCGTGTCTGACCGCTTCCACCTGGTCGGGAACCTCAACGAGAACGTGATCGGCGAGGCACGCAAGGACCTCCGGCGCGAACCGGTGGAAGCCGGCGACCAGGAGGGCGCCAGACGGCTCAAGCGCACGAAATGCCCGCTCATGGCCTCGCGCCCCACACGCGAACAATGGGAGCGCCGGGAGACCGGACCACGCGGCCCCTCCGAGAAACAGGCCTCGCTCTTCTGCGGCGAGGCCGGACCCCGATGGCAGGCCGGCCCGGAATCCGCCGTCCGCCACCGCGGGCTCGTCGCCTCGAACGAGCTCCTGTTCGCCGCGGACCCCGTCAAGGACACCCTCTCCCTGGCCTACGAGAGCCACGACCCCCGACAGATGCGCGAACTGATCGAACACGCGGCCGGCATCTGCCATGGAACCGGCGGCAGGCACTTCGCCCGGTCCGCCCGCCCGCTCGAATCCCACATGGACGGCATCTGCGCGCACGCCCTCCATCCCGTCACCAGCGGCAAGGTCGAGGGAACCAACAACATGATCAAGACCCTCAGACGCAAACACCACGGACTACCCGACGACGAATACCTCTTCCTCAGGATCATGGACGTCAGCAGGAAAAAACAACGATGGTAGCCCCCTCCACACCCCTCAACGCACAAAAAACCGCCAAGAACCTCAACTCCTCAGCAGTACCTCTTCCAAGGCGCCGATCACGCTTTCGGGCATATGCGACTGGAAGAAGTCACGCTCGTTGCGCTGCTCGCGCTCCAGTGTGCGCAGCCCCGGAATCGCGGCCACACCGTAGCGGCTGATCTGCGCCATGGCATGCTCCTTGGTGGTGTACAGCATCTGCGCGTCAAACAGGATGCGTTCGCAGTCCGCCTCGACCGGGGATTCGGCCAGGGCAAGCCCTTGCGGGAACAGCACCTGGATCCGCGCCGAGGAGGGCACGTCGTACAGCTTCACGCTCAGGCTCATCGTCTCCGCATCGTAATCCACCATCGTGGTGCCGACCAGGTCCTTGTCCCAGGCTTCGCCGCCGACGATCACCTGCATGGCCGATCGGGCCACGCCACGGAAGATCAGGGTCCAGTCGCGCCGTTCCGGCACCACCGACGTGTTGCCGGTCGGCGCTTCGATGACGAATTGCGGGGAGTGCCCATCATCCCACTGCCAGGTCATGGCGGTCACGGCCGTGGCGGATTCCTGCGCCGCAGCGGCGTCGGCGCACACCTCGCGGAACTCGCCGGAGTCCTCGCGCATGGCGAACGAGCCGTCCGCACCGGGGAAGATCACCACATCCAACGCACGCGGGTTCACGGTCATATCCGAAAGCGGATCGGACTGCATCGGCACGATGCCGCCGGCCTTTGTGAACACCGGAATCCGGTCGATTGTGCGCCACACCGCCAGGCGGCGGCCCGCCGGATCGGCGGGTGCCTAGGGGGGGCCGCCCAAAAAAGCGGGCTGCGCCA
>OBXU01000055.1_pt1 | contig 105867 bp, 110 predicted proteins | sample 1476671 | NCBI WGS metagenome assembly OBXU01 (sample SAMEA2580182, study PRJEB22360) | human gut metagenome | biome: human gut; feature: human-associated habitat; material: faeces | place: Denmark | collected 2008/2010
TCTACCTCTGCCTGATAGGAATACATCTGCTTAATGTCTTAACTAAATGACATTGGGTTTACACCGTCCCCCTCTTCACCAGCATCGTAGATACCTCTGTCTTTGTCGGAGGCTGTCCGGGCGTATGTAAAAGATCAATGAGCTTTTGTGCCGCAGCCTCTCCCATATACTGTTTTGGGACATGGATGGTGGTCAGCGCCGGTTCGATCACACTGCCCAGAGGGAGGTTATCAAATCCGACGATTCCGATATCCTAGGGGATCCGGTATCCGCTTTCTTTGAGAGCCTTTATGGCGCCTACGGCGATCAGATCATTGTCTGCGAAATAGCAGGGAGCCAGTTCTTCTCCGTTTTTGATGAGTTCCATCATGTCAGCATATGCACCCTCCATAGAAGGAGTGAGTTTGTGGACGATGGAGCGGGAAGAAGACATCCCGGCCGCGCGCACTGCCTTGTAAAAACCAGAGGAACGCTCTGCAAAGTTGCTGATCGGATAGGCAGAGTGAAGATATCCGGGCTGTGTTTTGCAGGTTCGGATCAGATGTCTGGCTGCAAGATACGCCCCCTGTACATTGTTGAGCAGAACGCAGTTGCAGGGAACAGTTTCAAAATAGGCGTCCAGAAGGACAACTGGGATCGGAATCAGCAATCAGAGAGAAACGTCTCTGATATGGGAGAAAAAAACCGGAAAAGCGCTGGCAAATGCAGTGGTCTGGCAATGTGCAAGGGCAGCTGAAATCTGCCGCCGTGTGGAGAAAACAGGGGCGGCAGAGATGATCCGGAAAAAGACAGGGCTTGCGCTTTCGCCGTATTTTCCGGCTTCGAAACTGGCATGGCTGAAAGAAAATGTAGAAGGTGCAGAAGCGCTGGCAAAGAAACATGCGCTGTGTTTCGGAACAATCGATACCTGGCTTGTATACCGGATGACACATGGAACGTCTTATAAAACGGATTACTCCAACGCATCCCGCACCCAGTTGTTTGATATTTTTGAGCAGAGATGGGATGAAGAAATCTGTCAGTTATTTGGACTGGATGCACAGGATCTGGCAGAAGTATGTGATTCGGACAGCTGTTTCGGAGAGACAGATCTGGATGGATTTTTTGAAAAACCAGTTCCGATCCAGAGTGTACTGGGAGATTCCCATGGAGCACTGTTTGGGCAGGGGTGTCTGGAAAAAGGAATGATCAAGTCCACGTATGGAACCGGATCATCTATTATGATGAATATCGGGGAGACGCCGGTGCTGAGCACGCACGGTGTAGTAACTTCTCTTGCATGGGGAATGCAGGGGAAAATCAGCTATGTGCTGGAAGGAAATATCAACTACACGGGAGCAGTCATTACATGGCTCAAGGATGATATGGAACTGATTCAGTCGCCGGCAGAGACGGAAGAACTCTGCAGAAAGGCAGAAGCAGACGACAGTCTGTATTTTGTTCCGGCATTTACAGGACTTGGAGCTCCGTACTGGAACAGCGAAGCGAAAGGCGCTTTAAGCGGCATTACAAGAACGACAAGAAAGGCAGAAATGGTACGCGCAGGAGTAGAATGTATCGCATACCAGATTGCAGATGTGGTAAATGCGATGAGTCAGGATGCAAAAACCGAGATTCAGGAGCTGCGAGTGGACGGTGGTCCGACCAGAAATCAGTATCTGATGCAGTTCCAGAGCGATATCCTGAATCGAAAGGTGCTTGTGCCGGATGCAGAAGAGCTCTCCGGAATCGGAGCAGCTTATGCAGCAGGAAGAGGACTTGGTCTGTATGGAGATGAAGTGTTTGCGCGTCTGAAACGTCAGGAATATATGCCGAAGATGTGTGAAGACACACGAGTTCGAAAGTACAATGGATGGAAAGATGCTGTAGGCCATGTATTAAAATAAATGTCTGCGGACTTCCAAAGGAGTACACCGTATCACTGAAAAGTGGTGATGTGAATGCATACTGCATTATGGAATGGAAATCCAAATAATCAAATAGCTATAGAAAAAAGAAACTCCGGTGTCGAATCACAGATAATCGGAGCTTTTTTCTGTGCTTATTCCCGGGAAGGAATTGTTTTTTTGATTTTGGTATCGTATAATAGCATAGAAATGTAGTGATTTAAAGGAGTGAAGCATATGGAAAAAGACATGACCGTAGGGAATCCGACGAAGATGATTCTTGATTTTACAGTTCCTCTTTTTATAGGGAATGTATTTCAACAACTATACAACATGGCAGATACGATCATTGTCGGGAAATTTGTCGGAGCAAATGCACTGGCAGCGGTAGGCTCTACGGGAACGATCATGTTTTTGATCATTGGATTTCTGCAAGGGATGACGGCTGGATTTACTGTGCCTACGGCCCAGAAATTTGGAGCAGGTGATATGAAATCAGTGAGAAAAACGGTTGGTTCTGCTGCAATTTTGTCTTTCATCGTGTCAGCGATCATGACGGTGATCAGTATGTGCGGAATGAAATGGCTTTTGCATTTTATGAATACGCCGGATAATATTTTTGATGACGCATATCGGTACATTATGGTCATTTGTGCGGGAATTTTTGCACAGGTATTATACAACTTGCTGGCCAGCATCCTGCGAGCTCTGGGAAACAGCAAGACGCCGCTTTACTTTTTGATTCTTGCCGCAGTGTTAAATATTGTGCTGGATTTGGTGTTTATTATCGTATTTCACATGGGAGCAGCCGGAGCCGCTTATGCAACGGTGATTTCTCAGGGGATTTCAGGAGTGTTGTGTCTGGTTTATATCATTCGGCGAGTGCCGCTTTTGAAGCTTACAAAAGATGATTGGAAGTTGGATGCAACGCTGGTGAAGATTCAGTTTGGAATTGGATTTCCGATGGCATTTCAGTATTCTATTACAGCGGTTGGCGCAATGATGATGCAGTCTGCTTTGAATATTCTGGGATCTGTGGCGATTGCAGGATTTACAGCGGCCAGCAAGATCGAACAGCTGGTGACACAGGTATATGTGGCGTTGGGTACCACGATGGCGACGTATTGTGCACAGAATATGGGGGCAGGAAAGATTCTCAGAATCCGACAGGGATTTCGAAGTGCAACATGGATGGGATTTGCATATGCAGTTGTGGCAGGAATATTTGTAATGTTTGCAGGGAAATATCTGACACCATTGTTCCTGTCAGAAAATCTGAGTCAGATTATGGATTATGTAGACATCTATCTAAAGTGCGTGGGACTGTTCTTTATTCCACTGACATTGGTCAATGTGTACCGAAACGGAATACAGGGAATGGGATTTGGAGTTCTGCCAATGATGGCAGGTGTTGCAGAGTTGATTGGAAGAGGTGTGGTTGCGATCAAGGCTGCACAGTATAAGAGTTATGTGGGAGTCTGTATGGCAAGCCCGGCAGCGTGGGTTTTGGCAGGAGGATTGCTGCTTGTGATGTATTTTTGCATTATGAAAAAATATCCGAGAGATTTTGCAAGTCAGGAATGACTTGTGAAATCTCTTGTTTTGTATGATGATAAATATGAAAAAACCTCAGAAACTTTCATTTCTGAGGTTTTCTTAGAGGCGCAGACCGGATTTGAACCGGTGAATCAGGGTGTTGCAGACCCACGCCTTACCACTTGGCTACTGCGCCTTATTTGATTGATAGTCCGAAGACTAATGACTCCAACGGGAATCGAACCCGTGTTACCGCCGTGAAAGGGCGATGTCTTAACCGCTTGACCATGGAGCCTTGCTGTATCACTGCTTCAGTGATGACCGAGTTATATATTAGCATAGCTCCATAAGAATTGCAAGCCTTTTTTTGAAAAAAATAAAAAAAATTTTGTATTTCCTTTCTAATTTATTTTATGCCAGGATTTTTAAAATATGACAGGTAATAAATGACCAGAAGATCGGTCATTTGTCCGTAGCTCTGAACGCCCTGTGTTTGTCCATTTGCCTTGAGATAAGTGTCGTTCATCAGATTGGCAGCTTCTGCGATACGTCCGTCATATTGAGCCCAGAAAACATCATCTGCTTTCAGATCCGGTTCGGCAGAAGGATCCAGAGTGTTTCTGACTTCCTGCCAGATATCAGGGTCTGCACGGTAAAGAGCACCCATGACATATTCCCATGCACACAAGGTTCCGCTGTATTGAAATTCTGCCAGAGCGGATGCTCTGCAAGCCAGAAAAGAAATAAAATTGGCTTCTTCTTCCTGCATAAATCCACGCAGATGAGAAAGTTCGTGACACATCGTGAAGGGCAGGTCATAAGCAGGCATATCCTGATTATAATTCGCCTCGATCGTAAAAGGCGAATATATCCCCATCAGTTTCTGCCGGGATAAAATTTCAGAGACGAGAACCGGCTTTGGAGCGGGATAATAGCCCTGAAGGCTAGGGTATGTTCTTCCGAGGCTCTGCATGGAGCGTACTGCTTCTTTTTGTATATCATCAGGCAGGAGCAATTCTTTCTGATCGGATCGTTGTACCTGAGCGCTCAGGCGATTTACTTCTTCTGTCAGCCATTGGCAGGTTGCTGTTAATTCTTCTACAGAATAAGGCCGGACTTTAAGACTGGCTGTGTCGGCAAAGGACTCTTTTTGATAGTTGATGCCGCAATTGATCACAAAAAGAAAGAATAGAATGCATGCACCGAGAAATAGTGCAGAAATCCATTGAAGAACTGCAGTTTTTCGGTTTTTACGGGCAGAGGCAAGGGCATGTATTCCGGTACCAATGATCAGTAGGCTCATAACATACAGACTCAATTCTACAAAGGAAAAAGAAACCATACTGGACAGTCTGCCGATGACAGATACAAATATTGGATAAATATGAGTGGAATACCACTGTGCAAATGTTGGGTGGAATCTGGCGGCAACCATGAAAATACTGCTTATTGACAGAAAAAAGATTCCACTGAGTATATAGTTGTTTGCGTTGCTTGGTTTTCTTTTGTTTTTCATATTCGGTAGTCTGACTCCTATCGTTTTATCTTGTTTTTAGTATATCATTTTCAACAGAAATTTCCTAATGAAAGAAAAATTACAGTTTGTTTTGGAAGAAGGCACAGTCTTTCATGTGAAATTGTGATTTTTCATCTATCCAAAGCTGTTTTCGGAAGGTATAATAATAAAATATCGCATTTTGAAAAACAGAGAGGGGGTTCCTATGAAGATACTACCGAAAATAAAAAGGATTCAGTGCAGATGTAATGCGTTTATTACGAGACAGTTGAGAAAAGTCAGTATTTTTCAGAGACTGAATATTTCATTTCTTGTTTTGCTTCTTGGGACAGCAGTTTTTTTGACATTTTTCAGTTTTTCGAAATACTCTGCAGAGATTATTTTCAATCTGGAGAGATATGCGTCTATGTCTGTTCAGAATATTCAGTTAAAAGTACAGGATATTATGCAGGAGTATGAGGAGATTGCAGTTCAGTTTTATGAGGATGAAGAAGTACTGCGTGCAGTTGCAGAAAATGTAACGGGGGTGGAAGGTTCCGATGTGTTCCGACAGAATCGCCATATAGTAGAGAGTAAACTATATCACATGGGACATGGAAAGAAATACATCAAGAGTATCCAGATGGTATCTGCTGGAAAGCAGTACCATATGGCGGAAGAAAATGGATACCAACGGGGCGGGACCATTAGAAATCTGGATGAATTTTATCAAAGCAATTTTTATCAGGAGGCAAAGGCACGTCATGGCTATCCGGTGTGGATTGAAGATGCAGGGCAGAACTATACCTTTTATGAGAGTGAGCAGAGTGTTTATGGACTGGCAGACATTATCACGTTGTCTGTTGCAATCTATCAGCCGGAGACAAGAGCTCTTTTAGGTGTTCTGACTATGAATGTAGATATCAAGGCATTTACGGAAGCAGCAAGAGGATATGAAGCCTACCAGGACAGCAATTTGTTTTTGATTGGAGAAAATGGTGTGATTACTGCATTTAATCCGAATATTGCTTTTCCGTCTTTTCCATCCGATCGTGGATTGTTTGAAAGCATGCGAAAGAACAAAAAACAAGTGATACGTACGAAGTTTGATGGAGAAGATGTCTTGTTTGCTTATGAAAATATACCGGGGACAAAGATGTTTTCTGTTTATATAGCAGATATGAAAATCCTGTTGGAGCGAACCGGACATACAAGGAATTTATCTATTCTGGTACTGTTTGGAATTGTGATCGGTTGTTTTGCCATTTCTTATTATGTGACCAAAAGTATTTCAGAACCAGTACGCCGGCTTGTGAAGGTTATGGGAAAAGCTGGAGATGGAAAATGGACAGTGCGTTATCAGAACAGTGGAAATGATGAGATTGCAGTATTGGGGGAACGATTCAACGAGATGGCGGATAAGACCAATCAGTTGATCGAGCAGGTGTATCTTTCTGAAATTCGCCGGCAGAAGCTGCAGTTGAGCTGGAAGAACGCTCAGTTGGATGCGATGTTGATGCAGATCAATCCGCATTTTCTCTATAACACACTGGATATCATACGCTGGGAGGCAATGTATGAAGCCAATGGAGAAAGCAAGGTGACTCGCATGATCGAACAGTTTAGTAAATTGTGCAGGATGGGGATGAAAGCCGGAGGAAATACCATTTCATTAAAGGAAAGCTTGGAACATGCGCAGGTATATCTGGAGGTAATCAATTTCAGACATCAGGAAAAAATCCGTTTTCTGACAGATGTGGGTGAAACAGCAGAAAAATGTTATGTCCCACAGTTTATGCTGCAGCCGATTCTGGAGAATGCGGTTGTTCATGGATTTCACGATGCAAGCAAAGGGTATGCGGTTCAGATTTCTGCTCACGTGCAGGGAGAGGTACTTCATATTCAGGTGAAGGACAATGGAACAGGTATGACAAAAGAAAATCTGGAAAAGCTTCAGAACTATATTCAAGGGGAAGCAGATCCGGAAAAAAGTATTGGTATTGTAAATGTGAATCAGAGAATCCGTCTGTTTTATGGAGAAGAGTATGGAATTCAGATCAGGAGTCGAAAACAGATGGGTACAGAGGTAGAGATCATTCTACCAGTAAAGATGCAGTCTGAAAATATGAAAAAGCTTGGGGAAGAGGTTGAAGAAGATGTATCAGGTGTTGATCGTAGATGATGAAGAAATTGTCTGCCGTGGGATGGCGCAGTTTGTAAAGTGGGAAAAATGTGGATTTGAAGTGGCGGGAATTGCCGCCAGTGTAGACGAAGCATTACGGATGTTAAAAAAAATGTCAATTGACGTGGTGTTTACAGATATCCGTATGCCGGAAAAATCGGGGATCGATCTATTGAAAGAAGTGCAGGAACTGTATCCAGATGTAAAAACGGTTGTGTTAAGTGGGTATAGTGATTTTGATTATGCAAAGGATGCGATAAGATATGGTGCGGTAGAATATCTGACAAAGCCGGTAAATCTGGGAGAAGTGGAAGAATTGTTGGGGCGGCTGTCAGAAAATCTGGAACGCCATCAAAAAGAAGCCAAAATTCATACATATCACATGGAAGGCCTGCTTTTATCCATTGCAAGAGGCTATGCAGAAGCCGATATGGAGAAGTATGATCTTCCCCAATTGGAGATGTGGTACGGAGTTTCTGTATTTATGATAGAAAAGAGTCAGGATGAAGAAAATGTGACACAGGAAAAAGAAAAAATGAAAAAGCAGATTGTGGCAGTCATCCCGGAGACGATTATTTTGGATAGTTCGGTATATGGGTTGTTTGCGATTGTTCCTGCGAAGGCGGAAGAGGAGTTTGCATATTTTGTGTCTATCTTAGAGCAGGTATGTTGTACAGATGGTTGTTGGGCAATGGGAATCAGCAGGAAAAAAAGTGGAATTAACAGATTGACAGAGGCGTTTCAAGAGTCACAACAGGCAATGCGTTATTTGATGGCAGATACACGAAAAAAAGTTATTTTTTATCAGAATATCGAGAAGTTGTTTTCTGAAAAATCTTCTCAGATTCAGGAAATCCTTACAGAATTTCTATGCAAACTTAACGGTGGAGAAGATAAGACACAGATCATCCGCTGGCTGGAGCAGGTTTTGACGGCGATGGAGAGTACGGAAAAGATGAGTGTTCTGGAATTTCAGACGGTATGTATTCGTTTTCTGATTGAAATGAATGGACATTTGCAGGAGACCGGGCTGGAAAAAGAAGTGCTTCATGATCGGTTGAATGAAGTGCTGCAGCAATTGCTGTGTTGTGAAAACAGTCAGGATGTGTTGCGCTGGATGCTTTCATATCTGGAGTGGGTGACAAGGAGTCTGGAACATGCTGACAATCATCAAATCAGTGGAGGTGTGGTTGCAGAAATTCAGAACTTTATCCGTCAGCATTATCAGGAAAATATCAGTTTGAATATGTTGGCAGAACAGTTTTACATGCATCCGAATTATTTGAGTAGATTATTTAAGGAAAAAACAGGAAAAAATTTTGTGGATTATCTGGTTCAGATTCGAATGCAGAAGGTCAAAGAACTTTTAAAGAATTCGGACTATAAGATCATTGAAATCTGTAGTATGGTCGGATACGATAATCCGCGTTCATTCAGTAAAGCATTTAAGCATTATGCAGGAATGACACCGAAAGAATACAGGGAACATGGAAAATAAAGCGTATAAAACATCAAACAGGGGATACCGGATCTGGTATCCCCTGTAATATTATTTCTGATTTGCTTCATTGAATTTTTCCAGTGCTTCTTTTTCGCACAGTTTTTGTGCTTCTGCAAATTCTGTTTCAGGATCTGCGTTAGAGTCCGTCAGGATCTTCTGAACAGCACGGTCTACATAAGAACCAAAATCAGCTTTTCCGTAGAATTCCAGTCGACCTACTGATTTTGCGGATTCCAGAACTTCTTTATATTCCTCTGGGAATTCATAGAAATCTGTAATGCTCATATCATCTCTTGGGATGATGACCGGATTCGGAGCACCTTTTGTTGCAAGATTTTCATAATAGGAAGCACGATAGTCTTTTCCTGTGTAATATTTGATGTATTCCCATGCAGCATCTTTCTTTGCCTGATCCGCTTTTGCATTGATTACCCAGCAGTCTCCACCGATTGCGGTTGTTTGTTTTCCGGAAGGTCCGGCCGGAGGAAGGCAAAGTCCGATATCATCAGGGTCAATTCCTTTTGTGATGGCTTCAGATACCCAGTCACCTGCAAAGGGCATCATACCAATTTTTCCGAGACCAAAGTTTGTGACGAGATCAGAGAATTTTAATGTCAGATCACTCTGAAGAACGCCTTCACTCTTTAATTTCTGGTAGTATTCTGCTGCTTTGATCACTGCAGGATCTGTAAAGGTCAGTTCCGCTGTTCCATCCTCGTTTTCTTTTGTCAGATCACCGCCGGCCTGCCATACATAATACTGGAAGAACCATTCTGTCCATTCAGCGGCAAGTGTTGCGTAACCAGCGACCTGATTGTCAGGATCGTTGATCTTTTTCGCAACTTCGACGGCTTCATCCCATGTTTTTGGAGGTTCTTTGATTCCGGCTTCTTCAAATAATGCTTTGTTATATCCAAAGAGCATCGGAGCAACCTGATTTGGAACACCGTATACTTTTCCGTCTTTTGTGAACATATCAACATACTCTTTTGTGAAATTTCCCCATTCATCCCACTCATCTGTATATTGATTCAAAGGTTCAAGTATACCAGAAGTAATATATGAATCCATCATGGTAAAAGAGCAGTTTACAAGGTCAGGAGCAGTTCCGGAAGCAACAGCCTGATAAAATTCATTTCCAGGATCGCCTTCTTTTACCACTTTATTTAATGTAATATTCGGGTGTTCTTCGAGAAATTTCTTCTCCATGGAAGTGTACCAGTCATCTTTATTACGACTTGTTTCCCAGATTGTCAGTTCCACTTTTTCCTCATCGGAACCTTTCTCAGAAGATTTTGCAGTGTCGGTATCTTTGCCGGAATCTCCGGAACCACCACATCCGACTAAGGATGTAGCAGCCATAGCAACACAGAGCATTGCAGCGAGTAGTTTCTTTTTCATAATGCGTTTCCTCCTTTTACGCTTCGTTTGTGATGTTCCTATCATATCAGACAATGGAAATAATTGGAATGTCTTAAATCTAACGGAAAAAGTCACCATTTTTAAGGTGGTAAGAAATGGTGAGTAAAGAACTTAAAAATGGTGACCTGTCTGTAAAGTGAGATCATTTCTTTTGGAAAAGAAATTTTATATACTAGCGGAAGAAGAAAAAAGGGAGGTATTACTGATGAGAAAAAGTCCGCAAAAAAGAGTTGTAAAAGCAGGAAGCTATCAGTTCAGAAAGAAAATAACACCGTGGTGTATTTTATTTTTTCCAATGGCGTTTACAGTCTGGCTGAAATATTATCCGATCGTCAGTGCATTTTTTATTTCAATATTTCGATATGATCCGATCAATCCACCGGGAAAATTTGTTGGGTTTGAAAATTATGTAGATATTTTTCATATGCAGCATTATTGGGACTCCTGGAAAAATACATTCATTTTGCTGGCATTACAGCTGTGTATGTGTTTTTTGATCCCTCTCATTCAGGCATTGTTGCTGAATGAGTTGATCCGGCTTCAGAAATGCCTGACGACACTTTACATTTTACCGGCGCTGATTCCAACATCGGTCAATGTAATCATATGGAAGTGGATCTGGCATCCGGATTATGGTGTTGCAAATCAAATTGTGAAATTTTTTGGTGGAGAGCCCCAGACATGGTTGAGTGATCCAAATCTGGTCAAGTTTTGTATCATCTTTCCGGGAGTGCTTGGGGGTGGTCTGACGGTGCTGCTATATCTTTCTGCGATTCAGGGAGTTTCTACAGATATTATGGAATCTGCATCGCTGGATGGATGTACAGGTTTTGGACGTATCATACATATTATTCTGCCAAATATTTCATTTATGATATTCATTCAGTTGATCATGTGCGTCATTACGACGATGCAGATGCTGGATGTGCCGTATATGTATGCATCTGGAGGACCAAGTGGTGCGTCGACCACGCAGGGAATTTTTATTTATAATACATTTCATCAGGATTTGAATTATGGAAGAGGATCAGCGGCATCCGTCATACTTCTTCTTGTAATTGCAGCAATGACAATGGTACAGATGCAATTTGAAAAATCAGAAAAAGAATAGGAGGGCAGGGGATGAAGATAACAGGCCAAAAAAGAACGAAGAAAAAACTCGGAAGATCTGAACGAAAATTGAAGATCGTTGCGGTAGTAGTATCCCTGCTGTTTGCGGTACTGATGCTGTATCCTATGATTTTTGCAGTGTCCAGTGCCATGAAAGACAATTCGAAAATCTATGAGGTTCCACCAAAGCTGCTCCCAGATGCGGCGAACAGTTTATCTGTTGTATTGGATTATTCGGAACAAAATGGCAGCGAAGAGAACCTGAAAGATCAGATGATGCAGGATAGCATTCTGGTGATGATGGGACTCAGTTACAAAATGCCGGATGATTCCATTATGGAAATTAAAGTATATGGCATAAAAGATGGAGAAACTGTTTACTATTCCAGAGCCCATCAGATGAAGCTGCAAATGGAAAAAGATTATGGAATCTATAAAGGAACCGCGATTAAAAAAGAAGTATTACTTCATGAGGATCGGTACGTTCGTGCATGTGATTCCATTGGCTATGAATTTAATCTGAATGGTGTTTCTGAAAAAGCGCCAAAAGGACTTGGAGATCAGTTCGAGAAAAAAGCAGAGAAGATTCTGGACGGGAAATACCAGACAACAGGAACACTGGTCAGTGTGGGAGACAAAGTGAAAAACATCCTGAATCTGGAAAGTTTTAAATATTATTTACAGATGCCAGGTTATATCTATCCGGAGAGCGAGACCATTCAGAGATTTGGTTTTATGACATTTGTGTTTAACAGTATTATTGTGATTGGATTTGCGATGATCGCGCAGGTAATTCTGTGTTCAGTTTGTGCATTTGTAATCAGCAGGAAACTGTCAAAACGAGCGGCAAAATTTGTTCTCCTCTTCTTCCTGGGAGGAATGATGGTTCCGTTTGCAAGTATTATGCTTCCGCAGTTGATCATGTACAAACAAATGGGAGCGTACAATAATTATGTGGCATTGCTTCTGCCATTTTTGTATCCATATGGATTTTATGTATACTTGTACAAAGGATTCTTTGATCAGATTCCGGCAAGTTATTTTGAGGCAGCAGAGTTGGATGGAGCGGGAAGTTTTTATCTATATAGTAAAATCTGTATGCCGCTGTCCAAGCCGATCATTTCGCTGATCGCGCTGCAGACATTTATTGGAAACTGGAATGACTTCTTCTGGGCATGGCTGGTAACAGAGGATCAGAAACTGTGGACATTAAATGTGGCACTTTATAATATTTCAAACAATGTGGCAACCAAACAGAATGCATTGATGGGGCTTGCAGTGGTTACCATTACACCAGTGATCCTGTTATCGATCTTGTTCTCAAAACAGTTGAAACAAAGTATCGTGGCGTCTGGTGTCAAGGGATAATTCCCGGAAAGGAGAAGACAGGTATGGCAAAGAGAAAAAATCTGAAACATATGACAATGGCAGCGGCGGCAGCGGTTTTGATTTCCCAGTGTCCTGGAATAGCTGTTGAAGCAGCGCCTCCAGAAAAAGGTAACTGGACGTTGCTTCCGGCTGCATCCGATGAATTTGATGGTACCTGCCTGAACGAAGAAAAGTGGACAAATGGAATTTGGTATGATGTGACAACCGATCTGGCATTTCATCCAGAGAATGTGTCAGTGAGAGATGGAAACCTCGTGCTTGCAGCAAAAAAAGAGGTGTATAATGGAAAAGACTACACAGCTGGAGCGGTGGAGTCAAAATTTGAAGTGCCGGGAACGGCAAGCTATGTGGAAGTGCGTGCGAAGGCACTCGATAAAAAGGCAAATGTATTAAGTGCAATCTGGATGCAGTCGTCTCCGCTGAATTATGCACTGAATCCGAACCCGGAGATTGATATCATGGAGACATTTGATTATACTAAAATGACGAGCACATTACATACATGGCATCAAAATCCGTCGATTCATCTACAAAGAGGAACAAAGGGATGGAAGACAGGTCTGGAAGACATCAGTGCAGATTATCATACATATGCATTGGAGAGAAGAGACGGAACACTTCGTTTTTATTTCGATGATCAGTTAACCTGGGAAAAGAGCAGTATTGAGGATTCTTTTGCAGAACTTTCCCGTCATATGGTGCTAAGTCTGGAAGGGCATTTAGGGATGCCGGTAGAAGAGTATTTGCCGGGCGAATTTCTGGTGGATTATGTAAGAACTTATTATGACAGTGATTTTGCAGGAGTTCCAGAAGATGGGCTGTATCAGATTGTGAATAGACAAAGTAAAAAAGCTTTGGATATTCCAAACTCAGAAGAAAGTGGTGCAACGCAGCTTGTACAGAAAGAGGCAGCATCAGCGGGAGCGTGGAGAATCTGGAAGCAAGGAGACGGTACATGGGCAATGACACATGCAGTCAATAGAAACTGTGTGGATTTGGTTGCAGATCAGGGGGGAACATCGAACGGAACCGCAGTGATACAGTATGGATATCACGGAGGAGTGAATCAAAAATGGTATCTGGTTCCAACAGAGGAAGGGGCATTTAAGATCATTTCTGCACTGAGTGGAAAAGCTTTGTGTGTGAAAGATGCATCTCTGGAAGAAAATGCTCCGATCATACAATGGACCTACGGAAATAACAATGAAGATACGAATGATGAGTGGATGTTTGTACCAGTACAGTGATAATTTGGAGGAAGAAGAAATGGCAGAAAAAATGACAGTCGCGATATTGGGACTTGGAAGCAGAGGACTGCAGGTGTACGCACCCATCATTGAACAGAATGCAGAGAAGATGGAATTGACTGCTGTGGCAGATCTTATGGAAGAAAAAGTAGAAGAAGCGAAAACTCGATATCATCTAAAAGCAGAAAATTGTTTTTACAGTGCAGAGGAGTTGCTTTCAGCAGATAGACTGGCAGATGTGATGTTTATCTGCACACAGGACAGAGATCATGTGAAACATGCAGTAGAAGCAATCAAAAAAGGATATCATCTTTTGCTGGAAAAACCAGTCTCTCCGGATGAGGAGGAATGTCGCTTATTATTGGAGACAGCAAGGGAATATCAACGAAAAGTATGTGTCTGTCATGTGCTTCGCTATACACCGTTTTATAGTAAGATCAAAGAAATGTTGCTGGACGGTGCAGTTGGAAAGGTCATGAATATTCAGGCAAGAGAAGATGTAGGGTTCTTTCATCAGGCACATTCCTTTGTTCGTGGAAACTGGAGAGACTCCAGGGAAACCAGTCCGATGATTCTGGTCAAATGCTGTCATGATATGGATATTTTAGTATGGCTGTCAGATTCTGGATGCAGCCGGGTATCTTCATTTGGAGAATTATCTTGGTTTAAGGAAGAAAATGCACCAAAGGGAGCTGCAAAGCGCTGCATGAGTGGATGTGGAGCAAAAGAAGATTGTCCATACGATGCAGAAAAAATCTATATCACAGACAAAAGTACCGGAGTTCGCCATGGAGCAGGATGGCCGGCAAATACATTTGTGATTCATCCAACAGAAGATGCGGTAAGAGAAGCATTGGAAAAAGGACCTTATGGAAGGTGTGTATTTCATTGTGACAATGATGTTGTGGATCATCAAGTTGTGAATTTACAGATGGAAAACGGTATTACAGTGACATTTTCCATGTGTGCATTCAGTGCGACTTGCAATCGAACGATCAAGATTATGGGAACTTTGGGGCAGATTGAAGGAGATATGGGAAAACATATGATCTACTATACGCCTTTTGGAAAAGAGACAGAGGAGATCGATCTTACAAAGTTGACAGAAGATTTCAGCGGACATGGCGGTGGAGACGTCAGGATGGTGCAGCAGTTCTGCGACTACATTATGAAAGGAAAAGAAAGCCCGTCGATTACTGATCTGGGAACGTCTTTGGAGAGTCACTATATCGCACTTGCAGCGGAAAAATCCAGATTGGATAATGGCAGCATGATTTCATTGAAAGAATCTGCATGTGGGCAATAGGGAAAATGGAACATCAATATCGAGGAATTATAACAGAAAAAGAAGAGTTTTTATATCCAGATAGTATTCTTGAAACACTGCAGAAAGAGCTGCATATTGGGATGCCGCTTGATGGAAAACCGGGAATCCAATTGTTGTTGGAAACAGCGTCAGAGGAAATCGTAATGCAGCTGGAAGGGGAGGAATTTCAGGCAGAGTGGTATCAGATGCGTGAAATTCCGGTCGAATACAATACTGGAGATGGGGAAAACCAGGGTGGAGCAATGGTTCTGATGGAAAAACCGGAAGAAAAGCCAGCTTATGTGACCAGAAAGGCTCCATTTTGGGTATATGATTGTCTGGAAAAAAGAGAAGATGGATGCATTTGTACAAAGAATGGGAGAGCTGTTGTCTATATGTGCCTGCAGGCAAAGGCAGGACTGAAACCCGGGAATCATACCGTGTATATCACAGCGCAGACAATAGAAGGAGAGTATCGGTGTAAAATTACTGTTCGAGTATATGACGTCAGCATTCCGGAACATACATTTTTTGTGACAAACTGGTTTTCAGAAGATGAGATCTGTCGATTTCATCACGTAGAAAAAGGAACTGAGGTATACTTACAGATGCTTCAAAAGTATGCAGAGGCAATGCGTAGAATGCATCAGAATGTATTTTTCATCCAGTTGGATGAGCAGTGTGTTGTAAATAGAGAACCCTATGAGTTTGATTTTGAATATTTGACTCCGATGATTTCGTGTTTCTTTGAACAGGGAATGCAGTATATGGAGTTGGGAGTTCTTTTGGATCGAGGATTTCTGCCGGACGGAATGCCGGATATGTATACCGATCGGTTTACGTGTTCGATGGCAAAAGATGTGCCGGTGGATTCTTTCAAAGGGTATGAAATTACGGTTCGCTTTGTACAGAGTCTGGCGGCTTATTTAAAGAAGTATGGATGGGAAAAACAGGTGTTGTTCCATATTCATGATGAGCCGGATATTCATTATAAAAATCAGGAAGCTTTGGAAGCAAGAAAACGGCAGTATTATCTGGCAGCCGGAATTTTACGAAAATATATTCCGGGAATTCAGATCATAGAAGCAGTAGATTCTGCACAGTTCCGGGGCGGAATCGATATCTGGGTGCCGGGAACAGCCGGATATGAAAAGAAAAAAGAGGAGTTTGACAAGCTGATCGAACTGGGAGAGACGGTCTGGACATATGTGTGTTGCGGACCGGAAGGACATTGGTTGAATCGTTTTCTGGATTTTGCACTGATCAAAGGGCGACTTTTATTCTGGGGCTGTGCAAAGAACAGAATTTCCGGTTTTCTGCACTGGGGACTGAATCAGTTTCAAAATGGAATGAATCCTTATGAGGGAACGAGTTGTCCGAATCATACCGGAATCGGTACAAACTTTCCGTGCGGAGATTCTTTTTTGGTCTATCCGGGCGAAGATGGACCAAATTTGGGAATGCGTCTGGAGGCGCAGAGAAGAGGCGCGGAAGATGCGGCATTGTGGCAGCTTTTAAGAGAGAAAGACGAAAAGCTGCATGATGAACTGATTGGGAAGATGTTTACGAACAACTATACCTACAATGATGATCCGGCAAGATTTCAGGAAGTGTATGAGGAATTGCTGGCGGCGTTGGAGTAATGGAAGAAAAGTGAAGAAATGAGAAAGAATACTTCTGATCTTGGGGGATCAGGAGTATTTTTTTGAATTGAATTTTTTGTGTTTTGTCGGATGAAAGAAGAAAGTACGTAAGTATATGGGGAAAAACTCATTTTTGTGGAGTCTACGATTCGTAGACAAGGGAAAGAGAGCGTGTATTGTAAAATATGTGAAGTCTGTTATGATAAAGAAAGTAAAATATTTTACTCAGACTGTAGACAAAGTCCCGGACAAAAGTCCCGGCTTTTCTTATGCTTCAGTTATCCACAATTCTTTTTTGTAGAATTACTTTATCAAGAAAAAAGTGTATGTTATCCACCCGATAGTTTTATACAGTCTATTCCCTTCGTGGTATAATAATCTTAACAGGAGGGATTGCTTATGATGACAAGAGATGCTGATAAAAAAAGAAGTCAAATGCTCATGTTTTGTATGGATGACATGGTTCCCCAAGACCATCTTCTCCGAAAAATTGACAGAGCAATTGATTGGAACTTTATTTATGACTTAGTAGAAGATAAATATTGTGCAGACAATGGAAGACCAAATCTGGATCCTGTCTTATTAATTAAAATCGTTTTTATTCAGTATCTTTATGGGATTCGAAGCATGCGCCAGACAATCAGAGAAATAGAAGTAAATGTTGCTTATCGCTGGTTTCAGGGTCTTGATATATTAGATGGAGTTCCTCATTTTTCAACATTTGGGAAAAATTACACACGTCGGTTTAAAGGTACGGATCTGTTTGAACAGATTTTTTCGCATATCTTAGAAGAATGTATGAAATATCATTTAGTGGACACTTCTGTGATCTTTGCAGATGCCACTCATGTAAAAGCTTGTGCAAACAGCAAAAAGATGAGAAACAGAATTGAAAAACAAGAAGCTCTCTGGTATGAGGAAGAATTAAAAAGAGAAATCAATGAAGATAGAAAAGCACACGGGAAAAAGCATTTAAAAGATAAAAATGATCATAACCAAACTCCACCTTCTGTTGGGGGTTGGGAATCTCAAGACACTTTATGATAAGCTGCTATCATATCATCCAGAAATGATGGTATTGGATGCAGGATATAAAACCCCGGCAATCGTACATCTTCTGATCGAAGATCAAATCGAACCATTGTTTCCATACAAAAGTCCGCAAACAAAGAAAGGATTCTTCAGAAAATATGAGTATGTATACGACGAATACTATGATTGCTATATATGTCCGGAAGGAAAAATAAGAGGATTTGGAACAGATGTGTTTGAAAAAGAACCGATTGATATTTCAGAGGAATTATTCCAATTTGAAAATTATATTGTTACACCTCATGTATCAGCAGAGACTTACGAAAATTGTGAAACAACATCGATTGTGACAGCAGAAGCATTAATATCAGTGTTTGAGGGGAAAGAGCCTGATCATCGGTTAGTATAGGATTCTAACATCAGATCATCTAAAAATAAATTTTACAAACTTTTAAAGCAAACTTGATCATAACCAGAAATTGTTTATGTTAAACTTGCTCAAGAAAAAACGATTGGAATTTTATTCCGTCAGACTCATGACAGGAGGATTTGAGCAATGAAGTTTAAACTAAAGCCAATAGAGAAAAAATGGATTCTTTATGATATCGGGAATTCAGCATTTGCGCTTCTGATCTCTACGATCATACCGATTTATTTTAATTATCTGGCGGGTGATGCCGGAATTTCAGAAGTGAATTATCTGGCGTACTGGGGATATGCAACCTCAGCGGCAACCGTAATCGTAGCTGTGTTGGGGCCGCTCCTTGGAACGGTCTCTGATGTAGCGGGAAGAAAAAAGAAAATCTTCATGATCGCACTGTTAGCGGGAGCATTTGGCTGTGTATTTCTTGGATTTATGCAGTCCTGGATTTGGTTTTTGTTGTTGTTTGTATTTGCAAAATCAGCGTATTCTTTAAGTCTTGTGATCTACGATTCGATGCTTACCGATATTACATCGGAAGAACGGATGGATGAAGTCTCTGCGCAGGGATATGCCTGGGGGTATATCGGAAGCTGTGTTCCGTTTATTTGCAGTCTGTTGCTGGTATTGTTTTATGATAAAGTGGGAATTTCGATGCAGACAGCGATGGGGATTTCGTTTTTTCTGGTAGCGGTCTGGTGGATTGCACTGACGGTTCCGCTTCTGAAATCATACCGTCAGACACACAGTCGGAAACCGACAGTACACGCAGGACAGTCCGGTGTGCAAAGATTGGGACAGATCGTTTCTGAATTAAGAAAAGACAAAAAAGTGCTGTTTTTTCTGGCAGCATTTTTCTTCTATATTGATGGGGTATATACGATCATTGACATGGCAACTGCATATGGTACTGCTTTGGGGCTGGATACCACAGGTCTTTTGCTTGCACTCCTTTTGACACAAATTGTTGCATTTCCGGCGGCTCTGTTGTTTGGAAAGATTTCCAGAAAAGTAAGTGCATCGAGACTGATTCTGGTATGTATTTCTGCGTATTTTCTGATCGCTCTGTATGGGATCGGACTTCACAGGCAGTATCAGTTCTGGATCCTGGCAGTCTGTGTGGGATGTTTTCAGGGAGCAGTTCAGTCCATGTCCCGTTCCTACTATGCGAAGATCATTCCGGCAGAAAAATCCGGAGAATACTTCGGAATTTATGATATTTGCGGAAAAGGAGCTTCTTTTATGGGAACCATTCTGGTGTCTGCAGTGAGCCAGATTACAGGCAGTGTAAATCTGGGAGTAGGAGCGCTTTCTGTGATGTTTCTGGCAGGCTTTTTCTTGTTTTTGAAAGCGGACAAAACAGAAAAAAGCGAGGAAGAACAAGAAAATCCAGGCGTACTTTTTCAGCAGCCTGGATTGGGTCAGTGATCTATGCAAAAAATGCTTTTGCAGCTTTGAGCAGATATTCGGTATCCTTGACTCCGGCAGTTTCATATGGAGAATGCATTGCCAGTTGAGGAAGTCCGATATCTACGGTATTAAGTGCGACCTGCGTGTTGGAAATATTGCCCAGTGTGGAGCCGCCTGCCATGTCGGAACGGTTGGTAAATGTCTGATACGGAACGTCTACCTGCTTGCAGATATCCTTGAACATAGCGGCAGAAATGCCGTCTGTGCAGTATTTCTGGTTGGCGTTATATTTGATGACGATTCCTTCATTTAAATACGGGCGGTTGACAGGATCCGCTTTATCTGTATGGTTTGGATGAACTGCATGGGCATTGTCCGCAGAGATCATAAAACTCTTGGACAGTGCGATAAAGTAATCCTGTGTATCCATGCCGAATACCGTACAGATACGGAACAGCGTATCTCTAAGGAACGTAGATGCAGCACCCTGTTTTGTTGTACTTCCGACTTCTTCGTTATCCAGAACGCAGTGAACGGAAACCGCCTGTTTGCGGTCTGCGCCAAGCAGTCCGTAAAGAGAAGCACAGGCACACTGGAGATCATCCAGACGTGTAGCAGAGAGAAATTCCTCGTTTGCTCCCCAGAGAGTTCCCTTCTGACGATTGTAGAGGAAGAGGTCGTGACTCAAAATTTCCTCTTTTTCGACACCGGCATACTTTGAAATCGTATCTAAGAACGTATCTTTTGCAGAAATATCCCCGTATAATGGAAGCAAGTCTTTCTGTGCATTATAAGCGTATCCGCTGTTGGCATCCCGGTTCATATGAATGGCAAGATTCGGGATCAGAAGGAGATCCCGGTCTGCGTTGATCAGTTTCGCACAGTAGGTACCGTTTTCTTTTACGATCACCCGTCCGGCAACAGAAAGCGGACGATCAAACCATGGGGCACAGAGCATACCGCCATAGCGTTCTACGTTTAATTTGATGTAATGATCCTCTACGGCCATCTCCGGATTTTCTTTGATCTTAAAGGAAGGCGAATCACTGTGGCTTGCAATGATACGGAATCCATTTTGAAGAACTACAGATTCCGGAATGGAGAACGCAATGATAGAAGATCCGTTTCTTGTAACAAAATAATCATTACCAGGTGTTAAATTCCATGTCTGATCTTCTGACAGCTCTGTAAATCCATGTTTTGTCAGAATCTCTTTCGTAGTCTGCACTGCATGAAAGCAGCTGGGACTGTTCTCTATAAATTCCAGTAAATCTGTTGTAATTTTATTTGACATATTTTGTTTCCTCCTACATTCATAACTAATGTCTATTTTAGCACGAGGCTGCGGCGTTGAAAAGAGCCGGTGATTCTGTTACCATAAGGAATAGGTAAAACGATTTTCAGAGAAAGAAGAAGGTGAGAACAATGCGGATTTTAGTAGCAGAAGATGAAAAAGACCTGAACCGTCTGCTGAGCACCAGATTGAAAGCAGAGCATTACAGTGTGGACTCCTGTTTTGACGGACAGGAGGCGTTAGATTATCTGGAAGGGGCGCCATATGATGCGGTGGTCCTTGATATTATGATGCCGGTTCTGGACGGTCTGAGTGTCTTAAAGACGATGAGACAAAAGGGGAGTCAGACTCCGGTCTTGCTTTTGACGGCGAAGGACAGTGTGGAGGATCGTGTCCGCGGGCTGGATGCGGGAGCGAATGATTATCTGGTGAAACCGTTCGCGTTTGAAGAACTTTTAGCGCGCATCCGGGTGCTTCTGCGCAAACCAAAGGAGGCGCCGCAGACAGTCTGCAAACTGGATGATCTGGAAGTACATCTGGATACCCATCAGGTGCTGCGTGCAGGGCATGAGATCAAGCTTTCCGGAAAGGAGTTTGCGCTGCTGCGCTATCTAATCCAGAATACGGGAATTGTGCTCTCCAGAGACCGTCTGGAGCAGCATTTGTGGAATTATGATTATGCAGGCAGCTCGAATGTAATTGATGTATATATCCGTTATCTGCGTAAGAAGATTGACGAAGGGTCACAGACGAAGCTGATCCATACTGTGCGGGGTGCCGGATATGTTATGAGGGCGGAACCATGAAACGATTTTCTTTGAAATTAAAATTGACAGCGATGTATTCCTTTTTTATGGTACTGGTGACCTGTCTCTGCCTTGCAGTCCTTTTTTCTCTGAGCGGAAATGAAATCCTGACGTCTGCACAGATGCACTTAAGAGAACGTGTGCAGGAAAGTGCAGATGAAATCGAGCTGGAAGACGGGGAATTCGAAATTGATTCGGATTTTTATTCACTGGATAACAATGTATATCTGGCGCTTTATGATACAGGTGGAAACTTCTTATATGGAAAGGTTCCGCCGGGACTGGAACAGGCTCCGCAATTCGAGGATGGAAAGATTCAGACGGTGAAAAGTGGAACAGAGCAGTGGTATGTGTATGATGTGCAGTATGAAATGGAAAATGGTCAGGAATTCTATATCCGGGGTGTAGTTTCTGTTACAGAGACACAGAAGGAGTTTTTGATCGCAGTCCGATTTGCGGTGATTTTACTGCCTTTGACTGTGATTTTAACGGCGCTGATCGGGTATCGTTTGATCAGGCGAACGCTTCTTCCGGTACGGCAGATGACAGAGACCGTACAGGAGATTCAAAAAGACGGAGATTTAAGCCGCAGGATCGGAGTCAGTCAGGATACCGGGAAAGACGAATTTTATCAGCTGGCAGGAACATTTGACGGTATGCTGGAAAGTCTGGAACAGGCGTTTCTCAGGGAACGGCAGTTTACATCGGACGTTTCCCATGAGCTGCGAACACCGGTCAGTGTGATTCTGGCACAGTGCGAGGCATCTCTGAATCGCACAGATTTGTCAGAAGAGCAGAGGAAAGAAATTCTTCTGATCCGGAAAAAAGCAGGAGAAATGTCTCAGATGATCTCTCAGCTTCTGTTATTGTCACGGGCAGATCAGGGGCGGCAGCAGTTAAATAAAGAAGAGATCAATATTAGTGAATTGACAGAAATAATTGTGGAAGAACAAAAGATGCTGGCGCAGAGGCGTAAAATTGAGGTTCATACAGAGATAGAACCAGACATCACAGGCTATCTGGATGAATCCTTTTATATCCGTATGTTGGATAATCTGATTTCGAATGCAGTTTCTTACGGAAAAGAAGGTGGGAATATTAAAGTGACACTTCATCAGATTCCGTCAGGGGTACAGGGAACGGTAGAAGATGACGGAATCGGAATCAGCAGAGATGATCAGGTGCATATATGGGAGCGGTTTTACCGGGTGGATGCCTCACGGACTGGAAAGGAAGAAGGTTCGCACTCCGGCCTTGGACTTTCCATGGTAAAATGGATCGCACAGGCACATGGAGGGAATGTCCGGGTGGAGAGTGAGCTCGGAAAAGGAAGCTGCTTTACATTTGAGTTGAAGACTGTGGAAGAATAAAAAGAGATAGAATCACCAGAGTGCGATTCTATCTGAATTTTAAAAGTTTGCATTTGATTCCAATGAATCCCAAAAGGAAGGCAATTAAGAATGGGAGTAAATGTATGATGAGAATGGAAAAATTCCCTAATAGCAGAGAAATATTACTTAAAATTGCATATCCTACGATCCATTCTCCGTATTGTGTGCGGAAATGAAATCTGGGTGTATCTTTGCATAGGAACTGAGATACACAGACCAGTCCGATTAAAGAAAATACGATCGGAGAACCGCCGACGCTGATACTGTTTGGTGCGATTACAGAAAATATTGCATTTGCAGAAGTTGCGGAAAAGACTGTGATTAGCAGAAGTTTCCACTGTGAAATTTGGTGATCTAAAAATTTTCCTGTGAAATAAATCCCCAGAATATTTCCTAAAATGTGGATAAGTCCGGTATGTAGAAGCAGTCCTGTGAAAAACCGGTAATATTGCCCGTTGATGATGTGGATTCCACGGTTGCTGAATATATCAGATACATTGGTAAAAAATCCGGCTAAATACATAAGAATCCAAATGATAATCCAAACCGTACTTTCTTTTAGTTTTTTCAATTGGTTTTCCCTCCTTAAGTAATATGGAAATATGATATCACAGAATATGAGTATGGAACAATGATCAATTTTTAGGAAAATTTTTATTTTATTAAAATTCTAATCTTATTTTAATCTTCATGGAATATATTATCCTTACAAACAAAGAATAACAGTGTAGAAATGCAGTTGATAGAAAGAGAGGAATTAAAATATGATGAAGAAAAGATATTTTGCAGCGGCAGCAGTATGTGTGATGGCAATGAGTATGTTTACAGGATGTGCAGGAAATGATGGAAAGGATATTGGAAAAGATGCAGCGAAAACAGCAGCATTTTCAGATGCAGGTGTAACAGAAGACGAAATCACAAGGCTGAAAGTAAGCAAGGATCACGATGACGGAAGAAGTATTTATGAGGTTGATTTTACAGTTGCATCCACAGGGGAAGAATATGATTATGAGATTTCAGCAGAAGATGGAAGCATACTTCAGGTTGACAAAGAGATGGACAAGGGAAGTGTGAGTACGATGCAGAATCAGGATCAGAACGCTTCTGAAAATTCCACACAGCAGGGAAGCAGTAACACAGCAAATCAGACAGAGGCGGCAATTTCAGAGGAAGAAGCAACAAACCTTGCGTTGGAAAGAGTGCCGGGGGCATCTGCACAGGATTTGAGAATTCAGTTGGAGTTTGACGATGGAGTTCAGAAATACGAAGGCGACATTATTTATGACGGAAAAGAATATGATTTTGAAATTGACGCCAACACCGGAACATTTCTGGAATGGAGTGAAGAACGGGTTGGATAAGGGAAAGGATAAAAAGAAATGACAGGATTAAGTACACTATGTTATATCGAAAAAGACGGAAAATATCTGATGCTGCATCGCACAGTAAAAAAGAATGATGTCAATAAAGATAAATGGATCGGTGTGGGTGGACATTTTGAGGCAGACGAAAGTCCGGAGGAATGTCTGCTGCGGGAAGTGAAAGAGGAGACAGGATACACTCTGACTTCCTGGAAATATCGTGCGATCGTGACATTTGTGTCAGGTGACGGTGTGACAGAGTATATGTCCTTATTTACAGCAGATGGATTTACAGGAGAACAGATTGCCTGTGACGAGGGAGAACTTAAGTGGGTAGATAAAAAAGAAATTGACCGACTCAATCTCTGGGAAGGGGATAAAATATTCTTCCGACTCCTGGAGGAATCGGAAGAATTCTTTTCTCTGAAACTGATCTATGATGGAAACGAAAAGCTATTGAAAGCGATGCTGAATGGAAAACCGATGAATTAGATCAGGTAGCAATACATGACAATAAAGTGGCAGGCACTTCCGGCCATAACAAAAAGATGAAAAATCTCGTGGCTTCCGAAATTCTTATGTTTACTATTGAAGATCGGAAGCTTTAATGCGTAGATAATACCGCCGATCGTGTAGATGATTCCCCCTGCTAAAAGCCAGCCAAATGCCGCCGGCGATAATGAGTGGAAAATCTGTGTGAAAGCCAGTACGCAGGTCCATCCCATCCCGATGTAGAGAATGGAAGATACCCATTTCGGGCAATAGACCCAGAAGGCCTTGATCAGAATTCCTACAATAGCGATCCCCCAAACAATGGAAAGCAGAATCAGTCCGGTACGTCCTTTCAAAGTGATCAGACAGATTGGAGTATAGCTTCCGGCGATAAGGATAAAGATCATCATGTGATCGATCTTTTTCAATATCGTATTTACTTTTGCAGAAATATCAAATGTATGGTAGGTCGTGCTGGCAGCATACAGCAGGATCAGGCTGATCGCATATACGGCAAGGGAAATGAGAGATACCCTGCCCGGTTCATGGGCTGCCTTTATCAACAGAGGAATCGCGCCGCAGATTGCCATAAGCATACCAATAAAATGTGTGATCGCGCTGCCGGGGTCTTTTAAATGTTGTGTTTTGTTCATTGATATCTTCCTCCTTAAAATTTGAAAATCGCATGTAGTTTTAAAAACTACATTAAGTATATGTGTATATTACACCTTGTATTCCTTGAATGCAAGTGATTTTAAAAAATTTTTATAATCAAAGAAATTTTGACAGAAAAAGAAAATTCTGATATGATAATTCAGATTGTATTGTGGGACTGTTATACAGTCCCCTATTTTTGTTTTGAGAAAAGGAGATTTATGGAAGAATTAAAATTTGAAGAGTTAGAGTTGTGTCCTGAAATATTAAAAGCAGTAAAACATATGGGATTTGAAGAGGCATCACCGATTCAGTCCAAAGCGATTCCTGTGATCATGAGCGGAAAAGATGTGATCGGACAGGCGCAGACAGGAACCGGAAAAACAGCAGCCTTTGGAATCCCGCTTCTGGAAAAGATTGATCCGAAGAATAAAAAACTTCAGGCGATTGTTCTTTGCCCGACAAGAGAGCTGGCAATCCAGGTTGCAGAAGAAATCAGAAATCTTGCAAAATATATGCATGGGATAAAAGTTCTGCCAATCTATGGAGGACAGGAGATTGTAAAACAGATTCGTTCTCTGAAAAGCGGCACACAGCTTGTGATCGGAACACCGGGACGTGTGATGGATCATATGCGCCGCAAAACTATGAAAATGGATCATGTGCATACGATCGTGCTGGATGAGGCGGATGAGATGCTCAACATGGGATTCCGTGAGGATATTGAGACAATTTTGGAAGGAATTCCACAGGAACACCAGACAGTGCTTTTTTCTGCGACAATGCCAAAGGCAATCTTAGAGATCACAAAACAGTTCCAGACAAATGCGGAACTGGTGAAGGTGACGAAGAAAGAGCTCACCGTTCCGAACATTGAACAGTTTTACTATGAAGTGAAACCGAAGAATAAAGAGGAAGTGCTTTCCCGTCTTCTGGATATTTATACACCGAAACTCTCCGTTGTATTTTGTAATACGAAGAAACAGGTAGATCTGCTTGTGAATGGACTGCTGGGAAGAGGATATTTTGCGGCAGGACTTCATGGAGACATGAAGCAGGCACAGAGAGACCGTGTGATGCAGGGATTTCGTTCCGGAAAGACAGATATTCTTGTGTGTACAGATGTAGCAGCAAGAGGAATCGATGTGGATGATGTGGAAGCGGTATTTAATTATGATCTTCCGCAGGATGATGAATATTATGTGCACCGTATCGGAAGAACCGGACGTGCCGGACGCGTGGGACGTTCGTTCTCTTTTGTTTCCGGAAGAGAAGTCTATAAGCTGAAGGAGATCCAGCGGTACTGCAAGACGAAGATCTATGCGCAGAAGGTTCCGTCTTTGAACGATGTTGCCAATACAAAGATGGAAAATGTGCTGGAAGAGATCGAACAGATCATCGAAAATGAAGATCTGACAAAATTCCTTCAGATCATTGAAGAACGTGTCAATGAATCCGATTATACTGCAATGGATCTGGCAGCAGCATTTTTGAAATACTGTTCCGGACAGCAGGAGACAGAAGAAAAAGATATGGAATTTGGTGATACCGGGGCAGAAGAAGCCGGAATGGTTCGTCTATTTATTAATATCGGTAAGAAAAACAAAGCAAAACCGGGAGATATCGTGGGCGCAATTGCCGGTGAAAGTGGAATTCCGGGAAAACTGATCGGAACGATCGATATGTTTGATAAGTATACATTTGTAGAAGTTCCGAGAGAATATGCACGAGATGTACTCAATGCAATGAATCATACGAAAATCAAAGGAAAATCTGTTGCGGTAGAGCCGGCAAATCAGAAATAATCAAACTGGACTGGTTAAAAATACAATAACTGGACATTTTCATCTATCCACTCTGGTGGTAGGATAAGACCATCAAAAATGAAAAGAGGGAAAACGATGGAAAAGAGAAAGCAGACAGTAGTAAAACTGGCACAGACAGCACTTTTGGCGGCACTTTGCTTTGTATCATTTACATTTTTGCAGATTAAGATCCCGATGCCGGGTGGAGATGCCACATCCCTTCATATCGGGAATGCATTTTGTGTTCTGGGAGCATTGCTCTTAGGCGGTTGGTACGGCGGACTGGCCGGCGCAATCGGGATGACGATCGCAGATGTTCTGGATCCGATTTATATCGTAGGAGCACCAAAGACATTTGTGTTGAAGCTCTGTATTGGTCTGATCGTAGGACTTGTGGCACATCGTATCGGGAAAATTAATGAAAGTACAGATAAGAAATATGTATTCCGCTGGAGTGTCCTTGCATCCGTTGCAGGACTGGGATTTAACGTGATCGCGGATCCATTGGTAGGATATTTCTACAAGCAGTATATTTTAGGACAGCCGCAGCAGATGGCAGAAGTACTTGCAAAATGGAGTACAGCAACCACATTTGTGAATGCAGTGGTATCTACGATTCTGGTGGCAGTTCTGTATAATGCACTGCGTCCGGTGTTGTTAAAAAGCGGGATGCTGCAGATTGTAAGAAAAACAGAAGAAGTCAAAATTTGAAATAGAGAAATGTGAAACCCTGGATGGAGAAATCAGATGAATTTCTTCATCTGGGGTTTTCTATTGCTTCTAAATATTGTTTTTATCATCCGATTCCAATAAAATAATGGGCAGACAAGAGGTGGAATAAGGATAAGAAAAATTATTTTTAGGCACACCGACTATGGTTTAGCCGGTGTGCGGTTGTTAGTGACCAGAGTAAGTAAAAATTGCGGTGTAATATTCCACATCTTCAGAGGCTATGGACTCATTTCCTTCGTAAGGGCCATAGTATTTATAAGCACGGTCATCACGACCGGTGATATATACAAGCAAATCATCGGATGCATCTGTCAGATCCAATCTTTGCATAAATGTTTCATGCATCTGTTTGGCCGAGTTTGTAAGACCGATATCCTCAAGTTTGCGAGCCATTTGGTCTACTACATTTTTCATCTCGGCGAGTTGGGATTCGGAATAAACATCCCCGGTGGGAGTACTCGCTTTATCCCCTATGAAGCAGATAGGTTCCTGAGTTCCGGTGTATTCTTGGAATGAGCGATCATATGTTAAAATGTGAGTTTCTGCAATTGTCCAGGCTGTTCTATACTGATATCGGTAAATACTAATGCAAATATATGTTTTATCTTTATCTTCTTTTAAAAATACTCCATTTTCCGTAATACTACCGCCGATATCAACAGGGTCAGCAAATGTTTTATACTCAGCAGTATTTTTTATAGTACCATCCTCATGTTCGTACATACGAAGTATAAGCTGCTTCTGAGGAGTTTGTACTCCACTGTTATTATTTGCATATGGTTCCAGAAAAACGGCAAGAAGTTCATTTTCTCCATCATGATCAAAGTCCAAAATACTGTAGTTCAAAAGACCGTGTATTTCTTCTTCCCATGTTAAAAAACGCTCATGTTCCATAGTATCAATTTGATAGGTTCCGTCATCTATTGTTCCATAAGAGGGAATCATTGTCTCATTTACATACTTTTCCCAATCACATGGAGTTTCCTTATTTTGAAAAGATGCAAAGAGACCACCACCTATGGTAACAGCTACTGTAATTCCCAAAATGATTTTGGTGATGAAGCCTTTAGTAGCAGTTAGAGATGCGGTGGTTGGTTTTACATTGTTGAGGGCGGTTGGTTTATCTGCCATTGATAATGCCTGCCAGATCTCACTAGAAAGCGTGGGTGGTATTGGAGTAGCTGCATTTTTGAAAAGGCAGAGGAAAAATGGAAGTGGTGCAAGACCATAAAGCTTAGTTCCTCTTTTTTCCAGTTCTCTGACTTGCAGTTCAATTTTTTTTCGTCCGTAAGCAAGCCTCGATTTCACGGTGTTTTCTGAACAATTGAGCAAGTGGGCAATCTCTTTTATGGACATTTGCTCATAGTAATACAAGGCGATTGGAACTCGTTGTTCTTCTGATAGAGAATTGAGAATGTTGTCTATCAGACGAGCTGTTTCTTTTTGATCAATGGCTATTTCTGGAATATTTTCAATTCTATCATCTTCAAAATCCAATATTTCATCAGAATTGGAATAAGTGATAGAAGAGAAAGCAATAGATTTTGTTTTTCTTAAATAGTCAATTGTATGATTATGTGCAATTCTTTTCATCCAGGAACAATACTTTTCAGGATTTTTTAATTGTGATAAATTGTTGAATCCTTTGATAAAACTGTCCTGGACCAGGTCAAGAACAGTGTCCGGATCTTTTATCATAGCATGTACAGTGTAATATACGTTGCTGTATGCGATATGATAAAGTGATTCAATAGCAGACTGATCATTAGAAATAGCCTGTTGGATCAATTCAGGAGTGGCTTGTAAATATGTACCACAGTTTGGACATAGAGTGATTTCATCGTTTACCTTTTCTCCGCATTTATAACAGTTCATAAGTTCTCCTTCCCATAGCATAGTGTATTTCTGTTAACGTTTGTCAGGTGTTTCATTTTCTTCATTAAGGATTTTTAAAATTTGTTGTAAGAGCTTTTTTGCGGTTTCGGAATCTAGTTGTCCGCTTTCTACTAATTTTGCAAAAAGTATTGTAAAATAGTCATCCTTCATTCCTATTACCTCCGTTCTATAATGATGACGATAGATGTTGGCAACAGGTTTTAAAAAGTAAATTATTTTAATGTTAGTATACTGCATGTTATGCTGTATAAGATATTAAAATAATAGCATAATGTGCTGTAGAATAACAACAGAACATTTGCAGGAGGATTGATATTGAAGAATGAACTTGATTATACCAAATTGGGGGAGCGACTAAAAGAAGCACGTATAAAAAAACACATGACGCAAGAGGAATTGAGCGAAAAAATTGATTCTGCCACAAGTTCTATTTCCCATCTGGAAAATGGCACACATAGTCCTTCGCTCAAAACACTGATAAAGATTTGCAATGTTTTAGAAATAGGGATTGATGCACTTCTTTGTGACAGTCTTTCGGCGATATCCTCGTCCTATTTAGACAAAGATTTTGAAAAGTTGTTATCTGATTGTACAGTGCAAGAGAAAAAATTATTGCTCAGAATATTAGAGGTGACGAAAAAAACAATACGGGAACAAAAATAGCTGTGGAGTATGCCTCACAGCTATTTTTGTTCCTGTATTGCTTTTTTTAACTATGTATGCTAAATTTGTATTATTAAGCAATATATGCTAAATAATAATATAAAAAAGATGGGAAATTATAAAACCTCGGAAAAGAATGATACGTCTAAGAGGATATAATCATAAAAATACAATAATACAAAAGGAGAAAAGGGTATGAAAAAAATAGTGAAAAGAGCGGGGCTTATTTCAGGAATTATTTTAAGTGCATTCGTAATAGGAGGTTGTGGGAAAACGGTTGATCTAAACGATTGTGTAGAGGTGAAAGTTTCCGGAATTGATGGGAAAGGAAAAGCTGAGGTCACAGTTGATTATGACAAGATGGAAACTTTGCTTGCAAAAGAATTGAATATTGAGGTGAAAGATAAGGATATAGAAAATATAGAAGATTTGGGAAGTGCGGTAGATGGATTATCGAAGATAGATCAGGCAGAAAATTGTGTTAATTTTCAGGTGCAGCCGGCAGATAATTTAAAAAATGGAGATAAAATAACAGTAAAATCAATAATTGATGAGGAAAAAGCAAAAGAATTAGGTATTAAATTTAAATTTAGTGAAATAAAAAAGGAAGTCAGTGGATTGCAGACAGCAATTGTTATCAGTCAAGAAGAGTTATTTAAGGATGTGATTGTAGAATTTACAGGTGCATCACCAGATGCCGCAGTACAAATCAGAAATATGTCTAAAGACAAGATTTTGTCAGAAATAAGCTTTCAGGCAGATAAAACAAGTGATATACAAAAAGGAGACACGGTTACTGTGACCGCAACAATTCCAAGCGAATTGGAAGAGCAGGGATATGTATTTGAGAATACAAGCAAAGAATATAAGGTGGAAAAAGTAGACTCCTATGTGCAAAAGTTTGAAGATTTGCCAGAAGAAGATTTAAAGAAAATAATGAATCAGGCAAAAGATATGGTAGAAGCTAATTTAAAAACCGGTAAATTAAGTACGTCCTTTTACAAAGGGAATGAACTGGCTGGTACAATGGAACGGTTTGATTCAATTAGTGAGCCACAATTAGAGAAGTCATATTTTTGCCATATGAAAGACGGGATTACATCCTTGTGGGAAACTAAGAATAAGATGTATATCACGTATTCTTTTAACGTGACGGGAATGCACATGTTTGGTCCGAAAGAAGATTACCAGAACTGTTATATTCGCATTGCCTGTGAAGATTTGATATTAACGAAAGAGGGAGATTTACAATTTGATATAGGAACTATGAAATTTTCAAATGGATATGCCTATTTCGATTCATTCTACACACAGGAGATAGCGAGTCTGAAAGATAACTATGAAATTGAAGAAATAGATCTTTCTTCATATCAGCAGTAGTGAGAATAATTCTGGAATAGAAAAATGAAAGAAGAAAAGTTTAAGAATAACATTTTATGGTACAATTTTACTTTATGTATTCTTGTTGTGTGCATTCATGCACAGAATATGCATATTTTTATAGAACCAGTAGCGTGGATTAATCATGCAATCAGTTTTTTGGTTGAGAGAATTGCGTGTCTGGCAGTTCCGGGATTTTTTATGTGTTCAGGATATCTGTTTTATAGGAATTTGACATGGAAAAAAGTTACAGAAAAACTAAAACGAAGAGTGTTTAGTCTTGTCATTCCGTTTTTGATATGGAATCTTTTATACTATATTTTGCATTTTGTAGCACGGAGAATTCCGTATTTTGGACAATTATTCGATACCACAGTACCGTTTTCGTTACAGGAATTCATAAATGCAGTATTTTGCTACAAATATAATCCAGTATTTTGGTTTATGTTATATTTGATTTTGTTTTCATTTATGAGTCCGATTATTTATGGAATTTTGCGGCAGAAATGGGTGGGATTATTTGTAGTAATACTGGTTCTGGTCATCAATTTTTCGGAAGTACTTGTATCTTATATTCCAGTGAAAACAGGTGATATTTTGGGATGGAGTTTCTACTATTTGACAGGTGGATATATTGGAATTCACTGGACAGAAATTGTAATGCCAAAGAAGAAGTATTTACCTGTAGTGATTTTGGGGATTGGTATGTGTTTCAGCTTTGTATTATCTTTTGTCTACGGGGAGAGTGGATGGATTTATATATATAAAATGTGTGGGGCTGCTTTTTTATGGTACTTCATTTCAGCAATAGAGTTGGCACAAGCTCCGGGATGGATGAAAAATACATTTATTATTTACGCAGTTCATCAGATAATGGCGCTTTTTATTAATAAACTAACCAATTTGCTTTTTGGAAATAGTATGTATGTAGGTGGAATTATATTTCTATTCATACCTGTTTTGGTAGTAGTATTTTGTTATTTTATGGAATTATTTATGAAAACATATTTTCCGACTGTGTGGAAGATAATATCTGGGAGAAGATGAGTCTCAAAATCAAAACCCCCAGGAGAATCTCAACATGATTCTCCTGGGGTGTTTTTAATTAAGCATGAATTGTAGTTCCGGTCTTACCTTTGAGTGCATCATTGATCTTGTCATAAGATGTGATCAGAGCGGTACGTCCTTCTCTTTCTTCTACAAATTCAACGGCAGCCTGGAATTTTGGAAGCATATTGTAAACACCGAAATGTCCCTGCTCCATATATTCTTTTGCCTGTGCAGCTGAGATTTCTCCTAGTTTTTCTTCGTTGTCTTTTCCAAGATTGATACATACCTGCTCCACACTTGTCAGGATGATCAGTTGATCAGCATCGACACCTTCTGCAAGTTTTCCGGCAGTCAGGTCTTTTTCAATGACTGCGCTGGCGCCTTTTAAGTGATTGTCCTGTTCCAGTACAGGAATTCCGCCTCCACCGGCAGCAATTACGACCTGATCAGCATCCAGAAGTGCGTTGACTGCATCCAGTTCCACGATCTTCACAGGATGCGGAGCGGAAACGACTCGTCGGAATCCTTTTCCGGCTTCTTCAATCACATAATTTCCTTTTTTACGCTCTTCGTTGGCTTCTTCTGCGCTCATGTAACGTCCGAGAACTTTGGTTGGTGTATAGAAAGCCTCGTCATAAGGATCTACGATCACCTGTGTCAATACAGTGCTGACTGTACGGTAGATTCCGCGGTTCATCAGTTCTTCCCGGATTCCGTTCTGGAGATCGTATCCGATATAGCCCTGGCTCATGGCAGAACATACAGACATCGGTGCAGCTGTATAATTTTCATGACGCTGTCCGAATTCATTCATGGCAGTGTGGATCATCCCTACCTGTGGAGCATTGCTGTGTGTGATCGCAACCTGAAATCCGGCTTCGATCAAATCTGCGATTACTTTTGATGTATTTTTTACTGCGACTTTCTGCTCCGGCAATGTAGTTCCAAGAGCACGGTGTCCCAGTGCAACGACAACTCTTTTCTTCATAGTCATATCCCTTTCGTTAAATAATTGTGATGAATAAATTATATTATTTTTCGTACAAAAAAGCAACGTTATTCCACGCAGAAGTTGTGGATTATCGATAAAAGGCAAAGAAGACATCCAGCAACATCAGCATTCCCAGCAGAACACATACGCAAAGCAGGAACCAGAGGGGGATTTTTCTCGTAATCTGCTTCCATTTTGGTGCGATGAAGTACTGGCAGGCGCATCCGATTAGTCCAAGGAACATGGTATCCGCAAAAAACGGAGGCAGCAGAGAAGGACAAAAGTATTGAGAAATTTTGTGCAGGTCTGCGTGCCAGATCATCTGGACTGTAAAATCTGAAAGGTATCCAATCACAGAGTATAATAACCCGTTCATACAGAATGCCAGAATCGGATTTTTTGCAAATCGGTGCAGCATCGTTACGCTGAGAACACCGCAAATTCCATAAAGAGGAATCCATGGACCAAGCAGAATACTACGGTTCAAAAAGACCCCTTCCATTGTGAGATAGCTCAGTGTTTCCAGAATCCATCCAAGAATGGAAAACAGAAAGAACAGCGAGGCCAGTGTCAGCGGGTGATAGGAACCGGTCGGAGCCATAGGCTGATGCACAGCACGGACCGGCGGCTGGACAGAAAACAGAAAGGCCGGATACTGATGTGGCTCAAAATAGGCAATCTTTGTATAAGGTCCTTCGGAATCGTCATAAAGCGCTTTGCGGATCAGTAGCTCGTCATCAGAAAGCTCCTGTTCCAGAAGTGGATCATTAAACAGCTCGTAACGGGGAGCGCGGGACCGGATATAATTTTTTCGCAGGGTCATATATAATTCAGCATCGGTGGCTGTCTGATAAGGATTGACAAACAGAAAATCCAGAATACCGAATGTAAGGAGAGAAAGAATGCTCCATCCGATAAAAGACAGATGCAGAAGAAACATCCGCCATTTGTTTCCGCGCATCAGCTGTCTGGATAAAAAGAATGCATCCTTTCGTCCCATCGTCGGGTTCTCAGCCAGTATATAAGGAATCATGCTATATTCGTACTTTTTGATGATTCCGCCGATGACCGTCAGGTTCCAGAAAGTCTGAAAAACACAACGGCAGGTCATGATCCATGCAGGGTGGGAAAAGAAGTTCACTTTGTAAAGAAAGAAAAGCTTACTGATCGTTGTCTGCTGATAAGTGCGTGCCTCCAGAAAGAAACGGGCTTCTCCGACAAGCAGCACGTTTTGAATGAAGACAGTGTAGAGAAAAGACAGCAATACCCCCAGGAGAAGCAGAAAAAACGAGGTGGAAAAGGGATCATGAAAGGCCTCGTTGACTGTCTTTAAAGCGGCAAAGAGAAAAGATCTTCCGCTGGTATACATATTGAGGATGTGTTCGAACAGACTTGCCAGTGGTGTACCGGAAAACGAAATCTGAAATACGTGCCGCAGCGTGTCTGTTGCGATCGAGGAATTGGAGGCATCTGGAAAATTCATATGTGTCTGAACAAAAATTGTTTGCAGTCCCGGGCGAAACTGCCGGAAAATAAAAGTGGAAGATGCAAATGAGGTCGTTAAAAATGCGATCAGAAAACAGACAGATACCATTTTCTGATAGTTGCTCTTTAGTGATTTTTTTGCCTGATGTTTCAGATGTTTTCTTGTCCACATAACAGGATTCCTCCGATTCTGATGATAGACCTATTATAGTTGCTTCACGGCAGACTGTCAAAGAAGATTTGCACCTTGTCAACAGAACCTGAAATCTGCTAAAATTTAGATTGCTGTGAACAGTAACCATAGAACAAGGAGGATGAAAAGTTGAGAAAATTGATTCCTTATTTGAAAAACTATAAAAAGGAAAGTATTATCGGACCGCTGTTTAAACTTTTAGAGGCGGTATTTGAATTGATTGTGCCATTAGTCACTGCAAGAATTATTGATATCGGAATTCAGAACCAGGATATTCCGTATATCTGGAAGATGGCGGCATTGCTGGTGGCGTTTGGTGTAATGGGACTTTTGTGTTCCCTGCTGGCACAGTATTTCGCGGCAAAAGCAGCTGTCGGTTTCGGAACAGAACTTCGGCATGATCTGTTCTGCCACATTGAACAGCTTTCTTATGCTGCAGTGGATAAGGCTGGCAGCGCCACGCTGGTTGTCAGGATCACAAGTGATATCAATCAGGTACAGTCCGGCGTCAATCTGGTGCTTCGTCTGTTTCTGCGATCGCCGTTTATTGTGGTAGGCGCAATGGTTATGGCATTTACGATCAATGTAAAGATCGCATTGATCTTTGTCGTGACAGTTCCGCTTCTGGCGCTTGTGATCTACGGTATTATGATCGTGACGATCCCTCTGTATAAAAAAGTGCAGAAAGCACTGGATCAGGTGCTTGTCTCTACCAGAGAAAATCTGGCGGGAATCCGTGTGATCCGTGCGTTTTGTACACAGAAGAAAGAGCAGGAAGAGTTTGATACAAAGAGTGAGATACTGATGAAGCTGCAGTTTCTGACCGGGCGGATTTCGGCGCTGCTGAATCCGATGACATATATTATCGTCAACGCCGGGATTATTGCGGTTGTCTGGTATGGGGGCGGACAGGTATATGAAGGGCTGCTGACACAGGGAGAGGTGATCGCCCTGGTCAATTATATGTCCCAGATTCTTCTGGCGCTGGTGGCGCTGGCGAATCTGATTGTTTCCTTTACAAAAGCAGTAGCATCTGCAGCCCGTCTGAATGAGGTATTTGCACTCCGATCCGAGCTTGTGGATGGAGAGTGTGAGAAAGCAGAGGCGAAAGCGGGAGCCGTGAAAGTAAAGATGGAACACGTGACATTTTGCTATCCGGGCAGTCAGGAGCCGGCGCTGGAGGATATTTCTTTTACTGCGAAAGCAGGAGAGACGATCGGTATCATCGGGGGAACTGGTTCCGGCAAGACAACTCTGGTCAATCTCATTCCCCGGTTTTATGATGTGACAGAGGGGAAAGCCGAAATCGATGGACTGGAGATTTCAAAATACCGGACAGAGGCTCTGCGAAAACAGATCGGAGTGGTTCCGCAGAAGGCAGTGCTGTTTTCCGGTACCATAAAGAGTAATCTTCAAATGGGAAATGAGCAGGCATCTGAACAGGAGATGTATGCAGCATTAAAAATCGCACAGGCTTTGGAGTTTGTGGAGGAGAAGCCGGGAAGGCTGAATGCTCCTGTCAGTGAAGGCGGAAAAAACCTGTCGGGAGGGCAGAGACAGAGGCTGACGATCGCAAGAGCACTGGTGAAAAATCCACAGATACTGATTCTGGATGACAGTGCATCTGCGCTTGATTTCGCTACAGATGCGGCACTTCGAAAAGCATTGTCCCAGGATACGGAAAATATGACCGTATTTCTGGTATCGCAAAGGGCTTCCTCTGTCATGCATGCCGATAAGATCCTGGTATTGGATGATGGAAAGATGGTGGGATATGGCAACCATGAAGAGCTGCTGGGAGCGTGCGGTGTCTATCAGGAAATCTGCCGGTCTCAGTTTTCGAAAGAGGAGGTGGTCCAGTATGCATAAAAAGAAAAAAAGTGCATGGAAAAAGATACTCTGGCTGATTCGTCCCTATCTGCATTTTTTGATGTTGTCATTCGTATTTGCGGTTATTTCTGCGTTGCTGACATTGTATGCTCCGATTCTGATCGGTAATGCTGTGGATCTGATTCTTGGAAAAGGAAGTGTGGATTTTGATGCGATCGGCAGGATTCTGTTCAGGCTGGCAGGGATTATTGTTATAACCAGCGCTGCGCAGTGGCTGATGAATCTGTGCAACAACCACATTACGTATCGGGTAGTTAAGGATGTCCGTACAAAGGCATTTGCAAAGCTGCAGAAGCTTCCTCTGAAATATGTAGACAGCCATGCATATGGAGAGACCATCAGTCGGATCATCACAGATGTGGAGCAGTTTTCGGACGGGCTCCTCATGGGATTTACTCAGTTCTTTACCGGAGTGGTGACGATTTTGGGGACTTTGGTCTTTATGCTGCTGATCAATGTGAAGATTGCGTTGGTTGTGATCCTGATCACACCGGTATCTTTGTTTGTGGCAAGCTTTATTGCGAAGAGGACCTATGTGTTTTTTAAAGCACAGTCAGAGACAAGAGCACAGATGACATCCCTTGTTGATGAAATGGTGGGGAATCAGAAAGTTGTGCAGGCATTTGGATACGGTGACCGGGCAGTGGAGAGGTTTGATACGATCAACAAAAAGCTCCAGAAAGTCAGCCTGCAGGCGATTTTCTTTTCGTCCATTACGAATCCGAGTACCCGGTTTGTCAACGGACTGGTGTATACAGGGGTCAGTATTGCAGGTGCGTTTACTGCAATCGGAGGCGGGATCACGGTGGGGCAGCTGTCTTGCTTTTTAAGTTATGCAAACCAGTATACAAAGCCGTTTAACGAAATCTCAAGTGTGGTCACAGAGCTTCAGAATGCACTGGCGTGCGCACGGCGGGGATTTGACTTTATTGAGGAACAACCGGAAGAGCCGGATGCGGCATCGGCGGTCGAACTGAAAAATCCAGACGGCAGTATGACACTGGAACATGTCAGTTTTTCTTATAATCCGGAGATTAAGCTTTTGCAGGATCTGAACCTGAAGGTAAAGCCGGACCAGAAAATTGCGATTGTAGGACCGACGGGATGTGGAAAGACGACGCTGATCAATCTTCTGATGCGTTTTTATGACATTCAAAGTGGAGAGATCCGTGTCAGCAATACCGGAATCCAGAATATTACAAGAGACAGTTTGCGGGCCAACTTTGGAATGGTTCTGCAGGAGACCTGGCTGAAAGCAGGAACGATCGCAGAAAATATTGCGTATGGAAAAGAGGATGCCACAAGGGGAGAAATTATTACAGCGGCAAAGGCTGCTCATGCACATGGATTTATCCGGAGAATGGAGCAGGGATACGATACGGAGATCCAGGAAGAGGGCGGCAACCTGTCACAGGGGCAGAAGCAGCTTTTGTGTATTGCTCGAGTCATGTTGAGAATTCCGGATATGTTGATTCTGGATGAGGCAACCTCTTCGATCGATACCCGTACAGAAATGAAGATTCAGGAAGCGTTCCAGAGTATGATGAAGGGACGCACCAGCTTTATTGTGGCACATCGGCTTTCTACTATTCGGGAGGCAGATGTGATCCTTGTGATGAAGGATGGAAATATTATTGAACAGGGCAGCCATGAGGAGTTGTTAGAAAAAGGCGGATTTTATAAAAATCTGTATGAAAGCCAGTTTGCGTCTTAGAAAAAAGCCCGGGGAGATCATGCATTTCCCCGGGCGGTCATATATTCATGCTCGCGTTTTAATTCTGCAAGACAGTCTTTTGCGAGCCAGTGCTGATTGGTCGGTGTGAGGATCGCTTTGTACGGAAATGATCCCGCACCGCTTTTTTTCAAAGCAAGAAGCGCCTGATCCAGCTTCTGGCTGGAAAGTCCGCAGAATACGATCATTGTATCGGAGAGTTCTTCTCCGTCATAAGTTTCTTCAGAAGGTGTCATGTCCGGCAGGCCTGCAAGCACGCCGAGAGGCTGGCTGTAATCTTTGAGTGCAATGTGGCGGATGCGCACACGAAGCGGAAGCAGTGCACGTTCCACTTTCTTTTTTACTTCTTTGTCTGATATATGGAATAATAAAATGCTTTCTCTCATACAGATGAAATCTCCTATCTCTCTTTTTGTATTTATTGTAATAGATTTTATCTTGTAAGGAAAGGGCAGATTATAAAAAATCTATTGACGGATGCAGGGAAAAGAAATATAATGGCTGTATTAAGAAAATAATACAATAATACGACAGGTGTACAGCACACCAGGCACAGCCGGGAGGAAAAGTATGATTGAGATTAAGAATCTGACAAAGACGTATAAGTTGAATAAAAAGCAGATGAAAGAGTCCAGAACCACAAATCCGATCAAGACGGCAGTCAATGATCTTACGCTGACTGCGAGAAAAGGCGAGATTTATGGCCTTCTGGGACCTAATGGAGCAGGGAAGACGACTACGCTGCGCTGTATTTCCACGATCATCAGGCCGACAAAGGGTGAGATCTATGTGGATGGACATGAGGTGCGCAAAGAGCCGGAGAAAGTGCGGGAAAAGATCGGATTTCTGACCGGAGATATCAAGCTGGATCCACAGTTTTCCCCGGATTATATGTTTGACTTTTTCGGGAAGATCCATGGAGTGAAGCCGGAGAGGCTCAAAGAACGAAAAGAGGAACTGTTTACTTATTTTGGGATCAAGGATTTTGCGCACAAAAAGATGAAAGAGCTGTCAACCGGAATGGGGCAGAAGGCTGCAATCGCAGTCAGCCTGGTACATGATCCGGATATTGTTATTTTTGATGAACCGACAAACGGTCTGGATGTCGTGACGGCAAGGAGTGTGACAGACTATCTGAAGCGCCTGAAAGAGGAGGGAAAGCTGGTCATTATTTCTACACATATCATGTCAGAGGCAGAGAAGCTGTGTGACCGGATCGGAGTGATCATTGACGGAAGAAAAGTGATGGAAGGGCATCTGGAGGATATCTTAAGAGAGACACAGACAGAAGATCTGGAGGATGCGTTTTTTGAATTGTACAGTCAGGTAAAAGGAGGCGGGGAAGATGCGTGAGATTCGATTGATCTGTAAAAAAGAATTATCCAGAGTGCTGACAGACAGAAAGATGTTATTTTCCATATTTCTTCTGCCGGCGATCATCATGGTGGTCGTAATGAATGTAATGACCAGTTTTTCGGAAAATTTGGAGAATGATGTCAAATCTCATGCTCCCATCGTTTATCTGCAGAGTGCCCCGGAGGGTGTGGAGCAGTACTTGAAGGCGTATAATGAGAAGATGGATCTGCGCACGATGGATGACGAACAGAAAGTGACAGAGGAAATCCGAGATGGATCAGCCGATTTGTGGATTGCTTTTCCACAGGATTTTCTGGAGCAGATAGAAGTTTATAAGATCGGGGATGAGATTCCCCAGATTAAAGTTTATTACAATCCGTCCGAAGAGTATTCACAGGCTGCCTATGAAGGCGTGGCAGGCGGATGTCTGGAGGTTTACCGACAGGCACTGTTGTCAGAGCGTGTCGGAGATATGCAGTCTTTGACAGTATTTACAGTGAATTCAGACAATCCGGACATGGTGATCCAGGATGAACAGAAAGCCGGTGGAAAAGCGCTGGGTATGATGCTTCCGTATTTTGTGACGATCTTGCTTTTTGCGGGGGCAATGGGACTCGGAACCGATATGGTGGCAGGAGAAAAAGAGCGCGGTACCATGGCAAGTATGCTGGTAGCGCCGATTAAAAGAAGCTCGATCGTACTCGGAAAAGTATTTGCACTGATGATTATTTCAGGAATCAGTTCGGTTGTATATGTTGCGGTTATGGTAGGCTTCCTGCCACAGATGATGGGGGCCTATGGAAGTGAAGGTCTGGGACTGAGTCTGGAAGTCGGGCAGGTGCTGATGATGGCATTTTTGCTGATCGCGATCGCATTTCTGTATTCCGGAATCATCGTTCTGATTTCTGTCTTTGCAAAAGATACAAAAGAGGCAAGCAGCTATATTATGCCGGTTTATATGCTGATCCTGATTTTGGGGATCGCGACAATGTTTACGACGCAGAATATTGAAAACTGGTATTATGCAGTACCGGTGTTTAATACAGCGCTGGCGTTACAGGGAATTCTTACAGGAGATGTGAGTGTGATGCAGTATGCGGTGACACTGGCAGAGACATTGATCCTGGGAATGATACTGATTACGGTAATCGCAAAAGCATTTGAAAGTGAAAAGGTAATGGCAAAATAGAGATTGTTTCAGACAGAGCATTTCACAAAGAGAAGGTGCCTGCATATAGTAACAGTAAGAAGGCTGTTGCTGTATGCAGGCGCTTTTTATAGCGGCAGAACGGATTTCGGGAAGCGGGTGTGAGGTGTGAGGCTCTGTGAACTGAGAGAGAAAGAAGTAATCAATATATGTAACTGCAGAAGACTTGGCTGTGTGGTGGATGTGGATATTGATGTCTGCGATGGAAAGGTTCTGGCGATCATCATTCCGGTTCCCGGGAAGATCTGCGGGATACTTGGCAGTGACGGAGAATATGTGATTCCGTTCGGTTGTATTAAAAAAATCGGGCCGGATATCATTTTGGTGGAAATCTGTGAAGAAAAGTTTTTGCAAAAGTACTAGATGTTGGTTATAATGGGGAAAAGAAACCAAATGCAAAGGAAAAAGAAAGGCGGAAACAAGTATGAAATGTCCGTATTGTGGTCATCCGGATACGCGGGTGATCGATTCCAGACCGGCGGAAGACAACAACGCCATCCGAAGAAGAAGATCCTGCGATGAATGCGGGAAACGATTTACAACCTATGAAAAGGTAGAGACGATTCCCTTGATCGTGATCAAAAAAGACAATAACAGAGAGCAGTATGACAGATCCAAGATTGAAGCCGGAGTTTTGCGGGCATGCTATAAGCGTCCGGTTTCAGCACAGCAGATCCAGCAGACGATCGATGATATCGAGCTCCAGATATTTAAAAGAGAGGACAAAGAGATCCCAAGTAAATTGATCGGGGAGATCGTGATGGACCGTCTCAAAGATCTGGATCCGGTCGCATATGTCCGTTTTGCATCTGTATACAGAGAGTTTAAGGATGTCAATACATTTATGTCCGAACTGAAGAAGATCCTGGAGTAGCCGTATGCGAACCTATAAATTGACGATCGCTTATGATGGAAGCCGGTATCAGGGCTGGCAGAGACAGAGCAATACAGACAAGACGGTCCAGGGGCTTTTAGAACAGGCAGCATCTGAGACTGTCGGATATCCGTTGGAGGTACAGGGATCCGGCCGTACCGATGGAGGTGTCCATGCGAAGGGGCAGACGGCCAGTGTGATCCTGCGCGGAAAAGTACAGGAGTCTGAGTTTTTACAAAATATGAACCGGCTGCTTCCTTTGGATATCCGGGTGACCGAAATGGAACTGGTAAAGAACGGGTTTCACGCGAGACTCAGTGCAGTTGGAAAATGTTATGAATACTGGATCGATATGCGGGAAAAACCAGATGTGTTTATGCGAAAGTATACCTATCATTATCCGAAAGAGCTGAATATAGAGGCGATGCAAAGAGCAGCGGATGATCTGATTGGACGGTATGATTTTGCCGCATTTACGGACAAAAAAGAGGAAAAGTCCACAATTCGCACAATTTATGCTATAATCGTGGAGGTACAGGGGGACAAGTTGAGGATCGAATACCGGGGCAGCGGTTTTATGTATCATATGGTGAGGATCCTGACAGGAACTCTGTTGGAAGTAGGAGACGGAAGAAGGACGCCGGAATCGGTGAAGGCTGCACTGGCAGGCAGAGATAGGGCAGATGCCGGATTTCTTGCACCTGCAAGAGGGCTGACATTAAAAGAAGTGTATTATTAGATTGGGGGCGGGTACGAAAGTAGACGGTCCCTTTTTGGGTTTTTCTAAAGAAAACAGGAGGATTTATGAAGCTGATATCATGGAATGTAAATGGAATCCGTGCCTGCGTACAGAAAGGGTTTCTGGAATTCTTTCGGGAAGCAGATGCAGATATTTTCTGTTTGCAGGAGACAAAACTGCAGGCAGGTCAGATCGAGCTGGATCTGGAAGGATATGAGCAGTACTGGAATTATGCCGTGAAAAAAGGATATTCCGGAACGGCTGTATTTACAAAAAAGAAACCATTGAATATGACTTATGGAATCGGAATCGAGGAGCACGATCAGGAAGGTCGTGTCATCACACTGGAATTTGAAGAATTTTATTTTGTGACTGTGTACACGCCGAATTCTCAGAACGAGCTTGCCAGGCTGGATTACCGCATGAAGTGGGAATCTGATTTTCTGGCGTATTTGAAGAAACTGGAAGAGAAAAAGCCTGTGATTTTTTGTGGTGATCTGAACGTGGCACACAAAGAAATTGACTTGAAAAATCCGAAGACGAACCGGAAAAACGCCGGATTTACGGATGAAGAAAGAGGAAAGTTTACCGAGATGTTAGATGCGGGATTTATTGATACATTCCGGTATTTCTATCCGGATCAGGAAGGGATTTATTCCTGGTGGTCTTATCGGTTCAGTGCCAGAGCAAAGAATGCAGGGTGGCGGATCGATTATTTTTGTGTTTCAGAATGTTTGAAAGACCGGCTTGCGGATGCAAAGATCCTGACAGATGTCATGGGATCTGACCATTGTCCGATCGAGCTGGATTTAAAATAAAAAGGAGAGAATGAACATGACAAAGATTGATATTATTTCCGGATTTTTAGGAGCTGGAAAAACAACATTTATTAAAAAGATGCTCAAAGAAGCATTTTCGGGAGAGCAGGTTGTGCTTATCGAGAACGAATTCGGAGAGATCGGGATTGACGGAGGATTTCTTAAGGAAGCGGGAATTGAAATCAGGGAGATGAATTCAGGATGTATCTGTTGTTCGTTAGTCGGAGACTTTGGAAAATCCTTAAAAGAAGTGGTAGATACGTATCATCCGGATCGGATTCTGATCGAGCCATCCGGTGTTGGAAAACTTTCCGACGTGATCAAAGCAGTGCAGGATGTGCAGGATGAGATCGAAGCAGAGCTGAACAGTTTTACAACAGTTGTAGACGTGACAAAATGCAGATTATATAAGAAGAATTTCGGAGAATTTTTCAGCAATCAAATTGAATATGCAGGTGCGATCATCTTAAGCCGTACAGATAAGGCGAAACCGGAGAAAGTGGAAGAAAGTGTTGAGCTGCTTCGTGAGTTAAATGAAAAGGCTCCGATCATCACAACTCCAATCGAGCAGTTGTCAGGAGAGAAGCTTCTGGAGACAATGGAGCACAGCAAATCTCTGGAAGAAGAGCTGCTCCTGGAAGAGGAAATCTGCCCGGAATGCGGACATGTGCATGAACACGAACACCATCACCATTGCCATGAAGAACACGATCATCATGAGCATCACCATCATCATGGAGAGGAGTGTGGCTGCGGACATGGCCATCACCATGAGCACCATCACGAGCATGAACATCATCATGATGGGGAGTGCGGTTGTGGCTGCGGACACGATCATGACCATGAACATCATCACCATCATCATGCAGATGAAGTGTTTACAAGCTGGGGACGAGAGACGATCAAAACCTACAGCAGAGAAGATATCAGCAGGATCTTAAAGACGCTGGAAGAGGATGGGACATATGGAACTGTTCTTCGTGCAAAAGGAATGGTGGCAGGTGCAGACGGAGAGTGGATTTATTTTGATATGGTTCCGCAGGAGCATGAAGTCAGAAGCGGGGCAGCGGAATATACGGGAAGAATCTGTGTGATCGGTTCCAGGCTGGAAGAAGACAAGCTGGAAGAATTATTTGGACTGAAAAAATAGAAACTACAGACAGGAGAGAGAACAATGAATGAACCGGATGTAATGGTTTATCTGATGACTGGATTTTTAGACAGTGGAAAATCCCAGTTTTTAAAGTTCACACTGACACAGGATTATTTTCAGATTGATGGAACAACGCTTCTGATTCTCTGCGAGGAAGGTGAGGAAGAGTTTGATCCGCTGGAAATGGCAAAGCATGGTGTGAAGATCATCAAAATAGAAGAACAGGAAGAGTTGACAGAAGCATTCTTAAATGAACTGCATGAAAAATATTCGCCGGAGCGTGTGGTGATCGAATACAACGGAATGTGGAAAGTCAGTGACTTTGAAGCGTTAAATCTTCCTGAAGGATGGGAGATCGAACAGAAGCTGACAACAGTGGATGCCAGTACATTCCAGATGTATCTGAACAACCTGAAGCCGTTGTTTGTGGAAATGGTACGCGGGGCGGAACTGGTGCTGTTTAATCGTTGTACAGATATTGAACCTCTGGCAGGATACCGCAGAAGTGTGAAAGTAGTCAGCCCGCAGGCAGAAGTGATTTTTGAGGATGAAAAGGGTGAAATCGAGAATATTTTCGGGGATGATGTGCCGTATGATCTGAACGCGCCTGTGATTGAGATTCCAAGAGAGGATTATGGAATCTGGTATGTGGACGTCATGGAAAATCCGGACAGATACAAGGGAAAAGTGATTGAATTTACCGCAAAAGTATTAAAGCCGAAAGGATTTCCGTCCAAGGTATTTCTTCCGGGACGGATGGCGATGACCTGTTGTGCGGATGACACTACATTTTTAGGATATATCTGCAAGAGCGCCTACGCACCGAAGCTGCAGGCAGGAGAATGGGTGAAAGTGCGCGCAAAAGTGCAGTATGGACATGTATCAGTGTATAAAGGTACCGGACCGATTCTGGAGGCAGAGCATATTGAAGAAGCAGAGCCGATCGAAGAGCTGGTTTACTTTAACTAAAAAGAGTGAGGGAGAGACAAGATGGAAAAAAATTTTGACGTAATCGCAATGGGAGAACTTTTGATTGATTTTACAATGAACGGACAGAGTGAACAGGGAAATAACCTGTTCGAAGCCTGCCCGGGCGGAGCACCGTGTAATGTGCTGGCAATGCTGAACAAGCTTGGTAAAAAGACTGCATTTCTGGGAAAAGTAGGAGATGATCAGTTTGGAAGACTGCTGCGGGATACGATCAGCAGTGCAGGGATTGATGCATCGAATCTTCTGACGGATGATGAAGTGAACACGACGCTTGCATTTGTACATACTTTCCCGGATGGAGACCGAGAATTTTCTTTCTATAGAAATCCGGGGGCAGATATGATGCTTCGTGAGGAGGAAGTTGAGGAAGACTTTATCCGTCAGGCAAGACTGTTCCATTTCGGAACTCTGTCCATGACACATGAAGAAGTCAGAAAGGCAACAAAAAAAGCGCTTAAGGCAGCGAAGGACAAAGGACTTTTAGTATCCTTTGATCCGAATCTGCGCCCGCCGCTGTGGAGTTCTCTGGATCTGGCGAAAGAACAGATGGAGTACGGATTCCAGTACTGTGATATTCTGAAAATTTCTGATAATGAGATTCAGTTTGTATCAGGAAAAGAAGATTACGATGAGGGAATCCGGTATCTTCAGGAGAAATATCAGATTCCGTTGATTCTTCTGACAATGGGGAAAGACGGAAGCCGTGCGTACTACAAGGGAATGCGTGTAGAAAGAGCCGGAAAATCAGTGAAGGCGATCGAAACGACAGGAGCCGGAGATACATTCTGCGGAAGCTCTTTAAATTATATTCTGGAGCATGATTTTGAAAATCTGACGGAAGAACAGCTGGGAGAAATGCTCACATTTGCCAATGCAGCAGCAGCGCTGATCACAACCAGAAAAGGAGCGATCCGTTCCATGCCGGAGAAGGAAGAGGTTCTGGAATTTCTGCAAAAATAAAAAACTGCTTTCTTTTTCCCGATAAATAGTGTACAATGAAGCGCAGTACATGAAGATATGGGAGGAATATACAATGCCGGAAGCAGTAGCAGAAGAATTGTGTGTGAAGTTTAGAAACATCGATGAAATACAGGGATTTGCAAAAGCAGTGAATCAGTTTGATGGAGATGTTGATCTGAAACAGGGGAGAATTACGATTGATGCGAAGTCTCTTCTGGGAATCTGCAGTATGAATATAGAGGAAGAGATGGAACTGCAGGTGTTTAATGGGGATGCAGAAGAATTGAAAGAATTGATCAAGAAATTTCTTGTTTAAAGTATGTATACATCGATAACATAAGGGTATTTTCCAGTGGATGGGAGATACCCTTTTTCGAAAAAGAAAGGAGAGAGCAGGATGAAATTTACAAAAATGCAGGGGTTGGGCAATGATTATGTCTATGTGAATGGTTTTGAAGAACGGATTGAAAATCCTTCTGAAATGGCTGTAAAAGTGAGCAACCGGAATTTTGGAGTCGGTTCGGATGGATTGATTCTGATCAATCCGTCCGAGAAAGCAGATTTTGAGATGGAGATGTATAATGCAGACGGTTCCAGGGGAGAGATGTGTGGAAACGGAATTCGTTGTGTGGCAAAATATGTCTATGATTATGGGCTTACCGATAAGACACATATTTCTGTGGAGACACTGGGCGGGATTAAATATCTGGATCTGACTGTAGAGGATGGAAAAGTGGTTCTGGTAAGAGTGGACATGGGAAGTCCGATCCTGACACCGGCGCAGATTCCGGTCATCGCAGATGAGTCGGAAGCGGTTGCTGTTCCGATCCTTGTGGATGAAACAGAATACCAGATGACTTGTGTTTCTATGGGAAATCCTCATGCAGTCATATTTATGGATGATATCGAACATCTGGAGATTGAGAAGATCGGACCGAAATTCGAGCATCATGAACGATTTCCGAACAGAGTGAATACAGAATTCGTGAAAGTCTTAGACAGACACACGGCAAGTATGCGTGTCTGGGAGCGGGGATCCGGGGAGACACTTGCCTGTGGAACCGGAGCCTGTGCAGTGGCAGTGGCATGTATTCTCGGAGGATATACAGAAAACAAAGTGACGGTTAAGCTGCTCGGAGGAGATCTGCTGATCGAATGGGATCGTGAACAGAATAAAATCTATATGACAGGACCGGCAGAGGTTGTTTTTGACGGAGTGTGGAAGGCATAATAGAAAAAGAGGCAGGGCGTTCGTTACGGTTTATCTCCGGTTACTATCAATACCTGAGATGAACGGTAACGAACTTTGCTTAAAAAATAAAAAAAGTGCTTGACTTTTTGAAAAATTGCGATATAATGTAAATGTTGAGTCTGACAGAAAAAGAAATGATGCGGATTGGTGTAATGGCAGCACAGCAGACTCTGACTCTGTTAGTAGAGGTTCGAGTCCTCTATCCGTAGCTTGTAAGACAGTCATAAAGGCTGTCTTATTTTTATGTCCGGAGTATGTTACTGTGTACAGTTGCAGAGAGATTTTTACTGTTGTTTTTGGAGAAAAAAACATTGACAATCAAGGACAAAAAGAATATAATAAAGCAGTATGACATAAGGAGAAACAGCTTACACCAAAGCCCCGGAGTATGCTGATTTCATATAGAAGAGTTAAAGTAAATAATCTATGATAATTAGTAAACAGGAGGAACACCCATGAAAACTTATATGGCTAACCCAGACAAGATCGAAAGAAAATGGTATGTGGTTGATGCTGAAGGATGTACATTAGGACGTCTGTCTTCAGAGATTGCTAAAGTGTTAAGAGGAAAAAATAAACCAGAGTACACACCACACGTTGATACAGGAGATTACGTAATTGTTGTAAACGCTGATAAAGTGAAAGTAACAGGAAAGAAATTACAGCAGAAAATCTACTACAATCACTCTGATTATGTAGGTGGAATGAGAGAGACAACACTGGCTGAGATGCTTGCAAAGAAACCAGAAAAAGTTGTTGAACTTGCTGTAAAAGGAATGCTTCCAAAAGGACCTTTGGGAAGAGCAATGATCAAGAAACTTCATGTATACGCTGGAGCAGAGCACAACAATCAGGCTCAGAAACCAGAAGTACTGACATTTTAAGGAAAGGTTGAAAGGAGGACATTACATTGGCTAACGCAAAATATTACGGAACAGGAAGAAGAAAAAAATCTGTTGCAAGAGTATATCTTGTACCGGGAACAGGAAAGATCACAATTAATAAAAGAGATATCGATGAGTATCTTGGACTGGAAACATTAAAAGTTGTTGTTCGTCAGCCACTCGTTGCTACAGGAACAACAGATAAATTTGATGTAATCGTAAACGTACATGGTGGTGGATACACAGGACAGGCTGGAGCAATCCGTCACGGAATTTCAAGAGCACTTCTTGAAGCTGATGCTGATTACAGACCAGTATTAAAGAGCGCTGGATACCTGACACGTGATCCACGTATGAAAGAACGTAAGAAATACGGTCTCAAAGCAGCAAGACGTGCACCGCAGTTCAGCAAGCGTTAATCGAATCGATTTACAGCTTACAGAATGCGAAAAAAGCCCGGAAAATCAAGGTTTTTCGGGCTTTTCTTATGCTCAGAATTTCTGAAAGGTTTGTCTCGGTTTGTCCCGATTTGGCAAAATTTGATACTTTTTATATGGGTTAATTTGGGGATAATCGGGGTTAAATTCCTGTTTGGCAGAGTTTATGGGTTAATTTCGGGGTTAAATTTCAGCTGATTTAGGGAACATTTTTCGATGATTTCTCATGTCGGAACAGGTACTGTAAGTGACGATTTTTGAAAATCTGCTGCTTCGGATTCTTTGAAAGCATCTGACGGGTTTTGACCAAATTTAATATAGTTTATCGAATTACATAGAGCGTCGGCTCATTCTTTGATTATGAAGAATGGGTTGGCGCTCTTTTTTTATTTCAAAAAGGAGGTCAGGCTTTATGGATTTCAAAGAATTCGTAAACAAACTGGAACAGGATCTGAAAGACTTTCTTTCGGATACTTCCCCCGGTGCTCAGGTCAGACAGACACCGGTGGAAAAGTTGCAGGCAGGTTCCTACACCGGAATCAGCATCACACCTGCGGATACGAATGTCGGAATGAACATCAACGCAGATCAGCTCTACGCACAGATGCAGGAGGGCAGATCGTATGAAGGTGTTCTGGCAATGGCATTGTCCCAGGTGGAGCACGGAATGCGTGATATGCCCGCTGTGGATATCCAGTCGATTACTAATTATGAGACAGCGAGGAATCTTCTCTGCTTCGAGGTGGTCGGCACTGAACAGAATGCGGACATGCTGGCGAACATCCCTCACACCGATATGGAGAACATGTCGATGGTGTATCGCTTGCAGCTGGACAGCAATGCACAGGGCACTTCCACCATTCTGATTACCAACGCCATGATAGAGCAGTACGGAATCACAAAGGATCAGCTTCATGCGGATGCAATGGAGAATGCTCCTGAGATCAGGCCGGCGAGCTTCAAGACCATGGCAGAGGTTATGGCTGAAATGATGGGAATGCCTGTCGAGATGATGCCGCAGGATATGGCACCGCCTATGTATGTTGCAACCAACGAGGACAAGGTGCAGGGTGCAGCAGTTATGTTCTATCCCGATTTCATGGATCAGGCAGCAAAGGAACTTGGCGGTGATGTGTTCGTTCTCCCTAGCTCTGTGCATGAGGTTCTTATTTTGCCGGATGACGGCAACATGAGCGTGGAAGAGCTGAGAGACATGGTAACTACTATCAATGCGACGGAAGTGTCGGCGCAGGATCGTCTGACAGACAGTGTGTACCACTATGATGCCGGTGCCAGAATCTTTGAACTTGGTGAGAAGTTCGAGGAAAGACAGGAGCAGAAAGAAAATGCCAAAGAGGAACGTTCCTCCGTCCTGAAAGATCTGAAGGATAAGAAACAGGACATGGATTTGAAACCTAAGTCACCCGGACGTCCGAAGAGTAAGGATGAACCGGCCATCGGTTAATCAGAGAGGGACGCAGCGCAATGAATAACGAGACGAAACATGAAATGCAGGTATTCAACAATCCCCTGTTTGGAGATGTAAGAACCTTCATGATTGATGAATCTCCCTGGTTTGTGGCTGTCGATGTCTGCAATGCTCTCGATATCGGGAACAGCAGACAGGCAGTTTCACGACTGGATGAGGATGAAAGGAATACCGTCATTATTAATGACGGAACCTCCGGTAATCCGATAAAAACAATCATCAATGAATCTGGTCTTTATGCACTGATGCTTACTTCTAGAAAAGCGGAAGCAAAGCAGTTCAAAAGATGGATCACCCATGAAGTCATTCCTTCTATCCGAAAGCATGGATTGTATATGACAAATTCTACTCTGGAACAGGTTTCGAAGAATCCGGAACTGATCACAGCATTGGCAAGACAGCTGCTTGAAGAACAGGCGGCAAAGAAAAAGCTGCAGGAGGAACTCCACACAGCACAGCCGAAGGTGGATTACTTTGATCAGTTCATCAATGCCTATGACAGCACTAATCTTCGTAATACGGCAAAGGAACTTGGAATCCCGGAACGCGATCTGGTGCAGTTTCTTCTGGAAAAGAAATATATGTATCGAGATCAGGACAGAAAACTGATGCCTTACGCGGAGTACACCAAACGAGGGTATTTCATCATGAAAGATTATTATCGCAGTAATGGACAGCTGTATCAGTACACACTGTTTACTGCGAAAGGAAAAGCACACTTTCAGCGTCTGCTGGAGAAAAGAAAGCGAGGTGAACAGGCATGACAATGTTTACGGAAGGCCGTCTGCAGGCATATGAGCGAATGATGCAGCAGACTTATATGAGTCACAGTCGCGAGCGTGATTTTAAGAACCAGGGCATGAGCCGAGGTCAGAACAAGAGCCGTGGTAAGCAGGTTGTGAAGGGCGGTGTCCGCCATGGCAGTAATAAGAGTTGAGAAAAACCGCAATTTCACAACGATGAGCAATTACCATCTGAGGGACAAGGATCTGAGCCTGAAAGCAAAGGGGTTGTTATCACAGATACTGAGCCTTCCGGATGACTGGGATTACAGTGTCCGTGGTCTTGCTTCCATTTGTCTGGAGGGCAAGGATTGTATTGTGACAACTCTGAAAGAGCTTGAAATCAAGGGTTATCTTGTAAGAAAGCAGCTTCGTGATGCAAACGGAAGGCTGAGCGGTATCGAATATATCATCTATGAGACACCACCTGAGCAGTGTGCGGATTCACCGTGTACGGAAAAACCGGATACGGTAAAACAGGATGCGGATAGACCGAATACGGCAAAACCGGATGAGGGAAACCCGCCACAATTAAATACTAATAAAACAAAGACGAAAGAAATCAAAGACAGAGAGAAGAAAGAGCTTCGCCATAAATACGGGGCTTATGGAAATGTTCTTCTGTCGGATGAGGACTTTGAAAAACTCATGGCTGAGTTCCCTGCTGATTACACACAGCGTATTGAACGGTTATCCGAGTACATGGCTTCTTCGGGAAAATCCTACAAGAGTCATCTGGCTACTATCCGCAGCTGGGCAAGAAAAGAGAAACCGACAGTGCAGAGAGGATACAGTCATGACATCTACAAATATGAGGAGGGTGAAAGCTTATGACAGATACGGCAGGCAGTATAGCCGGTACGATTCTGGAGCGTTTTTCTGAAAAAAGGGCTCCTACAGAGAATGAGTACCTGGGCGATGACGGTTTGCTCTATTGCAGTAAGTGCCATACCCCCGTTCAATGCAGGGTGAATATGTTTGGTTCACCGAAGATTGTTGGATGTGTGTGCAAATGCCGCAGAGAGGAAGAAGAAAAGCGCAAAGCTCAAGAGAGAGAAATGGAGCTGCAGCGCAGAATCAGACAGCTGAAAGCCAATGGGATTCAGGAGAAACATCTTCTGGACTGGCGTTTTGAAGTGGCTGATGACAATAAAGATATCCAGATGGCAAAGCGTTATGTGGAGAATTGGAGCCAGGTCAAGGAGAAAAACCTTGGCCTTTTGTTATGGGGAGATGTGGGAACCGGAAAATCTTTTACCGCCGCCTGCATTGCCAATGCCTTATTGGAAAACGGTACGGCAGTCCTTATGACCAACTTTTCCAAAATCCTGAATCAGATGGGAGCAATGTACAGTGATGAGCGTTATCAGTATATTGCTTCCTTTTCTAATTTCGCTCTGCTGATTATTGATGATCTGGGTATCGAGCGTAATACCGAATATGCGCTGGAACAGGTGTATGCAGTGATTGATGAAAGATATAAGTCAGGATTACCGGTGATTATCACCACAAATCTGACCATCAATGAGATCAGGAATCCATCCGATGTAGCACACGCCCGAATTTACAGCAGAGTGCTTGAAATGTGTACACCGGTTCATGTAGCCGGAAGTGACAGACGAAAGCATATCGGTATGGAGAAACAGAAGACCGTGAAGGAGGTACTGAATCTATGAAGAAGACATTCTATCCCTTTTGGAAGAAAAACAATGATGTGAAGCGCCGCCCTCCCAAGGAGGTAAATATTCGTGGCAAAAACAGATATTATGACTGCCGGGTTGGCAGGAGGAGAGGTTTCGCAAGGCGCGGAGGCTGAACAGGTCGTACAGCTGAAACTATCTGAACTGCATCCCTTTGAAGGGCATCCGTTTCAGGTGCGTGATGATGAGGAGATGCAGCAGATGGTGGAAAGTCTTTCGGAATTTGGTGTTCTGGTTCCACTGATCGTCAGACCGGACCCGTATGGAGGATATGAAATCCTTTCAGGACATCGCAGACACAGAGCCAGTGAATTGGCTGAAAAAGAAACAGTTCCTGCGATTATTCGTGATCTGGATGATGATGCAGCAATCATTCTCATGTGTGACAGCAATCTGCAGCGTGAAAATATCCTGCCGAGTGAACGAGCCTGGGCATTCAAAATGAAGTTGGATGCGATAAAACACCAAGGAACAAGATCAGATTTAACTTCTACGCAAGTTGCGCAGAAGTTATCCGTTGAGAAGGTCGGAGAGGATTCAGGTGTGAGTAAGGACACCGTTAGGCGGTATATCCGTCTCACAAATCTCATTCCAGAGGTTATGGATATGGTGGATTCCAAACAGATTGCCTTTAATCCGGCGGTGGAATTGTCCTACCTGAAGCCAAGTGAACAGAAGGAGTTCCTGGAAGCAATGGACGCTACCCAGGCTGCGCCTTCCCTTTCGCAGGCTCAGCGCATGAAAAAACTGAGTCAGGAAGGGACATGCACTCTTGTTGCAATGTGTGAAATCATGAATGAAGTTAAAAAGGGAGAACTGGATCATGTCACCATCAAAAATGATGTGCTGAGAAAGTATTTCCCGAAATCCTATACGCCGAAGCAGATGGAAGACACGATCATCCGTCTGTTGGAACAGTGGCAAAGAAAAAAACAGCGGGATATGAACCGCTAAAAGGAGGAAACAGAAATGGCACAGAATTTTATGGATAAGCGCTATTCTCCGGAAGATGCGCTTAAGACATTGGAGTTCCTGCAGAGTGCGGTGGACAGCGTTCGCCGTGTGATGGTGGGAATTCTGGATGAGCACATGGAAGAAGCACAGCGCATTGCCGGTGAAGAATCCGGCGGTGATTATCCTGCTGTTGTGATGGCAATTAACCCCAGTGGTTATATCGACGTATTCACTGCGCAGGAATTTCAGCATATGACCGAAGAGGATGATGCATTCTGTGAGCAGGATATCATTTTCGATGATCTGCTTCTGATCCATTGCAATCCGGAGGATGTGGTTGATCTGGGAGGTATTCGTTATCTTCTGGGAACCGCAGTGATTGTGGAGATGGATGAGAACGGCAATGAGTGCTCCGTCACCCATGAAACCATCGAGAATGCTTTCGATTATGTGAATGCCAATCTCACTACGATTACAGTGGATGGTATGGCAATTCCGGCATTCCGTCTGGTGTAAAAAGTAAAAATCCTGTGGAAAGGAGGAGTAGCCCATGCAGGAAGAAGTGGAAAACAGAACCGTGAACCTAGCGATATCGACCACAAAGCTGACAGGCAGGACGATTCTCAACGCATACCGGCTCTGGAAAAGTCATCATAATGCTGCGAAAGCAAAAAACGCAGCAGAGATGGCGAAAGAAGATACAACCCCTCATGGCAAACAGACCATTCAGGAGCTGATCGGTCAGAATCAGGGTGTCAGTAGCATCGACATTCAGAATACCAATATCCGTGATTTTGAAAAAATCGCGAATAAGTATGGAGTGGATTATGCGATCACCAGAGATAAGTCGGTCACACCTCCAAAGTATATGGTGTTTTTCAAGGCTAGGGATGCAGATGCACTGACAGCTGCATTTGCGGAATACAGTAACCAGAGATTGAAGGCGAAGGATAAGCCGAGTGTTCTGAAACAGCTGAACAAGCTGAAGGAACTGGTGGCATCTATTCCTTCTAAAGTCAGAAATAAGAGTCAGGAGCGTGATCTATGAGTACAAAAATGAAAAAGCTTCTGATATTGAACCTGCCATATGTGATTGCTGGTATGCTGGCAACAAATATCTGGGAGGCATGGCGATTGGCTGAAGGGGCGGATACTTCCGCGAAACTCTTCAGCTTTTTTTCTGCCATCGGAGTGGCTTTTTCCAATCCCCTTCCGAGTATTCATCCGGCAGACCTCTTGTTCGGCATCATTTGTGGTGCTGCACTCAGGTTTGCGGTGTGGATGAAAGGCAGAAATGCAAAAAAGTATCGACATGGCATGGAACACGGAACAGCCCGCTGGGGTACACAAAAAGACATTGAGCCATTCATGGACCCGGAGTTTCAGAACAACGTCATTCTGACAAGAACAGAAAGACTGATGATGGGTAACCGACCGAAGAATCCGGCCAATGCAAGAAATAAGAATGTGCTGATCGTCGGCGGTTCCGGCAGTGGTAAAACGAGATTTTGGCTGAAACCCAATCTGCTCCAATGCCATTCTTCCTATGTGGTAACAGACCCCAAGGGAGATATTGTAATTGACTGTGGCAAAGCACTTACCAGAAACGGATATCGGATCAAGATTTTTAATACGATCAATTTCCGAAAAAGTATGCATTATAACCCTTTTTCCTACATTCACGGAGAAAAGGATATTTTGAAGCTGACCACAACGCTGATTGCCAATACCAAGGGTGATGGAAAATCTGGTGATGAGTTCTGGACGAAAGCGGAGACGCTTCTGTACTGTGCCCTTATCGGTTATATCCACTATGAAGCACCGACAGAGGAACAGAATTTTGCGACTTTGATCGAGTTTCTGAATGCCATGGAGGTTCGAGAGGATGACGAAACATTCCAGAATCCTGTGGATCAGATGTTTGAAGCTCTGAAAAAGAAGAAACCAAACCACTTTGCAGTACGCCAATATGCCAAGTTCAAACTGGCTGCCGGCAAGACCCTGAAAAGTATTCTCGTGAGTTGCGGTGCCCGTCTTGCTCCGTTTGATATTCAGGAGGTTCGTGACATTACAATGTATGACGAGTTGGAACTGGATACGCTGGGAGATAAGAAAACGGCGCTGTTCCTAATCATGAGTGATACGGACCCGACCTTTAACTTCCTGATTTCGATGATCTACACGCAGTTATTCAATCTGCTTTGTGAGAAAGCGGATGATGTTTACGGAGGAAGACTTCCGGTGCATGTTCGCTGTCTGATTGATGAGTGCGCGAATATCGGTCAGATCCCGAATCTGGAAAAGCTGGTTGCGACAATCCGAAGCCGTGAGATATCAGCCTGTCTGGTATTGCAGGCACAGTCACAGCTGAAAGCAATATACAAAGATAATGCCGATACCATCATCGGCAATATGGATTCCCGTATTTTCTTGGGCGGTTCAGAACCGACAACACTGAAAGAACTGAATGCAGCCCTGGGTAAAGAAACTATCGACACCTATAACACTTCCGATACCAGAGGCAACAGCCCGTCCTATGGTACAAATTATCAGAAGTTGGGTAAGGACCTTGCGACAGTCGATGAACTGGCGGTGCTGGATGGCAGTAAATGCATCCTGCAGCTGAGAGGTGTGAGACCGTTCATGTCGGATAAATATGATCTGACACAGCATCCGAATTATAAAATGACTGCGGATTATGACAAGAAAAATGCTTTTGATATCGAGAAATTCCTGAATCACAGGCTGAAATTGAAGCCAAAGGATGTGTATGAGGTGATCGATGCAGATGCAATAGGAGGCTAACAATGACAAAGTTTGTATCTATCGGCAAGTATTTCATCAATCTGGAGCATGTGCTGACTGTGACTGCGCCGGATGCTAATAATCGTATCTGGATTGAGATGGACAGCGGACAGACCATCGAAGCAGAAGGCAAATACTTCTCCAGAGTGATCGGTATGAAGTCCGATATCAATAAAGCAGAGTAAGGAGGTAGAACAATGGCTGGTTATGAAAACAGACAGGATAATGCTCAGGATAGAGCAGAAGTCACGATTAAGTTCGGAAAAGGACTTATGGGTGAACCATTCACCTCAAAAAACGGCAAAGAATTGGTGGAAATCAAAATTCCGAATGCAGATCGCTCAGACAGCAGACCGTGGGAATCCTTTGTTGTTCCCGCGAATTTCGTGCATGAAAACCAGTATGGTAAGGGTATATGGATGAAGCTGCCGGAGGATGGTGTGACAAAGCTTTCCCGTAATGTTCTGGAAGGTCAGGATGCATCCGGTAGAAATATCTGGGGCAGAGAATCCAGAGAAATCACCAATAAGGAGCTGAAAGCACTGGTCGAAACCTATAAGACCAGGGATAGAGGTTCCGTGATGACTGACCTTGCCGAGAAGAAAGCGGAAATGGGAAGCAGACCGCCTTTTGGAAGAAGCGGAAAGGCACATGATGATCTTCCCTTTCGATAAGAATCCTTCTGAATAAGATTCGTTGTCGCAGATGCGACCGGGCGGCGAAAGCTGCCTGTTACATAGCCGGAATGCTGACTGATCATCAGTATCTCCGGCTATTTTCATTTCTGGAATCGCTCAGACAGGTGCACATGAATGAGTAATCACAGAAAACAATCATTCAATCAGCCCATATAAGGGCGCATAGTCAAAAGGAGGACTAATTTTATGGCATTTTTCAACTCTGCAGTAACCGTATTACAGACTCTCGTTATCGCACTCGGCGCTGGTCTCGGCATCTGGGGCGCAATCAACCTGCTCGAAGGTTATGGCAATGACAATCCGGGCGCTAAGTCTCAGGGCATGAAGCAGCTCATGGCTGGCGGCGGTGTGGCTCTCATCGGCACCACTCTGGTACCTCTTCTTTCCGGTCTCTTCGGTTAATTCACGACAGGAGGTAACAGCCCATGCAAAGCATACTCGATCAGATCACCGAATGGCTCACAACTATGCTGGTCAGCGGCATTATGGGGAATCTGACGGGGATGTTTGATTCCGTCAACGCACAGGTTGGCGAGATTGCGGGCGATGTTGGCATGACCCCGGCGAGCTTCTCGCCGGCGGTCTTTGCCATGATCCGAAACATCTCCGAGTCGGTGATTGTTCCAATAGCAGGCATTATCCTGACATTCATCGCCTGCTATGAACTGATTCAGATGATTATTGACCACAACAATCTGGCAAACTTCGAAACATGGATCTTCTTCAAATGGGTGTTTAAGACTTTTGTTGCTGTCATGCTCATTACCAACTGCTTCAATATCACCATGGCAGTCTTTGACGTGGCGCAGCATGTAATCTCATCGAGTGGTGGAATTATACAGGGAAGCACGGCAATCGATGCGGCAGCACTGGAAGCCATGCAGGAAACACTGGAAGCGATGGAATTAGGACCGCTTCTGGGACTGTACCTGCAGACCTTTGTGGTTCAGGTAACGATGCTGGCACTATCCGCCGTCATTTTCGTTATTGTCTATGGCCGTATGATCGAGATTTATCGCGCGTCCAGAAGCGCCGCTTTTCATCCAAAGGCGGTGTGCGGGCATTTTGGGAATCCGGCTTTAGCAAGCTGGTAAAGAAAAGTATCAAAGACGTGAAAAGCGTCACTTTAGCGTCAGCCGGTTTACCCCGGAGGGAAACCATAAGGGGGACAATAGCGTACCGGAAACGTCGCAAGTTGGGGAAACCATCTACCCACGACTGAGCGGCAAGACGCAACATTGTGAATGAGGAACAAGGCTAAACTGCTTTAAGGGCAGTCCGAGGCGGGATACTCGACCCGACGGCGCAGGATGGTTGTATTCGCCGTATGTCATAGCGGAATGTGACAGGTAGACACAGACCGCACGATACTTATGACAGCCAGCCGCAATAAGCGGAAAAGGACGAAAACCCACTCCGACATCACAATGCGCTTTTCCCAAAGTGTCTAACTGGAGATTGCCTAAACCGGAACGCCGGAACTGTCCGGCTATGCGTAATACCGCAAGGTGAGAAATTTCAAGGGGTAAAAACCCAAGAAAGATGACGCTGAATATCCGGCATGGCAACGGAGCCTCCGTAGTAGTCCGAAGGCGGGAAAGCCGTCTACATGGCGAAGGGAGGCAGGATGTCAACCAATTCATAAAAAGGAAAGGTGCGTGAGGCATTATGAGAAGTCCTGAAAATGTGTTGGAAAGCCTAAAATCCAAGGCGTGTAACAAGAGTTACAAGTACGAGCGGTTATACCGCAACCTGTACAATCCAAAATTCTATCTGCTGGCATACCAGCGGATACAGGCGAAACCAGGCAACATGACAGCCGGAACAGACGGCAGAACGATTGACGGGATGGGAATGGCAAGGATAAACGCCCTCATTGAAAAAATGCGGGATTTTAGTTATCAGCCTAACCCGGCAAGGAGAACGTATATCCCGAAATCTAATGGGAAAATGCGCCCTCTGGGGATACCGTCATTCGACGATAAACTGATACAGGAGGTGGTGAGGCTCATCTTAGAGAGCATTTATGAGCCAACCTTTAGCGATTATTCTCACGGTTTCCGTATAAATAGAAGCTGTCATACGGCACTCAAATATGTGCAGAAATATTTTACGGGGACAAAGTGGTTCGTTGAGGGGGACATAAAAGGCTGTTTTGATAACGTAGACCATCATGTATTGATTGCTATTTTGCGAAAGCGGATTGCAGACGAGCATTTCATCGGTCTGCTTTGGAAGTTCTTGAAAGCCGGATATATGGAGGACTGGAATTACCACAATACTTACTCCGGAACTCCACAAGGCTCCATCATCAGCCCTATCCTTGCAAACATCTATATGAACGAACTGGACAGCTATATGGCAGAGTATGCAGAGAAATTCAACTGCGGAAACCGCCGTAAAATCAATCCTGCGTTCAAAAAGAAGCTGGATGTCTGCCGGGGGAAAGAACAAAGGCTTAAAAGAAATCTTTCTAAAATGAGCGAGGAAGAAAAAGAGGGCCTAATTGCAGAAATCCGGGAACTGCGGCGCGGTCTGAAATCTATGCCGTATAGCGACCAGATGGACGACAGCTATAAACGGCTTTGCTATATCCGGTACGCCGATGATTTCTTAATCGGAGTTATCGGCAGCAAAGAGGACGCAGAACAGATTAAACAAGATGTAGGCTGCTTTATCCGGGACAAACTCCATCTGGAAATGTCCGAGGAAAAGACATTGATTACTCATGGACACGACTCTGCGAAGTTCTTGGGATATGAGGTCACAATCGCCAAAGGCGAACACAACAAAAAGACCAAAACCGGGGCTACCAGACGGGTAAACAATGGAAAAGTCTTACTTTATGTTCCCCATGACAAGTGGGTAAAACGACTGTTCTCCTACAATGCCCTCAAGATTAAATACGACAAACAAAATGGAAACAGAGAGGTTTGGGAACCTGTCCGGCGCACTCGCCTGTTGCACCTGGACGATTTGGAAATCTTAAACCAATACAACGCAGAAATCCGTGGATTGTATAACTACTACCGGCTTGCAAACAACGTGTCTGTACTCAATAACTTCTACTATGTAATGAGATACAGTATGCTCAAGACCTTTGCTGGAAAATACCGGACACGAATCAGCAGAATTATCCGCAAGTACCGTCAAGGGAAAGATTTTGTTGTGGAATATCCGAAGAAAAACGGCAAGGTCGGAAAGGTATTGTTTTACAACAATGGGTTCCGCCGGGACACTAAAGAATCCAGAAGAGCGTTACCAGTTCAGAAGACTGGTTCGTAGCTTGATTCGTTGGTACAGCTATATCACGCAGGTTGCCAGAATGTTTGATAAGGACATGCATAAGGAATATCTGTTCCTAAGCTATCTGATTGGGTTGCTTCCAGGTGAAACAGAAGATCCGATCGATCTGGATGGAAAGTTGAAGCTGGAGTATTACAAGCTGCAGAAAACATTTGAGGGTGAGATTCGCCTTGAAAATGTTGATGGTCAGTATGTTCCGGCGACAAGCAAGAGTGCTCAGGGCAACCGTCAGAAGAGTACTCTGGATGAGATTCTGGAGAAGATTAATGAAAAATACAAGGGAGAGTTCAAGGATTCTGACCGTGTAATGATCGGTGCTCTTCATGATAAGCTGATTGCAGATAAAAAGCTGGAAAGCTCTGCAAGAACCAGTGATCCAAGAATATTTGTAGAGAGTATCTTTCCTGCTGCGTTTGGTACAGCTGCAATGGAAAGCTTTATGGAATCACAAGAGAGTTATTCTGCCCTTTTTGAGGATCAGTCCAAATACAATGCTGTTATGAGTGCATTGGCAGGAGTTATTTACAGGAAAATGAGGCAGACAACTACTACTCCATCCGGTCAGCAACAAGAGTTTACACTGATGGAAAATTTTGCTATACTCCATTAAAAAACAGTATTGGAGGATGCAAATATGCCACGTTATGTTGTTACACTTACAGATGAGGAAATAAAGGAATTAAAAGCCCTGGTACAAAAAGGCGGTAAAGGCTACCGCATAAAGCATGCACAGATCCTGCTGAAACTGGATCAGAAACCAGAAAATAAATTCTGGACATATGACCGCATCAAAGATGCGTATGGTGCTTCTCACAGTACAATCGCAGGCATTGCCAAACGTTTCGTAATGGAAGGAATGGAGGCTGCACTGGGAAGAAAAAAGCAGGAGAACCGCCATCGCAAGGTAACTGGCGATGTAGAAGCACGCATCTGTGCCATAGCGTGTTCAGCACCTCCCGAAGGAGCTTCCCGATGGACAATGCAGGCCATTGCAGATGAACTGATCCGCCTGGAAATCGTAGACTATATTACAGACTCCACCATCTGTGAAGTTATGAAAAAAACGAAATCAAGCCGTGGCTTGTAAAGGAATGGTGTATTCCGGAAGCCGATGCTGACTTTGTAGCCAAAATGGAAGATATACTGGATGTATACCAACGCCCATATGACCCACTGAATCCGGTTGTCTGCATAGATGAAACCAATAAACAGCTCATAAAGGAAACACGAATCCCCTGTGAGCCGGGTAAACCCGAAAAAGTTGATTCCGTATATGTTCGTAATGGTGTTGCAGATGTATTCATGATTTCTGAACCATTGGCAGGCATGAGGGACACGGTTGTGACCCAAACCCGGACAGCCCTGGATTTTGCAGAAATCCTCAAATATACCTCAGACACTCTGTATCCAGATGTGGAAAAAATAATCCTTGTCACAGACAATCTGAACACGCATGCACCAGCCTCATTATACAAAGCATTCCCGCCAGAGGAAGCACGCAGGCTGGCGGAACGTTTTGAATGGCATTATACTCCAAAACACGGAAGCTGGCTGGACATGGCGGAGATTGAAATTGGTATTATGAGCCGTCAGGCACTTTCCAAACCACTTCCGGATTTGGAAAGTTTCAAAAAACAGGTTCGGGCTTGGACGATAAAACGGAATGCAGAACACAGAAAAATAAATTGGCAGTTTACAACACAGGATGCAAGAATTAAGTTACTTAAGCTATACCCTATAGTACTTTAAAAACTGACCGGATGGAGTACTAGGATCAGTGTGAAAATAGTTTGTGCCTTATAAATGAATACTCCTCAAAAAATACTCCTTTCCGATAGCGATTTTTGTTGGAAAGGAGTATTTTTATGTCTGAAGATACAGTGTTTTTCTGGTTATCCGGGGACAATTATATAATCTTATGCTCCAGCCATTTTCCGTTTCTGAACCGTATGGTAAAAATAATGGCTCTCACACTCCAGTCTGTGAACATGCCAATCCATACGGCAATGGGACCGAAACCCAGTACCAGGGCTAAAAACATGGCAAGGCTTACACGGCAGATCCACATGGAAGCTGCAGACACGCCCATGGTAAATTTTACATCGCCTGCTGCCCGGAAACCATAGGCAGGAATAAAGGAAAGAACCCAGACAAGAGGCTTTACAATGGTGATACAGGTTACCATAAAGATACACATCCGGGCACTTTCCGGTTCCATTCCGCCGAAGTGAGTGATGGGGCGCACCAGGGCAAAAATCAGAAGGCAGGAGCCGATGATGACAATTTCCGAAACTGCTGTCATCTTTTTTATATAGTAGATGGCTTCATCTTTACGGCCTGCCCCGATACATTCACCAACTACCGTCATAAGCCCCACACCGATTCCGATTGCCATAATACCGTTTAGATTTTCCAGAATATTGGTCATACCTTGAGCAGCGATTGAAGCAGTTCCCATCATTGAGACCGTGCTTTGAATAACCAGTTTCCCGAACTGGAACATGCTGTTTTCAATACCAGATGGAATTCCCAGATACAGAATACGCCTGATCTGCTGCCAGCTGGGGCGAATGGAGGCGTATTTCTGAAGGGAAATCAGCCACCCGGGCTTATGTAATTCATATAAAACAACAGTTATGGAGAAGCCTCTGGAAATAAAGGTAGCGAGAGCCGATCCGATGACTCCCATATGGAATCCCCATACAAACAGCAGATTCAGAATCAGATTCAACACATTGGCCAGCAGGGAAATCTTCATGGGGAGATTGCTGTTCTCCTGTGCCCGGAAAATGGAAGAACCGTCGTCGTACAGAGCAATGAAAGGATAGGACAGGGCAGATATCATAAAATACTGCCTTGCATAGGTCATGACATCCGGTTCCACATCTCCGAAAATCAGTTTCAGGAGAGGCTTGTTGAAGAAAAAGCAGATACTTCCGATAATTATGGATAAAATAAGTGTAATAAAGACAAGCTGTTCCGCTGCTTTTCTGGCTTCCTTCGGTCTTTTGCAGTCCAGAAACTGGGAACAGATGACGGAACCGCCTGCGGCCAGCGCATAGAAGGCCTGCACGACCAGGACATTGATAGAATCTACCAGGCTGACAGCAGAAATAGCGGCCGAGCCCAGATTACTGACAATCATGGTCCCCACAGTACCCATCATGGAATTCAAAAGCTGATCAATAGACAATGGGAGCATCAGCTTCCATAAATCAGCATTGGAAAACATATGTGGCTGTGTGGTTGGAACATTGCGTTTTTCTTTCAGTTTCATTTCTTTCTCCCTTCACCGCATTTCAGTATACGACCGGTTTTTATTTTTGTACAGAAGTTTTTTTACTTTCCCGGTATGCAGAGGGGGAAATCCCCAGTTTTTTCTTAAAGCTGTTGCTGAAATAATACTGGTTGGCGTATCCGCATCGGCTGCTGATATCTTTCAGGGAGAGATTGGATTCTGTAAGATAGCGGCAGGCTTCTTCAATACGGAAAGAGGCAATGGTATCACTGATGCTCTGCTCTGTGTTTTTCTTATAGAGTGCGCTCAGGTAGGCGGGGCTCACATTAACGTGTCTGGCAATATCATTCAGGCATAATGTGTGATCTTCAAAGTTTTCACGGATGTAGCCCACAGCCAGTTCACAGATCTGGTTATGATATGTATTCTGAGAGGTGTCCAGCTTTTGGCAGACGAGGCTGCAGAATCGGCTCATCCATTGGTAAAACTGTTCGTAGGTATCGAAACGGTCAAAACGGTTATAAACGGAGACGATTTCCGACTCCAGTTCTGAGGTGTCGATGTTCAGCTCATACAGGAATTTCAGAATGCGCCCGAGCAGAGAGTAGATTCGGATGAACAGGATATTTTTCGCCAGACATTTCCGGGAAAGATCTTCAAAAAAATCATGGAGCAATGTATCGACAGCAGGTAGATTTTTCTGGCACAGAAGGCTGATCAGTTCTTCTTCACGGGAATCGGAAATGGAAAGCAGGCTGAATTCCTGTCCGGGTGTTTCCCTGGCATCAAAAATATTTTTATGGGGAAAGAAAAAACGGTATTTCAGGGCATATGATGCATTTTCATAGGAAATATGCAGGTCCCAGAAGTTATTGATGATGGTTCCAACACCGAAGTTGACATTCAGGAGAGAGTCACTGTATGCATCGCAGAAAGCAGTCAGTGCTTTGTGAATCACCTGAAGAAAGTGATCATGATTTTCCGTATTCTGGGCCAGGATACAGATAACACGACTGAATTCCCGGATGTAATAGACCGAATCAAAGACTCTGAACTGTTCTTTCAAAGTGTCCAGAGCATTCATCAGTTCCATCTGATACTGAACGATTCCCAACTCTGATTCCTCTTCGGAAGCATTCTCAATTTCCATCTTGATGACGGAAAAGCTGCTGTAGTTCAGGTCAAGATTCAGGTATTTTGCATAATGTCCCAGATGGGATGCAGCATCACTGCCGGCGTAATTCAGAAGATCCAGAAAAAATTTTTCCCTCATGACAGGGCGGCTCTGCTCCAGCAGTTCCATATTGCGTCGCTCCCGGTCTATAGAAGAAAATGCATTTTTTACTTTTTCCGTAAGATACTGGTAATCAACAGGTTTTTCAATGTAATCACACACACCGAGGCGGATGGCCTGTTTTGCGTATTCAAATTTATCATAGGCGCTGATCAGTATGATTTTCACCAGCGGATTCATGGAAAGAGCGACGCTGCTCATTGAAATCCCGTCCAGATTGGGCATTTCAATATCGGAAATAATCAAATCAACGGGAGCAAGGCGAAGCGCTTCCAGCGCGGATTCTCCGCTGTAAGCTACATGGAGAACTCTGGCATCCAGCTGTTCCCAATTGATATTTTTGATAATTCCTTCAACAGATAAATAATTATCATCAACAATCATAACAGTTTTCATAACGATTCCTCTTTTCAAAAAAATGGTATGCTATGCTATTCTTCCATCTGAGCAAAGGTGATGGTAATTTGTGTGCCCTTTCCCGGTATACTGTCAATTTCAACAGTTCCGTTTCCGAAAGACGGGCTGGAAATTCGTTTGTTCACATTGCCGATACCGAAATGCTTTTCGTAATCAACGGTTTTGTTTTTTAATGTATTTTTCAGCTCTTCCAGCTGTTCGGATTCAATACCAATTCCATTATCACAGATGGTGATGATTACATCATCATCACCGTATATGACATCTACGATGATGTGGATGGTCGGAGTCGTCCGGGAGTAGCCGTGAAGAATACAGTTTTCCAGAAACGGCTGGAGAGTAAAGCGGCAGATCAGGAAATTTTCAATTCCATCTTCTGCGTGGATTTCCCAGGACAGGGTTTCATTGTGGCAGAGTTTTTCCATATTCAAATACAGTCTTGCAATCTCCAGTTCATCCCGTATGAGAATCCGGTCGCCTGATTTGCGAAGTGACAGACGGTAAAACTGTGTCAGATCCGTAATCATCTGCCCTGCAATATCCAGCCTGCCGATACTCTGGCAGGTTTTGATGGTTCCCAGAATGTTATAAAGAAAATGAGGATTGATCTGGGATTGAAGAAGCTGATATTTCAGTTTTTCTTCTGAAAGTGACAGTTCCAGTATGGATTCCATGTTTTCCCTCAGGGTCGTCTGCATGTTTGTAAAAGCAAGTCCCAGCTTATCAATTTCATCGTACAGTTCCGGTTCCTTATCCTCGGGCAGGAGAGGAGCGGTCTCCTGAATCTGCACATCGGAATCATTACCGATACGGAAATTTTCCATGGCATCGGACAGTCTTTTTATCCTGCGGGAAAGATTGCCGGTAAACAGGAAAATCATGATGACAATCAGAATCAGTATAATTGCAATTGCGGTAATCATGGTTCTCAGGAGTTCCAGCGTATTGGCGCTGATGTAGGAATCCGGTACTTCCGTAATATGGTACCAGCCGTTGTCCAGCTGTATAGTGTGATAATGCATCCGATCCTGCGTAAAGATAGATTCTGTCCGGTTCAGAAGCAGACTTCGTTTTTCTTCTGACAGAACGGAACCGCACAGTTCCCGGCTGGTGTGTGCCATGATGGTACCGTCTTCGGAAATCAGATAGCTGGTGATCCGGTCATCCTGAAAGGTTTCCGACAGAAGATCGGAAAATTTTCCGGGATTTAAAAGAATCGCATAGGCATATTCCGGTTCCTTCGTGGTCTGATTCTTCAAAAGCCGGCAGCAGGTGATGACATCACTGCCGGTTTCTTTATCTGACAGAACAAAAGGCAGCCTGATATCTTTCTGATAGGACCAGATGGAGCTGGTGCCTGGAGTTTTCAGCTGTGTTTCGCTCAGATCGAACATTGAAAAATCTTTCAGGGAAAGAAAATAGAGCCCCTCGAAGGCACCGAGCTGTGTATCCGGAAGAAAGCTGTAAATATGATAAAAGCCGAAAGTGGTTTTATACAGATAGATGCTGTTCCGTACTTCATTGAAAACCGAACGGTACCTGTCAGGATCGTCCTGCGCGCTGAACAGAGTGTATATGTTGTACTGAATGGAATCAGCAGTATTTTCTGTCTGCTGCAGACGATTATTGATCTGGACATTCAGCTGGTCGTCTGACAGAATCACCGAGTTCATGATTTTTTCGGAGGCAATGCGGTAGGTTACACGATACAGACTGACTTCCATGATGCACAGCGGCAGGAAAACACACAGGAAAAAGGCAGCCAGCAGTTTTGCACGAAATCCGGGAAAAAGTGACTGTATTTTACGAAATATTTTCTTCAAAACGGAATGTTCCTTTCTTTTGTTTTATGAAATAATTATAAAAAAAACAGAATATGATTTCAACAAAGATAAAAATAATATAAATCATTCAAAAAATATTGTATTTTGTTTTTTTTCGCATTCTGATATCTTAATGCCATCAAGAACACAGCAACTGAAAACACAGCAACGAATACGGCAGAAAGAAGCCGGAGAATGGAGGAAAACATGAAAAAAAGAACAATCAGTTTATTACTCTGTGCGGCCATGTCAGCAGGAGTGCTGGCGGGATGCGGCGGCTCATCCGACAGCGGAGATGCAGCAAAAAAAGACGGAGACTATGATCTGACACTGTACAGCGTCAATACCACAGATGCGGATTTTGACGGCTGGCTTCAGAATGTGGAGGAAGCCACCGGTCTGAAAATCAATGTCATCGCAGCACCTACCGATACGGATACCCGCCAGCAGAAAATCACAACCGTACTTTCCACCGGCGACAGCAGTGTGGATGTTCTGGAAATCAATGATGAAATGAGTGCATCATTCAAAAATACCGGATGGCTGGAATCACTGAGTGATACGGTTATGACAGAGGATATCCGCGGTGAATTTGCTCAGGGATATCTTGAAGACATGATTACCGACAAAGACGGCAACATTGTGGGTGTTCCCGGATACGCAGGTTATCTGGCTTTCTGGGTAAATCAGGAAATCATGGATGAAGTGGGAATTGAATCCATCGATACGAAAGAGGATTTTATGAACTACATGAAAGCGGCTTCAGGAAACGGCAGATACGGCTATGGCGGTTCATGGGAGAAAACCTATGTATCTAACGAACTGGCACAGTTTGTAAATATGTTCGGCGGAGATTATTTTGACTGGACCAATCCGGCCAACAAGGAAGCTGTTCAGTTTATGCATGATCTGGTGGCAGAAGGATATACCCCCATTGATCAGATTGCAGACAAGTATGAGCAGATGAATCCCAAGGCCAATGACGGTAAGTACGGCAGCCTGTTCATGTGGGGACTGGGAACTGATTATGCAAAAGCGGATATGTTGGGCGAAGACAAGATTCATATGGCTATGGTACCTGATTTCAGCGGAACAGGCGAAAGAGCAATTTTTACCGATTCCTGGAATTATGTTCTGAACAGCGCATCGAAAAACAAGGAAGCAGCCGTAAAATTCCTGCAGTATATGGCATCGGAAGAAGGCGTGAAAGCATCCTATGAAGCATTTGACCGTTATCCTGCAAGAAAGGATGTAGCGGAAAAAGTGGTTCCCGATACAGATCCTGCAAAGGAGATATACAGCAGATACGCAACAGAATGCAATGTGCAGGGACGTCCCATGCTTCCTCAGACCATGGAGTTTATTACAGATATGGGAACGATTTTCCAGTCCTATGTAAAGGATGAAATCACAGTAGATGAATTCTGCACAAAGGCTCAGGAATATGTTGATAAATACAGTGAATAAGCTGACAGGCTGCTGAAAACAGCCTTACATAAAGGAGGATATAAGGTGATAATCAGTAAAAAATCAATGAAATGGATACCATGGCTTCTGATTCTTCCGGTAGTATTTCTTCGCGGGTTTACTACTCTTTATCCGATTCTGGTAACTGTTAAAAACAGTTTGTTTGATATCAAGATTCTGTCGGGAGTTAATGAGTTTGTGGGATTTGCCAATTATATAAATGTGTTTAAGGATTCCAAGGTCATCACTTCCATTGAGTTTACCGCCATTTTTGTTGCAGTATCCATGGCTCTGCATGTGATTCTGGGGGTTGCTCTGGCGCTGATTCTGAACATGAATTTCAAAGGCCGCCATTTCCTGAGAACAATCGTCCTGATTCCCTGGGCAATGCCGTCGGTTGTAATCGGTATGGCAGCAAAATGGGGATTTAACAATGATTATGGTCTGATCAATGATCTGATCCGCCGATTTTTGCCGGGCTTCAGCTGTGACTGGCTGATCAACACCGGTACGGCAAGAGGTGCGGTAATTGCCATGGATCTGTGGAAAGACCTTCCGTTTTTCGCAATTCTGGTGCTTTCCGGTCTTCAGTTTATCTCAGGTGATATTTACGAAGCAGCGAGGGTGGATGGCGCCAACGGTATTCAGTGCTTTTTCCGCATAACTTTGCCTCTGATCATGAAAAATGTGCTGACACTCTGCATTCCTTTTACTCTGTGGAGACTGACCACCTTTGATCTGGTCTATGCCATGACATCCGGCGGTCCCGGTGAGGATACTTCTCTGATCGCCTATCGAATCGCCACGGAAGCTTTTACCAATCTGAATGTGGGATATGCTTCAGCTCTGGCAGTTATGCTGTTCGCGGTAATGGCCATCTTCAGCTGGTTCAATATCCGGCTTACAAATAAATATGCGGATTAAGGAGGTTTCACAGGAGTATGAAGAAGAATACCGTTTCGGGACAAACAGGCAGAAAGGCCAAAACAGGCAGAAAGGCCAAAACAGGCATGAACAGATATGTTTTGGGCAAAGGTATTGTGGGCGCAGGGCGCTGGATACTTCTGGCAATCGTATCGTTTCTCATTCTGTTTCCTGTATTATGGATTTTTGTATCATCAATTACACCGCCGGGAGAATTATTTAAAACACCGATAGACTATATTCCGGATCATCCCACACTGGACAGCTATACATTTCTGATTGAAAATGTAGGTCTGTTCGAAAAAATCGGAAATACGATCCTGATCGTAGGAGTTACATTGATTGTCAGCACGATTATCAGCGCCATGGCAGCATATGCTTTTTCCAGATTCAAATCAAAGGGTATTCAGATCGCATTTGCATTTATTCTGGCAACCATGCTGATTCCTGAAATCGTAACTGCCAGACCGCTGTATGAATTTATGCAGAAAACAGGATTGTATGATACGTACCCGGGATTGATTCTTCTGTATATCAGCGGTGTTGTACCGTTTACCGTACTGATTCTGACCAATTTTGTAAAGGAGATACCGGTGTCGCTGGAGGAAGCAGCGGCCATCGACGGCGCGACTTTCCTGCAGCGTTTGTTTTATGTGGTTCTGCCTCTGTTGAAACCGGCTATTGCAACCGTATGTATCATTAATTTCATTACGTGTCTGAATAACTTTTTCACACCGCTGTATTATTCCAATGGGATTCAGGTGCTGTCGGTATCCATCGTTCAGCTGCCGCTGCGAGACAATATGTATGGAGTCCCCTGGGATCTGGTAAGTGCCATGGGATGGATCATCCTGCTTCCTATCATTATCTTTGTAGCAATCTTTGAAAAACAGATTATGGATGGTATAATGGCAGGTGGAGTTAAAGCATAACAGGGAGGTTAGTATCATGTTTGATTTATCGGGAAGTCTGAGTTCTCTGCCTCTTGCAAAACACGTAAAGAGCAGAGCAATCAATGCGGAAAATCCCACAGGGGAAAAAGGAAAAGGCGGTATGGCTGCCAGCGAGCTGGGTCCTTCCAGAAAAGGAAGTCCCTGTCTGCGTGATATTGCACCGGGAGCCACAGTGACACTGGCGGAAATCGAAGGTCCGGGTGTGATCAATCACATCTGGATTACAGTAACCAATAAAACGACGGAGGCAGATTGTTTTGTGCTCCGTGATCTGGTGTTGCGCATGTACTGGGATGATGAGGAGACTCCCTCTGTGGAAAGCCCTCTCGGGGATTTCTTCTGCTGTGGTTTCGGCAGAGAATGCATCGTCAATTCCATGCCCATCGTAGTAGTACCCAGCCGCGGTATGAACAGCTATTTCCAGATGCCTTTTCGCAAAAAAGCGAGAATAACACTGGAAAACCAGCATGCCAATCCCATACCGGCTTTCTTTTATCAGGTAGATTACTGCCTGCATGATGAACTGCCGGATGATATCGCCTATTTTCACGCACAGTGGAGAAGAGAAAAAGTCACTCAGCTACAGAAGGATTATGTAATTCTTGATCAGGTAAAGGGGAAAGGGCACTATGTGGGTACCTACATGGCACTGACCACGCTGGAGCGTTACTGGTGGGGCGAGGGTGAAGTGAAATTTTATCTGGACGGAGATGAGGAATATCCCACAATCTGCGGAACCGGAACAGAAGATTACTTCGGCGGTTCCTGGAGCTTTGCCAGACAGGTGGACGGAAAGACCGTGGAACAGAATTACTGTACGCCCTATCTGGGATATCCCTACTATTCGTCTCACGATGAAGAAATTCATAATCCTTATCATAATGATGATACCATGCCCATGCGGGGATTTTACCGGTGGCATATTCAGGATCCCATCTGTTTTGATGAGGATCTGAAAGTGACGATCCAGCAGATCGGCGTGGGATACAGGGGATTGTTTGAACGTCAGGATGATGTTGCAAGTGTAGCCTATTGGTACCAGTCGGAGCCTCATCAGGCGTTTGAACCGCTGGCCGGGAAGGAAGACCGCTGGCCCAGATAGTACAGTGAGGGTACTCTGACAGTACCGTCAGAGGGAAGCAGCGCAATGAGGGGTGGCATAACAAAAGAATCGGGGAATTTATGATGTATTTGGGGAGACTGCATAGAGCATTATGCTGCTGGCTGGCAGCTGCACTGCTGTGTTCGGGATGCGGCACGGCAGAAGAAACAGAACGAACATCTGCTGAAAACAAACAGTATACGGAATACATCACGCTGATGCATTCGGAAAGTGATACAGAGGAATTTCAGGAGTATATCAGGCAGGCGGAAGAGGAACTGCAGATTGGAATCCGTCTGGTTCAGACACCAGGCAATGCGGATAATCGTCATGCCCGGATTGCAACGATTCTTTCATCAGGAGACAGCTCGGTTGACATTATCGGGATCAACGATGAAATGATGAGTGAATTCAGAAAAAAAGGATATCTGGAGCCTTTGGGTGAGGATGTGCTTCCGCAGGAAATTCTGGATTGTTATCCGCAGGATTATCTGAAAACGATTGCCATGGAGAATGGGAAAATGTATTCTGTTCCCTATATGCTGGATATCATGCTGTACTGCGTCAATCAGGATCTGCTGGAACAGGCGGGTCTGCAGGAAGTACGGACACAGAAGGACTTTGAGCGGCTGCTTGATTATTACTCCGGAGGGAATGCGATTTTCGGTTACGGAGGGGCATGGGAAGAATCGTATGCATATAACGAAATTTCGCAGTTTGTCAATCTGTTTGGTGGAGACTACAGCAGCTGGTCTGATCCGGGTTCAGGAAAGGCTGTAAAATATCTTCATGATATGGTGCAGAATCAGGAAGTAGCGGAAGGAATTTTACTCGATCAGCACGAACAGATGGAGCAGAAATTTTTGTCCGGACAGTATGCGTCCATGTTTCTGTACAGCGGGTCGGTCAATCTTCTGATGAAATCGGAATCATATCGGCAGATGCACGTAGCAGCTCTCCCTGAATTTGTATCCCGTACAACCAACATTGCTACCTGGCAGTATGTACTGAACAGGGCATCAGAGCATAAAGAAGCTGCAAAACGTTTTCTTGCCTATGCTGCGGGGAAGAAAGGATGCATGTCCTATTATGAGAATATGGACTGCCTTCCTGCCAGACTGGATCTGATTCAGTCGGAGAAATTCGACTTTCCTGACATGGATATCATCCGGGAATATGTGAAATCCGTGGAGTTGAAACCGCGTTACTTCACGGAAAGCTCCATGGAGGGTATACGTGATATGGGGGATCTGTTTCAGAAATATGTAACAGATGAAATCAGTCTGGATGAGTTCTGCAGAAAGGCACAGAAAATTGTGGAGGGAGAGCAGAAAAAATAAAAATATCCGTCTATTCAAGTGTATGAAGATAGAAAATCCGGTTGCTGCTGCAGGTTCTGAACAGTATGGAGGAGAAGCACATATTTGCGTGCAGCTCCCTGTACTGTTCAGAACTTTTTTTGTTGTTAAGGGAATTATTATCACCGTTGTCAGATGTTCTGAGTGTCCTGGATGAGTAATCTAATGGAGCAGAATAATCCTTGTCGGAAATACTGTTATCTGATAAAATCAGTATAGTTATAGAAGCCATATGGTAGCAGAAGCCATATGGCTACAGAACAGTATAGCTGCAGATTCCGTGCCGCTTACCCTGCCATAGGCAGAGCAATCCGTGCGAACCCCTTATTCAGCTCATCTTCCCGCCAGTAGCTGCGGAGAATGTTCATGCCCTCTTCCTGCATGTACTGAGGCAGATAAACAAAATATTTTTTCAGGCAGTCCATGAGCAGATCCATGCGGAAACGGGGAAGGAAGACATTTTTGTAATACGGAAGATTGCGTGACCGGACAAAACCATTCAGGGCGTCCCAGGAACACATGTTCTGGCAGTACAGATCAAGATGTCTGAGGGACAGCTCAGTACGGCCAGTGATACCGCAGCCGAAATGGTAATTGTACAGCCGGCAGTTGCTGAGACCGTAGTAGGATTTTGCATGACAGGCAATCACAAAGTAGGTGTAAGCATCCTCAGCTTTCACCAGATAATCAGCCGACAGACAGCGGAAAGCCTTTTTTACCATGGCAGTTCTGTACATTTTATTCCACACTGTAAAGCGGTAAAGTGTGTTTCTGAAACAGCCGTTCAGTACATCCTGTCCGTACAGATACCCATGATAAGGCTGCAGATTTCTGGCAGAACGCAGAATCCGTTCAGGTTCCAGATAACTTTCCGCGATGATTCTGGTTTCAAACTGGAGAATGTCAACGTTGTGGATCATCATCTGTTTATACAGGATGGAACAGGCATCCGGTTCAAGGGTGTCATCGGCATCGAGAAAAAGCAGGTATTTACCTCTGGCAGCTTCCACACCGGCCTTCCTTGCGTAACAGGTACCGCGGTTGTGGTCAAGGGCGATGACGCGGATGCGTCTGTCACGGCGGGCAGCTTCACGGAGCAGAGACAGAGAATTGTTGGTGGAGCAGTCATCCACACAGATGATCTCTATATCCTGCAGGGTCTGAGATGTTGCGCTGCGGATGCAGGCGGTGAGGTAGTCAGAACGGATGTTGTATACAGGAATTACAATAGAGATGACAGGTTTCATACGCTTAGCCTCCTTTGGATGAATCATTCTGCAATCGTTATCAGAAAGGCTAAGAGTGGGAAAAACAGGAAGTAAATATGGGGAAAAGGGGGAATTTAAGAAAAAGATGGGGGAAAATATGGATAGAAATCAAAAAGAAGAGGGGAAAAACAATCAGGAAAGCAATCAACTGACGTTAAAAAGCGTATATGACTTTTTCTATAAATGTGATAGAGAAAAGGACTGTGTTTTCTATACAGATGAGTATGAGAAACTGCCGCCGAATATAAAAAATGCCAGAAAAACACAAAGGTATTTTCTGGATACTCATTTTGGAGAATATCTTGTTCAGCAGGGAAAAACAGGAGCTTCTCAATACATGCTGGGAGAGCATCTGGGCATAACCAGTACTAGTTATACTGATACACGCTCTGATATCATGCATGGGAAATCAAAAAGCTGTTGCGGGGGACAGGGACAGAAGATTCGGAATAAGCTGAAAAATATGATTGTCTCGGAATATGAGAAGGATCAAGGCTATTCAAAGACAGTTGCCGATATTGAAAAAGCGAATGCCGTACTTTTGCAGAACTGGAATCTTGATGTGAATGATGTTAAGCGGAAACTGAGTATATTTATAACACTAAAACCTCAAAATTTACGTTAATAGAAACCTCGCTAAATTAGGTTTCAAATCATAAATAGTTGGTCATGTGGCATCATAATGATTTAAAAATCGATGTTTTCTTATGTTTTACGTCTTCTGGATATTGATTTAGCGCTCTTTTTGGTGTATACTTATTACGTAATTTACGTTAATAAAAGAGGCATTATTATGAGTATTCCAGAAGAGATAAAGAAGCAAAGACCAACTCAGTTTGGAGCAGTAGAAATCAGACATATCGGCGGTCATTACTATACTTACCTGGTATCATCCCGCTGGGATGCAGAAAAGGGCAGACCGCAGAAAGTCACCGGTAAAAGTATCGGTAAGATTACAGCGGAAGACGGTTTTATTCCGAATGCGAACGGACTCCGGCTTATGCAGGAAATGCGGCTGACGCCGGATGTTGCACCTTCCGTAAAAAACTACGGTGCTTATGAAACCCTGCTGCAGCTTTCTCCGGAGCTTGAAATACAGCTGAAAAAATATTTTCCGGATATTTTCCGGGAGATAAGGACTCTTTCGCTGATCCGTCTGGTGGATGGCGTTTCTTCTGCCAGAATGATCCAGCCTCTGTTCCTGGATTCCTACATGAGTGATATCTGCAGTGACCTTTCTGTTTCAGAAGGGTCTGTCCGGCGATTTGTCGCGAAGCTCGGAACCATGCAGGATCAGCTGGATGCCTTTATGAAGGCATCTGTTATGCCCGGGACGACGCTGCTTTTTGACGGAACCTCGATTTTTACCCGTTCCGGTGATTCTCTTTCAGCCAGAGGATATAATCCAGGACACAGTCTGAATCCACAGGCAAGGATTCTGTATATCTTTGAGAAAGATTCTCATAAACCGGTATTTTACAGGGTGCTGCAGGGCTCCATTGTGGATAAAACAGCTTTCATGGATGTTGTAACTGCATCCGGATGCAGGGAGTGCGTCATCATAGCAGACAAAGGTTTTTACTCCAAACATAATCTTTCAGCCCTGATGTCTGCAGGGATGAAATTTATCCTGCCGCTGAGGGAAGATACTGTGAATGTGGAACCGGAATTTTACGAAAATACAGATGACCACAAATTTGATGGTGTTTTCACCTACAACAAACGTGCCATCTGGTATCGTAAAAAAGCCAGCGGAAACAGAGGAAACTTTATCTATACATTCCGGGATGACCACCGCAAAGCGGAGCTTCAGGGAAACTATGTAGAAAAAGTAGAAAAACACTATGGAGAACAGCCCCGGCATCCAATGGATGTTCTGAAAGAAACGCGGATGGGGTATTTCTCATTCTGCAGCAACATGGATAAACATCCAAAGGAAATTTATCTGGATTACAAGGAAAGATGGGACATTGAACAGTGTTTCGATTATCTCAAAAACAGTGTTTCAACATCCGCATCTCATGCACATACTGATGAATATTTCAGAGGCTGGGCATTTCTGAACCATATAAGCCTGCTGTATTATTATGGTCTGATAAATGCGCTCCGAAACACAAACCTCAGCGAGAAATACTCTGCCGAAGATATTTTAAAACTGACCAAAAACATTTACAGAGTAACTATCAGCGATGATTCGGAATTCAAAATTTCTGCTATCCAGAAGAAAACTCAGGAGATTCTGCATACTCTTGGAATAGACCTATTACGTAAAAAATGAGGTTTCAGTGTGAAAAATTAGATTTATTCCTTGCTTTAGCAAGTGAATATTTTCCGGAGATGTTAAATAGGATAGACAGACCGATTGTATTAGACAGCGGTGAACTGGTAGGGGCAACTGCTGATAAGATGGGTGAAGCATTTGGTAAAATTTTGAGGGATAAAAGAAGGGGACTGAAATAAGTCATGGCAGATGAAGAAAAAGCAAAACAGAGTTTGAGTGGTGTGAGATTTGGCACAAAACACAGTTATGATGATTTTGGGCTTGTGCTTCAGAAGAAAGACTTGTCACTTCCAGAACCCAAAACAGAAAAGATTGAGGTCACAGGCAGAAACGGGGGAACGGTTATGTTAGGTTGGATTGTAGCAGGTTTAGTATTTTGTGGTTGGATGGCATCAGCGTATAAGACAGGGAAAACAATCATTGAATTGAAAAATCAGATTATTTCATTATCATATTATGCAGGTGTACCGCATTATCAGATACAAGAACTGAAAGAAAAGTATGGAATCAAATAAAATGGCATATTTACAAGGTGATGGTCGAAAGGCTGTCACCTTTTTGAATATATGAGATTGCAAGAACAATAAAAAATAATTATAATAAGTTACAGAAAGTTGAGGTGTATCATGAAAAGTAAATTTTATAAGAATAACCCGTTAGATCAGATTTGGTGCTTTTTTAATGCTTATATGACGATTATATGAGTTGTCAGCGGTATCTAAACGTGATAAAATGCTACTAGGGAACAATCGTGTTACAGGGTGGCTTGACCTCATTCTTGAAGAATGTGGGTGATGCTGATGGACAACAAAAATCATTTTGATTTCAAAGACTTAATTGCCTTCGGAATGTTCATTCTTGCATTGCTTACATTCGTTTTTACGTTTTGTAAGTAGCAATACATAGCAAAACCACCCTGATACTTTGGTCGGTTGGGTGGCTTTGCTTCTTAATTTATCCGGTCAACTCACCCAGTGGGCGGTTGTTCTCTTTACATCTATAATATAACACGATTGTTCAGAGTGTTCAATAGAAAGTTCAGGGATAGTTATGGAATTTGAGGAAGCATTGAAAGTCTATGAAGATTGTTTTGGAGAAAACTATTTCTTCTATATGGGATTTACCAAAACAGATCAGGAAATTATTGAAGAGATACAGAAGTGCATCAAGACCGGAAGAAAACAAAAAGCCCCCCGGTATGATGAAGATAAAATGTATTGAATATAGTTCAGAGTGCATAATAATTCATATAAACTGGACTTCTTACACGTTGCTTACAAAAAGGCTGAAATACCTTGTAAATACAAGTGTGTAAATTATCTAAACGTTAATCATACGTTTCAGAACATACAATTTCAAAAGATTTTTCAACTCCTCAGGACTTCGGTTCTGGGGAGTTTTTGTTACAATGCATACAATAAGAAGGATTTGATTATATCAGGATGAAAGACAGTGACCATTGGGTAGTAGGAGTTTGTCCTGATGACCCGCTTGCTCTTGTGCAGGGAAGGCTTTATCCGGAAATTACTGCAAACTGCGTGATTGCCTGGAGAAGAAATATTCCTTATTCGCAGGCAGTAAATAAGATGATAGAAGAAATCAATGCCTATGATGAAATCATTTTAGGATTTCCAATCTGGTGGTATGTAGCACCGACAATCGTAAATACTTTTTTGGAAAAATATAATTTTTCAGGTAAAAAGATCATTTTGTTTGCTACTTCCGGTGGAAGTGGATTTGGAAATACGGCAAGAGAATTGCAGACTTCTGCACCGGACAGCGTGATTACAGAAGGAAAGATATTTCATAATGTAGTCAAACAGCAAATCGCTGAATGGGTAGGAACATTATAAGATTGATTTGGCGATCGAAGTATCGGGAGAAGATACTTCAAATGAATGGTGTGAACTGGTTACTGATGAGGAATATAAGAATAAAGAATGCAAAAATGAGAAATGCATTTTATGCAATGGGAAGTTGTAATTGTGTGATATATTCGGATTCATCAGAAGTTGTGTGGATATCAATCCAAAGAATTTCTAACAGATCTCCACGTATCTTGAATTTGTGGGCGTGTGCATACTGTGCGAGCTGTTGTCCCCAGTAAGCACTTTGTTCATAATTTCCACGATATGTTACGCAGAGATAATCACCACCATCAATGAGATCGGATCCTTCTTCGTCAATAAGAAAAACAGATTGATAGGAAAGTGTTTTTTTCTTTAGTAGAGAGGGGAGCGAAATCATAGTTCCCATTTGATTGCTGCCAATGATATACAATCGATTTTGATTTAAGTTGATAAGTTGTTTCATCAGAAAATCCATTTCTTCTTCGTGTTTGTATCCTTCGAAGAGGCGATGACAATGACGAGGGGGAAGTGTCATTAAGTGGATTTCATCCAGGGGCAGAGAGAATGCCGAATGAATGGTGTTTAGTCTGTGCTCTACGTTTTTTTGCAGTTTTTGTAAGTGTTGCATTTGTTTGGTAATAGCTTCTTTTTCGTCTTCTAACATAGAAAGTGAAGAGGAAACTGTGTGATGCTCCAGATATTCGCGGATTTGTTCCATTGTAAATCCAATAGAGCGCAGATCACGGATCACATTGAGTCTCCAGATATCGTGGATACTATAATGTCGATATCCGGATTCAGATCGTTCCGGTTTGATAATTCCAATTTCTTCGTAATAACGAATAGAATCTACACCAATTCCATATAGTTTGGAAATTTCACCGATTTTAAAAAATTTTTTCATATACCTAACTTCCCTCCTTGACTCTAGTATTATACCAGAGTTTATAGTCAATTTATAGATTTAATAAAAAAGTGTAGAAAGGATTTTTAAAATGCGCTCAATTTTGAAGGAAATTAAATTGTCATCCGTATTACTTTTATTATTAGGAAGTGCAATACTAGCGTTTGGACTTTACAATATTCATTCAATGTCGAATGTTACAGAGGGAGGAATCCTAGGATTAACACTCCTTCTGGAATATTGGTTTGGCATTTCTCCATCTGTTTCCGGTTTTGTGCTGACGATATTGTGCTACTTTTTGGGGTGGAAATTGTTGGGAAAACGTTTTCTTATATATTCTTTTATTTCTTCTATTGGATTTTCTGTTTTTTATAGAATCTTTGAACAGTTTGATCCACTATTTCCAAACATTGGCGAAAAACCACTTTTGGCAGCAGTTGTGGGAGCGCTGTTTGTAGGGATCAGTGTAGGTTTGTGTGTTCGAGTCGGTGGAGCGCCGACAGGAGATGATGCGCTTGCAATGAGTCTGGAACGAGTACTTCCATTGGATATTCAATGGATTTATTTGATCAGTGATCTGGTTGTATTGCTGATTTCTCTTACCTATATTCCGGTGAGCAGAATTACATACTCACTTCTGACAGTTGTTTTATCAGGTCAGATCATTGGTCTTATGCAAAAGATTCGGTTTCCAGAATATGTAGAATCCATAGAAGCATTAGAAGATGAGGGGTAGAGGAATATTTTGAAATGGAGTTAAAAAAGCATACAAAATGCTAATTCTCACACAATTCATGAAAAATAGACTCGTATTCCTGAGAAAAAACACTGTCTTTATTCCATAAAAATGTAAAATCATGCATGACCATAAAGTCGGAAAGAGGAATCTGTACCAAGGTTCCTTTTTTTAATTCCTGCTCGACAGCAGCTTTGTAGAGGAAGGATATTCCACAGTCTTCTTTTAGCAGAGTGACGATCGTGTGGATGTTTTCGATTTCCACAAGATGTCGGAAGTCTTTGACAGACATATTTTTCAATGCCAGTGTCTTGGTCAGGATTGCCCTGGTTCCGGAACCGTGTTCCCGAATCAAAAGACGTTCGGATGTCAGGTCTTTCAGGCTGTGAACAGAGTTTTCAAACGTATGGTCAGCAGAGGCAACAGCAATGTATTCTTCTGCTTTGTAGATACGTGTTTCGTAATGATCCCCGCTAAAATATCCTTCCACAATTGCAAAATCGATCGTTCCCTCACAAAGATAGGTGAGCAGAGTCTGGGTGTTGCCATATCGGATGTGAAAATCCATGTCCGGATGTGTTTTGACAAAACGGGAAAGAGCAGGTACGATCGCATATTCTCCAATGGTCATGGTTACGCCAAAGGTCAGCACTTTTTTCCCTTTCAGACTCTCCTGCATTCGTTTTTTTAATGTATTTTCATCGTTTCTCATGGTTTCCAGAGCAGAGCGTAAGATTTCTCCGGCAGGAGTCAGCCGGAGTTTTTTCTTATCTCTTATAAAAAGCTCGGTACCGTAGGTCTTTTCCAGATGTTTGATATGCTGGGAAACTGCGGGCTGTGTCAGATTCAGGTGCTCGGCAGCATGTGTAAAGTTCATATCGTTGCATACAGTCAGAAATGTTTCCATGCGAAAATCCAACATAATTGTTTCTCCTTTTTCAGATGTGTTTATACTTAAACCATAACAAATATTTATCATATAATCAATACTTATAATTTTACAAAATAATAGGAGCGATTTATAGTATATATGAAAACAAGGAAAAGTAAAATGAGGAAGGCGAAAAACAGGAGGATATGAAAATGTATGATGTTATAATCATAGGAGTAGGACCGGCAGGAATCAGTGCAGGAATTTATGCAGTGAGCAGAGGACAAAAAACACTAATTTTAGAAAAAAATCAGGTCGGAGGACTGATTCGAAGAGTGTCTGCTGTCACACATTATGCGGCAATTGTAGAGGGAGAAACCGGGGAAAGCTTTGCAAAGTGCCTGAGGAAACAGGCGGAAAATGCAGGGGTAGAAATCCTGAAGACCGAGGTGAAAAAAGTAGAATTGACCGGGGTGGAAAAAAGGATTTATACAGAGAAAGAATGTTATTGTGCGAAGAAGGTAATTTTAGCGAATGGTACATCACCAAGAAAACTGGGGATTCCGGGAGAAATAGAACTGGCAGGACGAGGAATCGGAATGAATGCAGCAAAAGATGCAATGAAGTATCGTGGAAAACATGTATATGTGATCGGAGGTGCAGATGGAGCGGTAAAAGAAGCACTGTATCTGGCGGGGGTTGCAGAAAAAGTAACAATCATCCATTTTGAAGAAACGTTGGGATGCATTGCACAATTTCAGGAAAAAGCAGCACATACCCCAAACATTGAATTACGGCTTCACGCCAGACTTCATGCTGTGTACGGAGTGGAAAAAGTAGAGTCATTGGAAATCTTGGATGAGAAAACAGGAGCAATTGAGATAATTGAAGATTCGGGATGTGGAATTTTTGTGTATGCAGGTACGGTTCCGAATACAGAATTATATAATGAGATCAGCTTGGACAATGGATTTCTTCCGACAGATGAAAATATGCAGACGGAAATACCCGGTGTATATGCAGTTGGTGACATTCGTGTAAAACAGGTACGACAAGTATCTACAGCAGTAGCAGATGGAACGATTGCAGCAATTCATGCAGCACGATAGGAGGCAAATATGGACTTTATAAAGAAAAACGGGAAGGGATTACTTTTTTGTCTGGCTTTGGCAGTGCCTTCAGCTGTTTTGGGAAAATTGTTTCCGGTTGTCGGAGGACCAGTGTTTGCAATTTTAATTGGAATGATACTCGCATTGGTGATTAAAAAACGGGATTCATTGGAAAGCGGCGTAAAATATACTTCGAAGAAAATATTGCAGTATGCAGTTGTACTTCTTGGATTCGGACTTAATTTAGAGGTAGTGATGGAGACAGGAAAGCAGTCTTTGCCGATTATTGTTTGTACCATTACAACATCATTGGTAATTTCTTATATTTTGCATCGCACAATGAACATTCCGGAAAAAATCTCTACACTGGTTGGGGTGGGATCTTCGATTTGTGGGGGATCGGCGATCGCAGCAACAGCTCCGGTTATCGATGCGGATGAAGAAGAAGTAGCACAGGCAATTTCGGTGATTTTTTTGTTTAATATTCTGGCAGCGTTGATTTTTCCGGTACTGGGAACAGCGCTTGGATTTTCAACAACATCCGGGGAAGCATTTGGGATTTTTGCAGGGACTGCGGTGAATGATACCTCTTCTGTAACTGCAGCGGCTTCTACGTGGGACAGCATGTATCATCTGGGAAGCCAGACACTGGATAAGGCGGTGACAGTAAAGCTCACCAGAACATTGGCGATTATCCCAATCACATTGGTACTTGCATTACGCAGGGCACGGAAGGCTGAAACAGAAAGCGGAGAAAAAGTGTCTCTGAAGAAAGTGTTTCCATTTTTTATCCTGTTTTTTATCGGGGCAAGTCTGATTACGACAGCAGCAACAGCAGCAGGAGTACCGACAGAAGTTTTTCAGCCATTAAAAGAGCTCTCCAAGTTTTTCATCATTATGGCAATGGGAGCAATTGGATTTCATACGGATGTAGTGAAATTGATCAAAGGTGGTGGGAAACCCATCTTAATGGGAATGGCATGTTGGTTAGGCATTACAGTGGTGACACTTAGTATGCAGCATCTGCTGAATTTATGGTAATCGTCAAAATGACAAAGGAAAAAACCGGAAAAATGCGAAATTTTATACAAATTTCATAGAAAGTGTTGCCAAATTGTGGTATAGTAGCACTATTGAATAAATTTTGGAGGTTTTATTATGGGACGTTTTGATGAGAAAATTATGCTGGTAACCGGAGCTACTTCCGGAATTGGAAGAGCGGTTGCAATTCGTGCAGCAAAAGAAGATGCAACAGTCATTGCGGTGGGGCGCAACGAAGAGCGTGGAGCGGCTGTTGTAGCAGCAATGGAAGAAGCTGGTGGAAAAGGAGAATTCATGAAATGTGACGTCAGCAACAAAGATGCAGTAAAGGCACTTTTTGCAGAAATCCAGGAAAAATACGGAAAACTTGATGTCGCAGTGAATAATGCGGGAATCGTTGGTGCTTCTAAGACGGTAGAAGAACTGGAGGATGATGACTGGTTCCAGGTAATTGATGCAAATTTGAATTCTTGTTTCTTCTGCTGCAGAGAAGAAGTAAAGCTGATGCAGCCATCAGGTGGAGCCATCGTGAACGTGTCCAGTGTTGCGGGAATGCGTGGATTCCCTTCCGCAGCAGCTTATGTTGCAAGTAAGCATGCAGTCAGTGGACTGACAAAAGCAGTGGCAGTGGACTATGCTACAAAAGGAATTACGTGTAATGCGATTTGCCCTGCAGGAACAGATACTCCGCTTACAGAGAGAAGTTCAGCAGATATTAAGACGAGAATGGCAGAGATTGCAGCACAGGGAAAAGATCCGATGGAATGGCTGAAGAATTCTATGTTGTCTGGAAAGACAGAGACGTTGCAGAAGAAAAATGCGACACCGGAAGAGCAGGCAGCAACGATTTTGTATTTTGCAAGTGATGAGGCAAGACACATTACAGGTTCCATTGTTGCAAGTGATGGTGGATTTACTACATACTAAAATAAAACGAAACAAAGAACCTCTTGGGAGTCAGTCGGCTCCTGAGAGGTTTTTGTCTGTTTCATAGACCTTTTTTACATCAGCCCGGCATCTGAAAATTGTGCAGAAACAGATGAGAAGAGAGCATGCAGCAAAAAAAGACATGCAGAGCCGATAATCCAAGATTTCAGCAGTAGCTCCTACAATTACAGAAAGGATGCTGCTGACAGCCATCAGAATCATATTTTCAAATGCATTGATTCTGGCGCGCATGGATTCCGGAATGTAAGACTGGACAGCGGCAACACGTAAGGTGGCACTGTTTGTTCCGAGAAAACCGGCAAAGGCACGGTTTACGAGCATAAGAGGATATGGAAGCCAAAGCAGAATAAGATCCATGCATTCGTAAAAGGTATAGACTGCAAAAGTAACGTGGAAATTTTTCTTTTTTGGAATTTCAATCCGGTACTGCACCACTCCGCCGATGGTGCGTCCTAAAAATTCAGCAATGGAAAATAAAGAATAAAGTGCGGCGGACATTCCGGGGGCGGTACGGAAAAATGCGACCAGAATGGGAGCATATCCGGAAGCGACCCCATTTGTGGCTGCCATATAGTAGTAAATAGCCTGTAATCCACGTTCTTTTTTAAAATAGCGGAGAACTTCTTGAAGATCTTCTTTCCATACCTGAAAAGAAAATGTTTTTTCACACACACGTGTTTCTTCCGTCAACTGAATTGTGTTTTCAATGAGTGCAGCACATATGGAAAACAATCCTTGTCCGATAAAAAGCCACGGCATACCGATCGTATCCATAAGTACTGCAGCCAGAGGCAGCATGATCACACGCAGTAGGGGATATAACATGGAAGAAACGGCATATCCTTTTTGTTCCATTCCACTTGGTATGATCTTTGGAAAAATACTGTTATATGCCAGTTCATCCAGACTTCCCAGTGTAGCAAGAAGCAAAGAATATCCAAGATAACCAACGTATGAAAAGTCGAAAAACAGCAAATAGATTCCCATAAGAGCATAAAAGAATCCATTGATGAAATCTCCAAATACAAGAAATGGTTTTCTGGGAAAGCGGTCCATCCAGGGAGCAACCAACAGTGGGATTAAAAAATTGGGGATCAATTGGATTGCGATTACAAGAGCAGATGCAAAGGTGCTTCCAGTTTCATCAAAAACAAGAAATGACAATGCGAAATTGCCCACAATTCCTCCCATACATCCAAAAGTTGTAGCTGCAATCAACAGAGAAAAATTTCTGGTCCATAAGGGATTCTTCATATCGTGATATCACCTCCTGTTTTTTAGTATACAGGAAGAATGAAAGAAAGAAAATAAGGGAAAATTGAGAAAATTTTATGAAAGTTTTCAGGTAAAAGACGAAAAGAAAGAGATGTTGAAAAAAGAATCCATTCTTTGTACAGAATGATATAATGGAGCTAGCAAATGAACGGAGAATAGGAACATGTTAGAGCACGAACAAAAAAATGTATGGAAAATGATAGGGATGCGAATTCGCCGGGAACGTATCAAAAGAAACTGGAGTCAGTCAGGTCTGTGTTATGGGATATGTGCAGTATCTTATCTTTCCAAAATTGAACAGGGAAAGATGGAAGTATCAGAAGAGATTTTGAAGCTTTTGCTGGAACGGTTAGAGTTACCGTGGATTGATGACAAAGAAACAAAGGATTTAGAAAGTTTTGTGGAAGCACAGTATGAATTTCTATTTACGCATCCTATACAAGAATTTTTAAAACAAAAAGAAATATTTCAAGAGAAAAAGGAAAAGTTGTATTCCAGTTCGTTGATCGCAGATGCCTGCATTTTGGAAGCAGTATATGAGAGTCGTAAAGATGAAATAGAAGAGGGATTGGAACGTTACCTGGATTTCAGGCAGCTTGCTGTTCTGCGTATGCTGCAGGGAAGGCTGGATGAGGCAATCACATTGCTTCCAATTCCGTTTATGTATATGCGGGCAGGGGAGATTCTTTATGAGACAGGCCAGAATTACGCATCAGCTATTTCTTATCTGCAAATGGGCTATAATCTGGCAGCCCAGGAAGGGATGGCGATGCTGATGCTGCAGTGCCGCATTATCATCGGAAATTGCTACAGTAATCAGCAGGAACTGGAAAATATGGAGAGAGAGTATCAAATTGCTTCGCGTCTGGCAAGAGACCTGCATCAGACAGAAATATTAAAGGTGATCAACTATAATCGGGCATCTACATGGGTGGCGCTTGGAAGCTATAAGAAAGCGTACGACTATTTTTCAAAAGTAGAAGAACCCGCGATATTAGATTTGCATAAGCTTGCAATCTGTTGTGAAGCGTATGGAAGAAAAGCGGAGGGGATAGAAGCTGTAAAACGCGCAGAGAGGATGGGAGAATTCGGGGATGATCCAGATGATGAGAAGCAGTTGGAAGTGGAAATGTGTCGACTGGTCCGCTATCGTTTGGAACATGAGAATTATCTGAAGGAAGAGGAATATGAAAAACTTTTGTTTCCTTGTTTTGAGAAAATGAAAGCAAGACTGCCTGTTGGTTTTGCGGTATTTCATGTGCCGTATGTACTGGAGTGGTATACAGACAGACGCCAATATAAGCAGGCATATGAGATGGTGAGGAAGTATGGGGGATTTATTCCTGTTTTATAGTTTTCCAATCAGCGCGTTTTAGGTAGCAAAATAGGGGAAATAATATGTTTCCCCCAATAAACGATCTCATCCTCCAATCAGGATTACAACCTTAAATGATGTATCATCATAAGAAATATCCAGTGTCCCCTCATATTTTTCGACAATATCCCGAATAGAAGAAATTCCGATTCCATGAGCAGATTTGTCTTCTTTATCAGAAATATACTGATTTTTTTGGACTACAATTTCATTGATTTTAGAATTGATCAGTTCCAGACTATAGCAATCCAATCAATTACTGCACATAATTACACGAACGAAACCACCCTAAACAATCTGAAGCTCGAACGGTGGAAAATGCCCTTTCGATTGCCGGTGGAAGTTCCGATGCAATTCGGACTTTTTCCTTCCTTAAATATGCTTTGAGTTTTGACCCCATTTTTTCAATCGGGTTTAAGTCCGGGCTGTACGGTGGCAGATACAGATCGTTTATCTCCGATTCATCCAGCACCTGTTTCACGATTTTGGCATGATGGGAACGCATATTGTCCATAACTATGATGTCTGTTTTGGACAATGCTGGTATCAGCATTGTTTTCAGATATTCTGCAAACTGTTCCATGGTCGTTCCGCCGCAATAAACCGTATGGCATGTTTTCCATTCAGTCGCACAGAGGACAATATCGTCGTATTGCATGGGGTATTAACCGGTGTACTGTCTACAGCACGTTCATTCTTTTTGGAACGGGCATAATGTCTTGTCATGTCCGTGTTTACACCACTTTCGTCGAGAAATACCAGATGATTTGCGTCGTTCTCCGACAGATGTTCTCTCCAGCTTTTCCGCTTCTCCTTGACATCGGGGACGCTCCTGTTCTGACGCATGCAGAGATTTCTTTTTATAGACATACCCAAGCTTCAGGATGGCTTTGCGTACTGTTTCATCACTGACATGGAGTTGTAATTTTTCCATGATTTCATGAATTGTAATATCCGGTTGCTGTTGGATTAGCTGGTCTATGTTTTGGAAGTCATTCTGACTCAGGACTGGTTTACAGCCACGTTGGGAGGTTCTGGTTTCCACAGAGCCGGTTTCCCGCATTCTTTTTTCCAGGCGGTAAACAGTGCTGGTATTGACCGAAAAGCATTCTGCGATTTCCTTTGCATTGTGTGTCTTGTTTCAGGCTTTGATGAGTAATTTACGTGCTTCATTGTGTAACATAATAATCACCTCTTAACTTTATCATAAACCCCTTGTCAAGCGTGTGCAGTATTATTTTGGCTTGCTATAGATGTCAGCATGCCAGCAGTATGGAATGGTATTTATGTATTGGCACTGATTGGAATTTATATGATCTTATTGTCGGCAGTGGCACAGAGTCATTTAAAGCGCAATAAGAAAAAATACTATAAGAATCTGGTATCTGTCAGTCTGATGCGTTTTACAGCAAAAGCAACGACCAGAAATATGTGTGTGGTCGTACTTCTTTTGTTCGTGTGCTGTGGATCTGCATTTTATGGAATGCAGTATACATTGAATGATTTTGTCATGGACAGTAAAACAGACCGGACATTTTCCATGCACTATCCAGTTTTGGAGAAACAGATTGGAGCCCGGGAAATTCAGGATACTGCGGAAAATATAAAATGGAAGTACAGAATTATGTAGAAGCAGACGCAGCAAATCTGGTTATTTCTTATGAATGCAGAGATTTCAATGAACAAGGAACCAAATATCTGAATATATACAAAGAAGAGGCAAAAGCATCCTTGTTTCTTCTGGAAACAGCGTTTGAGCAGATTTATCAAACAGAACTGTCTATGAGTGATCTGTTTGCTTACATAATGAATGACGCAGATTATCAGGACCTGTCACAGGGATTGCAGAATCAATACAGAGAGCATCTGATATTGAAAGTTCCTATGAATTTGCCAAAGATTTATTGGGACAGTATATGGAAAGAACAACAGAACTGTCAAATCGGCAGTTGGGATTGTGGAATATCTGGGAGAAAAAGCAGGCGGAGAATGCAGGGGAGACATATGGGTATGATCAGGAGCTTGATATGTCACCCGAAAATACGACAGTTATACAGGATTGGAAGTATGCTCTGCATGTATATTTGTATTATCGCGCTGGCAGCAATCGGTGTGCTGACCTATGTTCGAAGCATTTCTGTGGCAACAGATAATAAAGGGATTTTTGAAAGCCTTACTAAATTAGGGGCAGACCATGCATATCAGAGAATGGTACTGAAAAAACAGCTGGCAAAAATCTTTTTTTATCCGGGAATTGTCGGTTGTGGAGCAGGTTTTTTATTTTCTTTCATGATGGATTATACAAATGATGTGGGGATAACAGCAATTGAAATCAAAGCGCTTGGAATTCTTCTGTTACTGATTGCAATTTTCTGTTTTGTATTGTTTTCTGTATATCGTGTTTCTTTGAAAAAAGCAGAGAAGATTGTAAACTTAAATTAAAAACAAGTTTACAATCAAGCGACCGTGTACTATACTGAAGAAAGAAATCAGTATGGAGGAAGAACAATGAGTTTGATACGGGAAATAAAGGAACAGGTATTGCAGGGAAATCAGATTGCAAAGGCAGAGGCTTTGCAGTTATATGGGGAACCATTGGAGGAATTATGCCTTGCGGCAGACGAGATCCGTTACCAGTTTTGTGGAAATCGATTTGATCTTTGTACGATCATTAATGGAAAGAGCGGCAGATGTTCAGAAAACTGTAAATATTGTGCACAGTCAGCCTGTTACCATACAGAAATTGAAGAATATCCGCTGCTTGCAGTGGAGAAGATCAAAGAGCAGGCGAAATACAATGAAGAAAGAGGAGTCCTGCGTTATTCGATCGTAACTTCCGGAAAAGCATTGAATGACACGGAAGTGGAACATGTCTGCGAAAGCGTCCGGGAAATCCACAAAGAATCAAAGATCAAGGTCTGTGTGTCCGGCGGCCTTTTGAATGAAACTCAGTTTCGAAAATTAAAACAGGCAGGCGTCACAAGAGTGCATAATAATCTGGAGACATCCCGACAGAATTTTCCGAATGTCTGTACCACTCATACTTATGAAGACAAGATCGCAGCGATCCGCGCAGCTTGGAAAGCCGGAATAGAAGTATGCAGCGGAGGGATTATGGGACTGGGAGAGACCGTGGAGGACCGGATCGATCTTGCATTGGAAGTCCGAAAATTAGGAGTCAAATCCATGCCTGTAAATTTACTGAATCCAATTCCGGGGACACCTTATGAGCATAATCCGGTTCTTACGACAGAAGAAATGCGTCGGATCGTTGCAGTTTTCCGGTTTTTGCTTCCGGATGCATGGATTCGCCTTGCAGGTGGAAGAGGGCTTCTCCCGGATAAAGGAAGATCCTGCTTTACATCCGGGGCAAATGCTGCAATTTCAGGAGACATGCTGACAACTGCGGGAATCACCATTGAGCGGGATATGCAGATGTTAGGAGAACTCGGCTACATTGTGAAATAAAGAAACTTTGGAAATAGAGGAAAAGTGGAAGTGAATTTCATTTTTTTCTCTATTTTTCTTTACAAGCAAATATTTTTTGTTATAATAAGTTAGCCAAAACTAATAAAAGTTAAATGAAAGTAATTTCAAGGAGATGAAAAATGTTTGTATTGGGTAAAGTATTAAGTACAACAGCAGTTTTACTGTGCATATTGTGTCTGGCAGCTCCGCTGAAAAAAACAAAGGCAGGGCAGAAAATAAAAGGACTTCGGATACTGCTGAAGCCGCATGTGTTATATGGCTGGTTGCTGCTTGTTATAGGACTTATGCATGGGATTATGGCAGGTAAGAACCCGGGGATGATCAGTGGCAAGCTGGTATGGATGGTATTGCTTGTTCTGCTTCTTGTGGCCTGCCTGAAAAGCCGGATGAAAAAATCTGTCTGGATGTTTCTGCACAGATCCTTATCTGTTGTTTTTGCAGCAGGAATCGTATTTCATATTGCGTATGCAGTGATATTCTAAAACTGCAGTTTTTGTTTCCTCCTTGTAAATCTTTCTGACTGACGTTATACTCAGAACAGAAAGTATTTTCACTAGAGGAAGGACTAAAGAGAGAATGACGATCAAACAGAAAAAAACAATTGCAATAGCAGCAACCGGCGGGACCATAGCCGGAACCGGAGAAGCGGGAAAGACGGCAGTCTATCATGCGGGAGAGATGAATGTGGAGTCGATTCTGGAGACAATCCCGATGATTCAGAATGTTGCAGATATTGAGACGGTACAGTTGTTTAATGTGGACAGCAATGAGATGGATGAAGAGAAGTGGATCACGCTGGCGAATCAGCTCAATGAGCTGGCAGCCCGTCCGGATATCGATGGAATTGTGGTCACACATGGAACAGATACCCTGGATGAGACCGCATATTTTTTAAATCTGACAGTATATACACAGAAGCCCGTAGTACTTACAGGAGCAATGCGTCCGGCCACAGCCACCAGTGCAGACGGACCGTTTAATCTGTATCAGGCAGTCTGTCTGGCGGCCAGCGATGATGCCAGAGGACAGGGTGTGATGGCTGTGTTTTCCAACACAATCTATTCAGGAAGAGATATTCAGAAAGTAAATAATTACAAGACAGATGCATTTGATCAGAACGCATTCGGCTGCCTGGGATATATGCAGGATGAGACTGCGTATTTCTTTTCCAGAAGCTTTAAGACACATACCATGCAGTCTATTTTTGCTCTGCGCAGGCTGGAAAGTCTGGCGAAAGTAGCCGTGGTTTATTTTTATGCAGGCGCAGATGAGAAAATCCTGGATTATCTGGCAGAGACCCATGAAGGGATTGTGATCGTAGGATCCGGCAGCGGTAATTATAACCGAAAATGGATGAAAACTATGGAGAAACTGGCAGAAAAAGGAACAGTGTTTGTCAGGGCATCCAGAGTGTCACAGGGAATTGTATTTGATGACAGAGTGTTTGATCCGATGGATGTCTGCATTGGAGCGAATACGTTGTCCGGGCAGAAAGCGAGAGTTCTTTTGATGCTTGCACTGACGATCACAAAAGATGTGAAACAGATCCGCAATATTTTCAATCAATATTAGAATGGATGCGGCGTATAGATTGACAAAAGTATGGTTTGTATTATAATAGATAATACAAACCATACTTTTTTAATGAAACGGAGGAACGTAAAATGTGGATCGTAATCTTTTTAGGAGGCGCATTGCTCACAGGCTATGCGCTGTACCGTCAGGCAGTCAGAGAATCGGGCAGCAGATTTCAGTGTCGTCACTGCGGACATACGTTTCGGACAGAGTGGAAAAATCTGTTTCTTGCCACACACAGCTGGGGAGAATATAAATTAAAGTGTCCGAACTGTGGTGCCGCGGATTATTGTGCAAATCTGGATAAAAAGAAGAAAAAATAAAAAGAAAGAAGGGGGACTACAGGGATGTTGATTCGATTGGATATGGCAAGTGCTACTCCGATTTATGTGCAGCTGCGCAATCAGATTGTGATGGGAATCGGCACGGGTGCATTGAAGGTCGGGGAAAAGCTTCCGACTGTCCGGCAGATGGCGGCAGATGCGGGAGTCAACACCATGACGGTAAATAAAACCTATCAGCTGTTGAAGGCGGAAGGGTTTATTGAGATTGACAGAAGAAGAGGTGCAGTTGTGAATCCGGTGGAGGATACGGCGGGAGTTTTCCGGGAAAAACTGGAAGGAGAGCTTGCACTTCTGGGTGCAGAGGCAAAAATAAAGGGAATGAACGAGCAGGAGTTTCTGCAGCTGTGTGAGACAATTTTTGAGAGTTTATCCGGGCAGACCGGAAGCCTCCGGTTTGGATAAGGGGAAGGACGGTGCATGATGTATGGGATATGAGATTATGATGTGTGTGATGGCTCTGTTTGTGAATCTCTTGGTCGTGGGATGTTTTGCGCTGGTTTACGGAACAAAGATGAAGTATGAAAACGGTATGCTTTTTGGGATCCATATGCCAAAAGAAGCACAGAAGGATCCGGAAGTGAAGATATTGATGGAGCGCTATACCATCCGGATGAAACAGATTTACTGGTGGAATGTGGCAGGTGCCGTACTGTCAGGTCTGCTGGCATTTAGCTATACTTCCATCTTTATGTTTGGATGGATGTTCTGGATTTTTGAATTTACAATCGGAAGTATGGGGGTTCTCTGTATGAATCATCGGAAGCTTTATGACATCAAAGTAAAGCATCAGTGGTTTGCAGCAGAAGGTGCGGACATCGTTGTGATCGATACCGGAGCAAGTGCAAAGGCAGAGGAGAAGCGGATTCCGGCAGTCTGGCATCTGCCTGCAGTTGTGATCCTGGCATGGCTTTGCTTTTTGCCGGGGATGCGAAGATGGGTACAGGAAGAGGCAGCAAATATACTGGTTCCGGGAATGGCACTGCTGACGGCAGGTTTATTCTGGGTATTGCACATCTGGACCAATCGCAGACGGTGTGAGCCATACAGTGAAAATACGCAGATCAATACAGCGATCCATGTCAGGGAGAGAAGAATGTGGGCATGGATCTGGCTTGTGGGAACATATACAAGTCTGATCGGTATGGGAGAAGTTCTCTGGCAGATTTCCCGTAAAGGATATCTGGATGTTGTGGATACGATCATTTGTGTCATATTCAGTATGGCAGGCGGTCTGTTTATACTTGCGGCAATCCTGTGGATGATGAAAAAGCGGCAGGAGCTTTTGAAAACAGAAGAGCCGCTTTCCTATGTGGATGATGATATTTACTGGAAAAATGGCTGGTATAACAATCCGCGGGACAGACGCTGGGTGGTTCTTAGCAGAATGTGCAGTTCGAACTATTCTTTTAATATGGGAAAACCGGGTGTACGTTATCTGACAGGAGCACTGGGGAGTGTGATCGTCATCGGCGTTTTGTGGCTGGTTGTTGTGTTTTTCGGGATGGATTTTGTCCGTCCGCAGCTATCTATAGATGGAAACCAGGTGACAGTCAGAAGTGCTGAATATGGGATTTCTTTTGACAGAAAAGAGATAGAAGATGCAGAGCTTTTGGAAAACTTGCCGGAAGAAGATTTTGTGAGGATTAACGGACTTTCTGACAGCCGTCAGCTTCTTGGAAAATTCAAAGGCGAAGAGTCCGGAAAGGCGATGTTTTATATCCGGCGTGGAGAGACACCGGTTTTAAAGATCAAACTTCCGGAATATACAGTTTTTATCAACAGTGAAGAATCCGGGAAAGTGAAGGAATGGTACGAGGAACTTTCCTCTTGATTTCATATTTTTTTCGTGATATACTTCTCCTAAAAATTTGAAGTGATTTTTAGGAGGAGTATTTTTTATGGACGCAGACCCTGCAGGGAACAAGATTATTTTTGACTTATGTATCTTATTATTTTTCACATTGATGAATGCTTTTTTCGCCGGAGCAGAGATGGCAGTTGTTTCCGTGAATCACAACCGGATCCGCAGTCTTGCCGCAGAGGGCAATAAAAAAGCAGTCGTTATCCAAGGTCTTTTCGAAGATTCCACGAAGTTTCTTTCAACGATTCAGGTAGCAATTACATTTGCCGGATTCTATTCCAGTGCTTCAGCGGCGTCGAGCATTTCACCGGTATTGAGTGCATGGATGGAACAAAGAGGAATTCCATATAGTACAGCGATTGCGTCAAATGGAGTGACGCTTGTTTTGATGTTTTTTAATCTGGTATTCGGAGAACTTGTGCCAAAGAGGATCGCGCTGCAGAAGGCAGAACAGTTTTGTATGATCACAGTGATGCCGATCCATTATATTTCTAAGATTTTGTCTCCGTTTATCAAACTGCTTTCTATCTCGACAAAGGGAGTGTTAAAATTGCTCCGCATGAAGACGGAAGATCAGGAAGAGATCGTTACAGAGGAAGAAATCAAAGCAATGCTGAAGATGGGAGCAGAATCCGGTACGGTCGAAGACAGCGAGCGGGAAATGATCAACTCGGTATTTTCTTTCGGCGATAAGAGCGCAAGAGAGTTGATGGTGCCGAGAAGAGAAGTGTTTGCTGTGGATATTGAGGATCCGGATGAGGAGATTCTGGATGCAGTTCTGGAATCCAGACATTCGAGAATTCCGGTTTATGAAGAAACTGTGGACAATATTATCGGAATTCTTCATGCCAAAGATGTGATGATCGAAATGCGGAAAAAAACGACCGGAGAAATTGAGATCCGCGGGCTATTGAGAGATGTGTTTTTTGTGCCGGATACAAAAGATGCCGATGATCTGTTTCGGGAACTTCAGGCATCCAGAAGGCATATGGCGGTGTTGGTGGATGAGTATGGTGGATTCTCCGGAATCATTACAGTAGAGGATCTGGTGGAGGCAATCATGGGAGATATTCACGAAGAAGATGAAGTCGAAGAACCGGAAATCCAGCAGCTTTCGGATGAAGAGTACCTGGTGGACGGAGGTATCCTGCTGGAAGATTTGAACGAGGAATTGCCGTTGTCTCTGTTCTCGGAAAACTATGACACACTGTCGGGCTACATGATTGAAAATCTGGGATATATTCCAAAAGAAAATGAGCAGGCCTCTGTTTTGGCAGGTGAGTGGCAGCTGCGTGTAGAACAGGTGAAAGATAACCGCATTGCGAGGGTACATGTTGCCAGGCGCCTGGGGCATGTATCAGAAAAGTAATAAGTAATTATTAGGAAAAGTAAGTAACAGACGCTCTGGAAAAGGTGGATTTATATTGAATTCTAATAAATTCAAAGTTATAATAAGGCTGTATTTATAAATAGAATTCGTAATCAAAGGAGACCATCTATATGAAAATGTTATCAATCGAGCAGGAATTGAAAAGTAATTCTTATCCGGGAAGAGGAATCATCCTTGGAAAAAGCGAAGATGGAACAAAAGCGGTTGCCGCTTATTTTATCATGGGAAGAAGCGAAAACAGCCGCAATCGTGTTTTTGTAGAAGAAGGACAGGGAATCCGCACACAGGCATTTGATCCTTCCAAGCTGACAGATCCGAGCCTGATCATTTATGCACCGGTTCGTGTACTGGGCAATAAGACGATCGTGACAAACGGAGATCAGACAGATACAATCTACGAGGGCATGGACAAGCAGATGACATTTGAACAGTCTCTCAGAAGCAGAGAGTTTGAGCCGGATGGTCCGAACTATACACCTCGTATTTCCGGAATTATGCATCTTGAGAATGGAACATACAACTATGCAATGTCCATCTTAAAGAGCAATAACGGAAATCCGGATGCCTGCAACCGTTACACATTTGCATACGAGAACCCGGTTGCCGGAGAAGGACACTTTATTCATACATATATGCATGACGGCAATCCGCTTCCGAGTTTTGAAGGAGAGCCAAAACTGATTTCTGTACCGAACAGAATCGAAGAATTTACAGATCTTCTGTGGAACAGTCTGAATGAAGAGAACAAGGTTTCTCTGTTCGTTCGCTATATCGATATTGCAACTGGGGATATCGAGACAAAGATTGTGAATAAAAATCAATAATTACAGATAGAGTGTGGATAAAGGAGAAGAAAATGAAAGAATTAGAATTAAAATATGGATGTAACCCGAACCAGAAACCGGCAAAGATCGCAGTCAATGATGGAAGAGACCTTCCGATCGAGGTTCTCTGCGGAAGACCGGGATATATCAACTTTATGGACGCATTTAACGGATGGCAGCTGGTATCCGAATTGAAAAAAGCAACCGGACTTCCGGCAGCCACTTCTTTCAAGCACGTATCCCCGGCAGGGGCAGCAGTAGGACTTCCTTTGAGCGATACCCTTGCAAAGATCTACTGGGTGGATGATCTGGGAGAACTTTCTCCTCTGGCATGTGCTTACGCAAGAGCAAGAGGTGCAGACAGAATGTCTTCTTTCGGAGATTTCATTGCACTTTCCGACGTATGCGATGTCTCTACAGCAAAATTGATCAAAAGAGAGGTATCAGACGGCGTGATCGCACCGGGATATGAGCCGGAGGCGCTGGAGATCCTCAAAGAGAAGAAAAAAGGAAACTACAATGTGATCCAGATCGATCCAGACTATGTTCCGGCTCCGATCGAGCACAAAGATGTATTTGGCATTCAGTTTGAGCAGGGACGAAACGAGCTGGTGATCGATGACGCGCTGTTTGCAAATGTTGTGACAGAGAACAAAGAGATTCCGGAAGCTGCCAAAAGAGATCTGGCGATTTCTATGATCACTTTGAAATATACACAGTCCAATTCTGTGTGCTACGTAAAAGACGGACAGGCCATCGGAATCGGAGCAGGACAGCAGTCCAGAATCCACTGTACACGACTGGCAGGAACAAAAGCGGACAACTGGTTTCTGCGTCAGAGCCCGCAGGTATTGGGGCTGCAGTTTGTAGACGAAATCAAACGTGCGGATAGAGACAACGCAATCGATTTGTACATTGGAGAAGATTACATGGATGTTCTGGCAGATGGAGCATGGGAGAATATCTTCAAAGTAAAACCGGAAGTATTCACAAGAGAAGAAAAGAGAGCATGGCTGGATCAGATGACAGACGTGGCACTTGGTTCAGATGCATTCTTCCCATTTGGGGATAACATTGAACGTGCACACAGAAGCGGTGTTAAATATATCGCACAGCCGGGCGGTTCTGTAAGAGATGACAATGTGATCGAAACATGTAATAAATACAAAATGGCAATGGCATTTACAGGAATTCGTTTATTCCATCACTAAAATGTGGTAAAATCCGTATGACGGGGAAATTTCAAGTACCCGGCATACGGATTTTTTGTATAAGAAATGATAGAAGATAAATGATGTCTGATGGAGGGAAGAAGCGATGATAATAGAAACAAGAAGCGCACAGGAGACATTTCAGCTTGGAAAAGAACTGGGCGAGAAGGCATATCCGGGGCAGGTGTTTACGCTGACCGGAGATCTTGGTGTTGGGAAAACTGTGTTTACGCAGGGCTTTGCGGCCGGTCTTGGAATTACAGAGCCGGTTAATAGTCCGACATTTACGATCGTACAGGTGTATGAGGAAGGCAGACTGCCGTTTTATCATTTTGACGTATATCGCATTGGAGATGTGGAAGAAATGGATGAAGTGGGATTCGAAGATTATGTGATGGGGGAAGGTGTTTCCCTGATCGAATGGGCAAACTTAATTGAGGAGATACTTCCCCAAAAACGGACGGAGATCACGATCGAGAAGAATCTGGAAGAAGGGTTTGATTATCGGAAAATTACTGTGGAGGAAACCGTTTAGGTAAATCTGTTTGCACAATTTAGAAAAACACGGTAACATAGAGGATACAAAAAAGAAAAGGAAAGGAAAGAGAATATGCGGGTATTGGCAATTGACAGTTCAGGGCTGACTGCGACTGTTGCAGTCGTGGAAGAGACTCAGACTGTTGCAGAATATACGATCAATTATAAAAAGACACATTCACAGACATTGCTTCCTATGATCGATGAAGTAGTAAAGATGACAGAGCTGGATCTGGGTACGATCGATGCGATTGCAGTGGCAGGAGGACCGGGATCTTTCACCGGACTTCGGATTGGTTCTGCGACAGCGAAAGGGCTGGGACTTGCACTGAATAAACCATTGATCCATGTGCCGACTGTGGATGGACTTGCGTATAATGTGTTCGGGTGTGAGGATATTATCTGTCCAATCATGGATGCAAGACGTAATCAGGTATATACTGGAATTTATACATTTTCAAAAAAAGCGGGAGAAAAAGAAGGGAGGAATCTGGTAGAACCGGTTTTTCAGGTGATCAAGATGCAGATGGCGGTTTCTATTGAAGAACTGGCAGAACGGCTGAACCGCTATCGCCGTCCGGTCGTATTTTTGGGAGACGGAGTGCCGGTCTATGAAAATGTGCTGGCAGAAAAACTGACTGTTCCGTATTCTTTTGCACCTGCGTATATGAACCGGCAGAGAGCAGCCGTTGTGGGAACGCTTGGAATCCAGTATTACAAATCAGGAAAATTTGAGACAGCAGAGGAGCATCGTCCGGATTATCTGCGTGTTTCTCAGGCAGAGCGGGAACGCGCTCAGCGTGAGAAAGAAGCAGAGATTATAGTACGAGAGTTGAAAGTGGAAGATTCTGCGGCAGTTGCGGAGATGGAGCAGCAGATTTTTTCGGATTCATGGAGTGAAAAAAGCGTGTTGGAGACTGTGCAGCAGAAGCAGTCTGTTTGCTTTGCGGCGGAAAAAGCAGGACATCTTTTGGGATATCTGCTTGCATATCATGCGGCGGACGAAGCGGAGATCGCAAGAATTGCGGTGCAGAAAGAAGCACGCAGACAAGGGGCTGCCGGTAAACTGATGCAGGCGCTTGAACGCTATTGTGAAGAACACAAGATGGAAAAGCTTCTTCTGGATGTGAGGGAGAGTAATGAGGCGGCGCGCAGCTTCTATACGAAAAACGGATTCGTGGAGGATGGCATTCGACAGGGATTTTATGTTAACCCGTCTGAAGATGCGGTTTTGATGAGCAGACAGCTCGGTGCAGATGTCTGATGGATTTCAAAAGAATGCTTATAGAATCACTGGAAGTGCCGGAAGCAGTTCCCAGTAGGAATTGCGGCGATATCCGGCTATAATGTAGGCGTAGCAAAAAGAAAATCCGAAAATCACAGGAGGAAATTTTATGCGCCAGTATGAATTAAAAGAACGAAAAGAAATCAGTAAAATTATTTGTAATAAATGTGGAAAAGAAATTCCGGTATCCGGTGGACATGAGATGAAAGGGGTGTTCCGTGTGGACTACGAGTGGGGATATTTCTCAGAAAAAGACGGAGAGAGACATGCCTTTGATCTGTGCGAAACGTGCTATGATGCACTTCTCCAATCGTTTCTGATACCGGTGGAAATAGAGGGATGATATGTTAGATGTATGTTTGCTTGGAAGCGGCGGAATGATGCCGCTTCCTTATCGCTGGCTGACGTCGCTGATGACACGGTTCAACGGCAGCAGCCTGCTGATCGACTGCGGGGAAGGAACGCAGATTGCGATTAAAGAAAAAGGGTGGAGCTTTAAGCCGATTGATGTGATCTGTTTTACACATTATCACGGAGATCATATCAGTGGGCTTCCTGGACTTCTTCTCACCATGGGAAATGCAGATCGGAAAGAACCGCTGACTTTGATCGGACCAAAAGGGCTGGAGCGTGTGGTATCTGCTCTGCGGGTCATTGCTCCGGAACTGCCGTTTCCGATCATTTATAAAGAAATTGAAGGGGCAGAGCAGACTTTCGAATTAAACGGATATCGTCTGAAAGCATTTCGGGTGAACCATAACGTTCTCTGCTATGGTTATACAATGGAGATCGACCGTGCAGGAAAATTTGATGTGGAGCGTGCAAAAGAACAGGAAATTCCGCAGAAGTATTGGAAGCATCTTCAAAAAGGTGAAACGATCGAGACGGAAAATGGAATCCTGACTCCGGATATGGTGCTTGGACCGCCGAGAAAAGGGTTAAAACTTACGTATACAACAGATACGAGACCGACGAACTCTATCCGGGAAAATGCGAAGGATTCTGACTTGTTTATCTGCGAAGGGATGTATGGAGAAAAAGAAAAAGCAGCAAAAGCAGTAGAATACAAGCACATGACATTTTATGAAGCGGCGCATCTGGCAAAGGATGCACAGGTGAAAGAGATGTGGCTGACACATTACAGTCCGTCCCTGACAAGACCGGAAGAGTATATGGATGAAGTGCGCCGGATCTTCCCGGAAGCCAAGGCAGGAAAAGACAGAATGTCCAGAGAACTGGCATTTGAGTAGAAAGAGGTTTGCAGTATGAAAGAAATCAGAGATATCAATATATTAGCGATCGAGAGCTCCTGTGATGAAACAGCGGCAGCAGTGATCCACAACGGAAGAGAAGTGCGCTCCAATGTCATTTCTTCCCAGATTGAACTGCACAAACTGTACGGGGGCGTTGTGCCGGAGATCGCATCCAGAAAGCATATTGAAAAGATCAATCAGGTGATAGAGGAAGCTTTAAAAGAGGCAAACGTGACATTGGATGATATTGATGCAATCGGGGTAACTTACGGTCCGGGACTTGTGGGGGCTCTTCTTGTCGGTGTGGCGGAGGCAAAAGCGATTGCCTACGCAAAAAATCTTCCGTTGGTAGGGGTGCACCATATCGAGGGGCATATTTCCGCCAATTATATTGAAAATCCAGACCTGGAGCCGCCGTTTTTATGCCTTGTGGTATCCGGCGGACATACCCATCTGGTCTGTGTGAAAGAATATGGAAAATATGAAATACTGGGACGTACCCGTGATGATGCGGCGGGAGAAGCCTACGATAAAGTGGCGAGAGCAATCGGACTTGGTTATCCGGGCGGGCCTAAAATCGACCGGATCGCAAAAGAAGGAAATCCGGATGCCATTCAGTTCCCAAAGGCCCATATGGATTCAGAATATGATTTCAGCTTCAGCGGTCTGAAATCTTCAGTGTTGAATTATATCAATGGATGCAAGATGAAAGGAGAGTCCTATAATCCGGCAGATATTGCGGCATCCTTCCAGAAAGCGGTTGTGGAAGTTTTGGTAGAAAACTCCATGCATGCAGTAGAAAAATATGGAATGAACAAGTTTGCGATTGCAGGCGGTGTGGCATCCAACAGCGCCCTTCGCCAGGCAATGCAGGAGGCTTGCGAAAAACGTGGTGTGAAATTTTATCACCCGTCACCGATTTTCTGTACAGATAATGCAGCTATGATCGGAGTGGCTGCATATTATGAATATCTGGCAGGAACAAGGCACGGGCTGGATCTAAACGCAGTTCCGAATCTGAAACTCGGAGAAAGATAAAGGATATGAAAGAAAAAGAATTTGTAACAGCAATCGTTCTGGCAGCAGGCAGAGGAACGCGGATGGGGACCAAAATACAAAAACAGTATCTGGATCTGTGTGGAAAACCGGTCCTCTATTATTCCCTGCACGCATTTCAGGAATCTCCTCTTATTGACGAAATCCTGTTAGTGACAGGAGAACAGGAAATCGAATACTGCCGGAAAGAGATTGTAGAAAAATATCAGCTTACAAAAGTAAGAAAAATACTTGCCGGAGGGGCAGAGCGTTATCTTTCTGTCTGGAATGGAATCCAGGCAGCAGAAAATAAAGGCTGTCTCTTCATTCACGATGGCGCCAGGCCGTTTGTAGATGAGGAGATGATAGAGCGTGTGTATGAGCAGGTACAGAAAGAAAAAGCATGTGTAGTTGGTATGCCGGTCAAAGACACCATCAAAATCGCGGATGAAAAAGAGTACGTTCAGGCAACACCGGACAGAAGCACAGTGTGGATGATACAGACCCCGCAGGTATTTTCTTACGATATCGTAAAAGGAGCTTACGAGATGCTGATGCGGGAACAACAGATTTCCGTGACAGACGATGCCATGGTCGTGGAACAGATGCTGAATCATCCCATCCGTCTGGTGTATGGTTCGTATGAAAATATCAAGATCACAACACCGGAAGATCTGGAGATGGCAGAAGTGTTTTTGAAAAGACGAAAAAAGTAAATGATGTATGCAAGAGGCTGGGAGTTTCCGGCCTTTTTCTTTTGGCAAAATGAAACTTTTGACCGAAAAGAACTGTATGTATAGATAGAAAGGGGGGTATGCAAGATGGTAAAAAAGAGATTGATACTTCAACTGCAACAAAAAGAAATTGCCGCATTAGAAGAAATTATCCAAACGTATCATAATTATGTAGCAAAAATTGTATATTCGATTCTTTCTTTTTATTCGACAGAAATAGATATACAGGCAGTGATCAATCAGGTGTTTTTTTGCTTTGGGAAAAGGCAGAACAGATAGATACAAATAAATGTGAAGACATTAAGTGCTATCTGGCTGCGATTGCCAAACATGAGGCAATCAATGAAAGAAACAAAATTCGTCCGCATGTTGAATTGGATGAAAATGTGATTGGAAACAGTGCAAAAGTATTTGCAGATATTGAGTTACGAGAGGTAATATATTCTGCACTTCAACAGTTGAAAACAGAATATCAGATTATATTGTTGAAATATTATTATCAGGAAAAGTTGATTCGGGAAATTGCATCAGAAGAGGGAATCCCAGAGTCTACAGTAAAAACAAAATTAAAAAGAGGCAGGGAAAAGCTGAAGGAAATCTTGATAAAGGAGTGCGTCATTGATGAAAATGAATTATAGTGATATGTTTGACTGTATTTCTGATAAAAGTGCTGAAATTTTGAATGAATATGAAGAATACGAGCTAGATACTGTTTTTTCTGCAGTTAATACTGAAAAAGTGGTAATTTCTAAGATTATGAATAGAGTACCTTCGGTAAAAAAGAAAAGTCTGGAAATGGCGAATATTACTTGCAGCGGCAATGATATTATCAGCTTCATCAATTGTATTTGCAGTGAAATATTGGCAGTTTCCAAATGATGGAGGAACACAGCTGGTAACGGAGGAAAATCGTGAATTGATAGGAGAAAGCATACAAGGAACAGCATTGGTTTATGATTCGGAAGGAAATCTTATAAACAAAGAAGATGCGGAAAGTGTATCAGGGCTCTATGATTGGGAAAATTGTCCAATGATTCAACAAATAGAGGATGAAACTGCAATTCCGAGTACATTTACAGTAATCCCAGTGAAAAAAAGAGGTACACAATATCAAATCCCAGAAGTGATGTTTACCAGTGAAGCGCTTGTGATTTTTACAAAGGAAGACGGAAGTGGATGGGAATTAAGCGAAGGTGATGAGATTCAAATTCATCTGGAAGAATACGAAACAAAGGATTTTCGGGTAGAAGGACAAATGATCGGATACAAATTGATCCATAACGGAGAATTAAAAAAAGCAGAAGATGTACGAGAAGGACTCAGACAAAATTGCATACTGTCTGCAACTGAAAAAGGGGAGTATTATCCATGTTTGATCGGCAGAAGCTCTGATATTACAACGCTGAAAAATGGAACTATTACAGTTATCGAAAAATAGAAGTGAATATATAGCGGCAGCCATAATAAAGAAAGATGCAATCAGCTGCCGCGACATTGATTATTCCTGTTCCAATTGTGTTTGTGTAAGCGCTATATTTGCGCAGTGTCATTTCTTAATTGTAGGCAGAAATTATTTGTGCAGAGATAGTTACGAAAGAAGAGTTAATGGCCATCGCACAAAAAAATAAAAAAAGTGAAAAAAAGGTGTTGACATTTCAGATAGTATTATGCTAGAATACACATTGTCGCGAGGGCGAACAAGACAATTTAACCTGTGAAATGACAGGAAGTTTGGAGAGGTATCGAAGTGGTCATAACGAGGCGGTCTTGAAAACCGTTTGTCCGAGAGGGCGCGTGGGTTCGAATCCCACCCTCTCCGCTTGGGAAGTTCAGAATTGAATGGACTTCCTTTTGTTTTCCTTGAAGGTGCGCATACACAACTGAGAAGATTGAGGCATATGACGACAAACGAGGAATGAGTGAGAAAAGTATAGCGTGTATAATACGCGGGCATTTTGGAGAAGTACCCAAGCTGGCCGAAGGGGCTCCCCTGGAAAGGGAGTAGGTCGTTAGTAGCGGCGCGAGGGTTCAAATCCCTCCTTCTCCGTTACTTTCTAAATGAGAAAGTACACATTGAAAACTCTGGAAGAAAAATAAAAAAGTTCTTGACAGAAGGATGCGGATGTGATAACCTATTAAAGCTGACTTGTGAGGAAGAAACACTTCCGGAACAGACAGCAAAATGAAAAAAGTTCTTGACAAAAGGAAAACGGCGTGATAAAATACCGGAGCTATTTCTTATCAACAAGAACAGCGAAGAACCTTGATAATTAAACAATAGACAACAACCTTGAAA
>OBXU01000059.1_pt1 | contig 91308 bp, 98 predicted proteins | sample 1476671 | NCBI WGS metagenome assembly OBXU01 (sample SAMEA2580182, study PRJEB22360) | human gut metagenome | biome: human gut; feature: human-associated habitat; material: faeces | place: Denmark | collected 2008/2010
AATATTGGGCCGTTGGTGGAGATATAAGTGGATCACTTTTCATCCGTCGTTGACAATTGGGGCAACACGAGGGCTGGGAGTTATCAATTACGTACTTAATGGTAACGATAGCCAGCAATAACGGTCATGAGGTGATTTCAGGGATGAAACGAGTGAATATCGATAGCATTCTGAATGTTCTTACAAGTTTGGTGAAAAAGGGAGGCGGGAAATGATTGGCTGGGGTGTATGCGTTCTTGCGTTAGCCTTAGCCGATCGCTATTTGCTAAAACGCAAGGACATCACGCATTTAGAACTTGGTGATGTGGAAATTAAACCGGGTTTCATCCGGGTGCCGTTCAAATACCGGTCTAAATTCCCGTTTTTGCGCGGCGCAACGGTCAGATATTGGATCCGCGATGTTCAGAAGCCGACGACAGTGATTGAAGGCGAACAACGTTGTTTGACGTCGGCTGAACAGGGCGAAAACAGTGAATGGTTGTACATACCCACTGAATATATGGGTAAAGGAGAGCGACTGTGGCATTTCAACGTCATGGTTACGCATGGCGACTCGTTCATTAACCCGTTGTATCGGATTTTCCCTGTTACTCAGCAAATCCGCAGAAGTTACGTAATAAATCTCGCACAGGATGTGTCAGATGACGAAAAATAAGTATGCAACGGTCGATTTTGACCAGGTTAATGAAAAGGGGCTGAAATCCCTTATCGCGGCGATCAATAAAACCGGTGTTACGGTAATTGAGGTTGACTCCAGCAACCGCGCAACAACGAAAGATGGCGTTAAAGTTAAAACCGCAAAGCTGGTTCTTAACGATGGACAAATTCTTGCCATACAGGTAAACGATACTGGCGATATATCGTCTGTGAAGCTGAATGGAAAAGCTATTCCTAACGCTCAGTCGCCGGATATCAAGACGCTTGGTACCGTCATGGGGCAAGCGGCCCGCAAAAACTCCGCAAAATTCCAGAAATCACTGATCGCCAAAGCGAAACGTGTTGCCAATCCGGTAGACAAGAAACCGGCAGTAAAATCCAACTTTCAGCGCCTGCAAGAGGCAAAACAGCGGAATGTTCAGGTGGTTGCCGCTTATAAATCAGCGCAGAACTCGGTGTCTTTCAATCAACAGCAGATCACTGATTTGCGGGCGAAGCTGGATAAGGAGACAGGCCGACTCAATAACGAAAAGGCCCGAAATGGCGAACTCAAACGCCGTCTTAAGCAACTGAAAGCAGGAAATTAACATGGAACAGTTCAATATCAATAAAGGGGTGACGATCAAACCTGGGCTTGACGCGCTTCCCCCGCCAGTGACTGATGATGAATATCGCGCATTAATGGCCGGTGAGGACCGCTATCTGATGACGGAATCCAACACCCTGGAGGAAATCGAGGCTACGTTCTTCTATGACACGCCGATCCACTGGTGTGCTACGGATTTACTGGAGGCGATTAGTTCTACTCGTTTGCAGTTACACCGGACCATGCAGGCATTTGTCCGGGCATTGAACCAGAAGCTGAATGGTACCGGAATCTCTGCGGGGAGTGATAAAACGGGCGATGTGGCCCAGAGCGGCGCGCGCGCGATCGGCGGCGCTGAAATTGGTCGGGCACGTAACGTTAACGGGCTGCCGGTCCTGCCAGCCATTATTCCGCTCAGTGATGGTCAGACTATCAGCATTCTGTTTCATAGCCCGACAGCGGAAAACCGGATCACCAATAGCGATACGCTGGTTGCTTTCCAGTTCTTACTGAATAAAAAAGACGTTACTCACACCGTTGCTCCGATGAGTGGACGTGATATGACGCTGGCGCAGGTCACCATGAAACTTGCCAACCTTGCAGAGAAAAACTCGGCAAAATTCCAGCGTGCGCAGAAGAAGAAAAAAGCCCTTGTTGATGAAATAACCCAACTACAGGCTGACAGTGACCAGAAAGAGGATGCCATGAGCGACCTCGCGGATCAGGTGGCAGCGGTAGAAGGGCAGAAGGCAGATCTGGAGCAGAAAATTAACGCTGTTGCATCGGAAGCGGATTCTCTTTATGAAGAGAATGAGCGTTTGCAGACGGAGATTGATCAGCTCAATCGCACTGGTGGGCGCGATACCATTGCTCCTGCGGGGATGACTGGTGGGTACTCTCGCGCGCTGACGGATCGCCTTGCCAGTATCAAAAATCGTATGCATATGAACGGGGAAGTGACGCTCAGTAATGGTGCATCAATGAAGCAATTCATTGAGGACGGCGAAGGGTATATCCAGTTAACCGATTCGGATGGCAGCGTGTACATGATCAAGGCTAAATCCATACAGGGTGTGGACATGGCAGATGCGATCGGCAAGCTGTTTAAAGCCTATAAAGCGGGTAATGTATCGGAATATCTGGTCCAACCAGAAGAACATAAACCGGAAAACGTCGAACCTGAACCAGCGGAGGATACCGGTAGCTCTTCGCCTGAACCAGAAGTCTCTGTAGGTGCATATCGATATGCCCTGCAAATGCGTCCGGCGGCCCCTGGCGCAATACCTGAAGGTAACAAAGCAATTCTGCCGCGCCCTGATGAAGGTGACCCGTATTATGAATATGCACGCTACGGCATTGTTACTTACGATACCCCGCTTTCTGATCAGCAAATGAGTGAGTACGACCTGAAGTTATTGCCTCGCGAGGATTCTTTCGACTTCCTGGCGAAGACACTTACTAATGGTCCGTTTGGCAAATATGCACAAAAAGCTCTGGAGCTGGCCACCAGCTCACCAGACGAGTTCCGCGTAATGCTGAAAACTCAGTTTCAAAAAACTTTCCCCAATATTGCGTTTCCTGGGGGCGCTGGCATCGAGAAAATGGTGCAGAGCATGATCAATGCATTGCAGGCCGAAGTCGGTGAGATTACTCAACCAGAACCGGTCCCGGCACAGCCTGATGAAACGGTTAGCGAAGCAGATGCAGAGGCTAATAAAGCCATTGAATATCTCAATAGCGTGATGGATATGCAAAGCACTGACATGGCGGAGATCCGTAACGCCCGGGGCAATGTCCGGGAAGCGATTGCTGCCCTTCAGGCTGCCGGACGTTTTGAGGAAAACGAAGAGCTGGTTAACGGTGCTGCTCGCCACCTGGCTGATCTGCTGGTAGCAATCCAGAAAGCGGGGGTAGCGGCATGACACTATCAGCTATTGAGTTAATGGACCTCAGCGATAAGTTGGATGCTCTGATGTCCAAAGCGGCTACCGCGAGTGGCATGGAGTTGCTGGATATCAGCGATGAAATTGACCAGATCATGCAACAGATGGGGTACGGCGCGTCCGGCGGCAGTAGTGGCGAGGAAAAACAACCTTCGGTACATGATGGTGTGCCAAAACTGGTTGCTGATTTCCTGGCTGATAAATTCGTCGATCAGAGCACTGATGCATTTATCGGTACGTTACAGGACTTGAGTCAATATGTTGGCACATACATCGACCTGGACCAGGTTAAACAGCACACGGCGGCATGGATAGCCGCCAACATTAAAGAGGCAGCGTGACATCCTCCACGCCCCGAAGGGCGTGGATTCCTGCTACGTTCAGGCTGTCGCCTGAATCATTTCGGTGGGTTCCTGCTTCAACGGGCGGCCTGACTGCACCATCCCTCCACAGGCAAGTACGGCGTGCCCCGCCGCTAAAATGTTACGAGCGCCGTTTACATCGGCGTTCGCTGTATATCCACATACCTGGCATCTGAATTTACTTTGTGACAGGCGATTTTCTTTCGCTGTATGACCACAGCACGCGCAACGCTGGCTTGTGTACGCTGGCGGAACAGCAAGCACCTGACCGCCACGCCAGAGCTGCTTGTACTCAAGCTGGCGGCGCATTTCATACCAGCCCTGATCCAGTATCGAACGGTTTAAACCTGATTTTGCCCGGACATTGCGACCCGGATGACTTATCGTTCCCGCCGCTGACTTTGACATGTATTTAACCTTCAAATCCTCAATGACAATCATTGCGTGGTTTTTGCTGACGGTCGTTGTGACTTTGTGAAGGTAGTCCCTGCGGATATTTGCGATACGGGAATGCAGTCGCTGTATTTTGCGTTTCTGCTTCTGCCAGTTGTTGCTGAATTTGACCTTGCGGCTTAACTGTCGCTGAAGTCTCGCCAGCTTCTTCTGGTTTTTCTGAAAACTATTTACAGGTTCAAAGACTGTGCCATCTGACAGCGTGGCGAGTTTAGCCACGCCAGCATCCAGTCCGACCATTGATGCTGAAGGGTGAACAGGAGTGGATACCTCTCTTTCTGTCTGAATACTGATGTACCACTTACCGCAGGACTGGCTGACAGTAACATTTTTCACAATACCCGTGACCTGACGGCTATTCCGGTAGCGCATCCAGCCAAGTTTCGGCAGAAAAATACGGCTGTTTTCCTGATCGAGCTTAACACCCTGCGGGTAGCGGAATGCATCATTCTGTCCCCGCTTTTTGAATCGGGGAAAAGCTGCCCGATTCTGGAAGAAGTTTTTGTAAGCCCGCTCAAGGTCTTTCAGTGACTGTTGCAATGGCTGTGAGGGAGAATCTTTAAGCCATTCGGTTTCAGTGTCTTTTTTCCACTCAACCAACCAGGAAGCCATTTTCGTGTAAGGGATGTATTTTTTACCGGCCTCATGATTCTCATTCTGAAGCGCCAGAGCACGGTTGAAAACGAAACGACAAGCTCCGGCAAAGCGCCTCATTTGACGCTCCTGTTGACCATCTGGTTTTAACCGGAATTTGAATGACACCTGTTGTTTCATGTCACTATTTTAAGCAAAAATAGCCGGGAGGAAAACTGTGCCTTATATCCCCACTATGAGGAGCGTAGGGGGCGGCACATTGGATAAGGCGTAACAGGGATGAGCTTAAGCGATCAGGTGGTAATGGCCACCAGCATAGAAACGCTGATCGAGCTGCTAAAGAACCTGCCCGATTATGGGCGGGTTTCGTATGTGGTGACAGCGAAGGGAGACGAGGTAAAAACAGCGTTTGATATCGTCGATGCCTCAGCTCTTTTGGTATCCAATACTCTGGATGGGAAAATTAATCCTGACTATCCCCAGGAACTTCAACCGCGCGACCGGACCCGCGCATCCAGCCTTCTTCAGGTTAACCAGATATCCAAGGATTTGCGGCCTGCTCAGCTTACCGATTCCGGTCTATCCAGCCATGGCGCGCCGATAATTGGTGAGGACAATGCCGTTGAGTCAGGTAATGGACGGACCATGGGGATCATTAAAGCCTATCAGGACGGCAATGCGGATCGGTATCGTGAGTACCTGATTGATCATGCGACCGAATTCGGCATACGACCTGAAAAGGTTGAATCAATGACGGCTCCGGTACTGGTGCGCCGCCGGTTAACTAAGGTTGACCGCGTTCAGTTTGCCAAGGACTCAAATATTTCTGATCTTCAGGAAATGGCAGCCAGTGAAAAGGCTTTTGTTGATGCCGACAGCATAACACCGGCGATGATGGCGCTTTTTAACCCGTCAGAAAGCGGAGATCTGCTTAGCCGCAGTAATGACACGTTTATTCGCGGATTTATGACGCAAGTTGGTGCCACACAGGCGGCTGGCCTTGTAACTGAAGATGGGCGACCAACACGGCAACTTGTAGACCGTATACAAAACGCGATCTTTGCCAAGGCATATAAGGATGCGCGCCTGGTAAGGATGGTTGCAGAAGAACCTGATCCGGATATGCGTAATGTTCTGACGGCGCTTAATGCGGCAGCCAATGATTTTGTCCAGATGCAGGCTTTGTCAGGAGAAGCGCACAAGCAGGCTGTGACAACTATTGTTGATGGCATTGAGACAGCGGATAGCCTCGATAAAAAGGCGCTGGCGGCATTGAAAGATGCGGTAGACCTGGTAAGGCAATCGAAGGAGTTAGGCCAGCATATTACCGATGTTATTGCTCAGGGGGATATGTTCAGCGAAACGGCCCCGGAAGTGAAAGCACTCGCGTTGTTCATCGTCGCGAATAACCGTAGCGCGAAGCGTATGGCCACCGCCTTTAAGTTGATGGCGCAACGTATCAATGATGAGTTACAGCACCAGGGCCAGGCGCTCGGGGATATGTTTGGCGGCGGCGATGTGTCGTTACAGGATATCCTTCGCCAGGTGTCTCAGGAACTGGAAAACGAAGGCATGCAAGGGATATCCGGCGGTCTTTTCGAGTCCGTTTCCGGCGGTAGTTACAACGGTGTTGCTCCGTATACCAGTTTGCTATTACATCGGGCATCCGGCATCAAAGACATTATTCATCTGATCAGGCTGCTTTCCCGCACAGATCCCCAGGATGAACAGCTTGTACAAGTGCTTGCGCATTTTGTTCGAATGCCTGTTGCCGACGTGAATAAATGGTGCCGATTATTCGGTATCAGCAATTCGTTACTTCGCGGATTGTTAAATCACGCATCCTCCCTTGGGCGCGACGGCTTTGATGAGATAGCGCAGGCGATACAAAACGGAGATATGCCACCAGCTATTGACTGGTTTTCCATTCGCCCAACCAGGGTGAAAGCATTCCTTAGCGCGGCGCATTCGGCATCACCATTGGCAGAAATGGTTCAGAGGTTGTCGCTCATATTCACAGACCATACCGCGTTGGGTGATCTGACTCTGGACGAGATGAAAGAAGCCTCCATTCAGTGGGCCGATCAACAAAATGAGGTTAACTCAGACTTCTTGCCAGCATTCAGGAAGGCCGTTAGTAAAGCGGATGATTCCCGTGGAATTCTGAAGGCATTTAAGGCATTGCAAAGTCGGGTTAATAAACATGTCGGAGATATCGATGGGGTAACGGCGGAAGGCAGGGATATCCTTAAAGAGCACGGCATAACGCCAGAGTTTATTGATGAGATCAGGACGGATATGCAGCGTGAGGTCGTATCGTCCCTGCAAATTGTAGCCAGAGCGTTGGCGGATGCTAATCCGAAGAGTGCGGCCATTGTTAACCGGGTTATTGGTGATATTGAAGCATCGGAGGGCATGGGGGCGCTGAAACTCTTCCTTTCGCGAGCGTTTAATCCTAACGGCAATATTCTCCCTGGCATTATTGGTGAGGCTAAAAAGTATGTCAGTGAAGAAGAACTTGAGCAGCTTGACCAACTACTTAAGCGATTCTCATATAACCCGCAGACACGCTGGCAAATGAATCAGCGAAGTATGGGTTCGGTCCACGAGAAAGTGTTATCTGCCATGAACAGTGCGATCGCAAACTCATCCGTATCTGAAGAAAAAGCTCTTGAGTGGGCCGACTCTTTTATCACAGAAGAAGTGGAAGAAGCCCGCGCTGGACAGAATGGTGGGATAGACCTGCGCAAGGAACTTGCTGATATTTATCGCCTGACCGGCGGGAAAATATCGACCTTATCAAAGGTAGTTCACCACCAGGGAAGGGCATATGCAAATCTAAATGGTGTTGTTGCTGTCAATTTGAACGATGAAAATGCAAGTGCACTGTGGCACGAGCTGGGTCATCATCTTGAGTACAGTAACCCCGGTTTGTTAGAGAAAGCCCGGTCATTCCTGAAGGCCAATGTTGAAGGGGATAAGCCATCTTTCGTCAATATCGGTGGGCGTGGCAAGCCTGAATGGTGCTTCAGATCTCGATTGAGTAATATTTATATGGCGAAGGTATACCCGCCAGCCTCAGTAAGTAACACCGGGAAAATTCGGCAGAAATCACCGACTATTTCCAAAACGTCAGCAACGGAAGTATTCTCTATGGCTCTTCAGTTGTATCATGACAAAGAGGCCGCTGCCGCATCACTGATGAATGGTGACGGATTGCTGGAACTGTTATTAGGTGTGGCAAAGGAGCTAAATAATGCAGATTAAAATCGCAGCGCCATTAGGCGGAGATGCCATTATCGAATTTGATGATAATGAAGAAGTTTCCGGGCGTTTAAGCATTATCTCCGGTGACATTACCGAGGACATGATCGCTGAAGCCATAGCTGGGGCAAATCCCAATAGCTATATGGGATTCGTTAACACCCTTGATGCTCCCGCAAGTGATGTTCTCCGAACGCTGCATCTTTACGCTGGCTGGTTTGTTGATTGGCCAGCAGTAGATGGTGGCGATGAGGACGACGACGACGATGATTTTGGTGATCATGTAGACCAGATCGTATATTGAAGAAATCCCGCCAATCGGCGGGATTTTTACCTCACGAGAAGCTTTTTTCTGATGTCAGCCAACAGTGCTCGTGCAAATCTCTTGGTGGTTTTTCGACAAATGCCTCTTCAGCCACATCCTGCCAGGGGATTTGTTTAGCCCATTCAGTTATAGCGTTATGGTTTGCCGAGAATAACGGTATTGTATAGGCCTTCAGCCAGTCTAATGTGCTGGAGTTGTGTTTTTGAGCGTGATGTTTCGCATGGTGTTTGGCGATCACGATCGTAGGCACTACCCATTTACTACCGTCAGTCATTGTGAAGTGCATATTACGGGGAACAGATGACTTTTCCATCAACTCCCGAATCCCGGGGAATTTCCCCAAGATCAATCGGCGATATTCATCGCTATTGCGCCCACCAAACTCTTTGGCTTTGAATTCAAGATATGCTTCAGAAACGAGAGGTGAATCCTCTGTGTTTAGAGTTATCGCCGTGAAAAAACCAGCAGGATTGTTTTTACTATGGGCCAACCGGTGATGCGAATCATAAAAGTACCCTTTCTCGCGTTCCGATGGTTTCGACAGCAACAGCAGGCGCGAGTCATAATTGGTTAAATTGCCAGTTATCACTGCATGAGCGCGATCGCTGATTTCCGCCGAGTTAATAACGATGAAAAGATCGTGCGGTCCAGTAAAACCAGCCAGAGACTCTTCGTTATTCAGACAATAGGTTATATAGACGCATCCCCATGTTTCACTGATATGCACCAACCCTTTGTCAGGGTGTATTCTGAAATAATTGCCAAGAAAAGGGTGTTTTTGGGTAACTCGCTCCCAATAACGGAACATATAGTCAATTATTGTTTTTCGACTATCGTTAATAGCAGGAGAAACAACCACTGTACGGGAACACGAATACAGTATTGTTTGCAGGATGCTAATCACTGCCACAATAGAGGTTTCCCCAATACCATGTGGTGTGGTGGCAGTGACTTTGGCTCCGGTGTTCTTTATCGCGTTAATAATTTTTGCTTGATGAGGTGTTAACTCAATATCAAGCAACTCTTTCGCTGCCAGTTCCCAATTGTCTTTATACTGTTCTATCAGTGCTAACCAGGCAGATTCATTCTGTATACGATTAATCACTTTCCACCTCTTCCGTGGTGTTTTCTCGCAGTTCTGTTAATGCAGCACGACACAGGTTCCGGGCTTTGGCTATAGCCACACTTTTTACCTCATCCGTCATTGTGCAGGTAATGTACTGATCGAGTTCTTCAGCTCGGATGATGCTTTTCCCTATCATAAACTCTATTTGCCAGAGCAGATCGGCATCCATCGCCAGTATTTCAGCCTGGCCTTCTGGGCCTGCGGGGAAGCAAACATAAGACTGTTTGCCCAGGCCGATAACTCGACAACTTGCTTCAAGAATTGCACGCTTGAGGTCTGACTTTGTAACTGAAACAGGTTGATTTTCACCTGTGATTACGCCGTTGACATGGACGTGGAAGGGCATGTAGCTTGAAATTCGCTCTACTTTCCATACGCCAGCAAGCGATCCTTCATGCAGCACGATGGGGGTAACCGCGAGTTTCATCTCACCATATAACTGCTGGCAGATAACTGGATTACTGAATACATCCAGAGGTTCACACTCAAACAGCGGCGCAATCTGCATGAGGTCCATCATGGTCATACCAGGGGTACGAGCAGTAATGAATTTGCGCATACCAGTATCCATTGCGCTCCAGATTGCTACACCATGCTTTTTGCTCACTTCTTCAGTAAAGCCAAGGTGGCACATGATGGTTTTTTCGATAGCCAGATCGGAGATAGAAACCTTTTCGCCAGGTACACCATCATTATTGATGGTCACTTCGACACTCTGGCCATTACGCAGGCGGTATTGAATTGCTTTAGTATTTTGTGCTGCCATAGTCTTTTCTCTGCTTAAAAACTGATGTATTGCGCCTTCAGGTGGGTCAGGAATGTTTTCCCACCAGCGAAAGCAATATCTCGGGGTGTTCTTTTCGTGAAAAGCGCGTTCCATTGCCAACTTTGGCGTTTTTTAGCGAGTTCGTGCTTTTGTTGGCGTTTGGACCACCGCTTTTCTTTCAGTCGTTTTTTACTCATAAACTCTAAAACGGAATATCGTCTTCAAAGTCCATTGGAGGTTCGTTATTGGCGCTGCTCTGAGGTTTGCCGCCACCGCTGTATTGCTGGTGGTTTTGAGGTTGGTTTGACTGCCCCCAGCCATTTGAGGACTGTGAATCGTCGCGGCGAGCGCCGATCATTTGCATGGTGCCGCCCTGGCTGACGATAATTTCCGTCGTGTAACGTTCTACACCGGCGTCATCTGTCCACTTACGGGTTTTAAGTTTCCCTTCGATGTAGACCTGAGAACCTTTTCGTAAATACTCACTCGCGATTTCAGCAAGTTTTCCGAACAAAACGACTTTATGCCATTCTGTTTGCTCTTTCTGTTGGCCTGTTTGCTTGTCGCGCCATGATTCATTCGTTGCGATGCTGAGTCTTCCGACTGCTCCGCCATTTGGTATATACCTGATATCTGGGTCTTGTCCCAGGGTACCTATCAGGATGACTTTATTTACACCGCGTTGTGCCACTTATCTCACCTAATAAAATAAATTAATTAGAGCAATAATGTATATCTTTGAAACGTAGCTAACAAGTGATTTGCATTATCCTGTACCTTCTAAAGGGATCGAGTCAGTCGGTATTGGCTGTGAATGGGTGTTTGTCCTGGAGCGTAAAAAATTCGCTTATGAGGTCTTTATGAAGGGAAAAACAGCCGCAGGAGGCGGTGCAATTTGCGCTATCGCGGTGATGATTACCATCGTGATGGGTAATGGCAATGTGCGAACCAACCAGGCGGGGCTTGAGCTGATTGGTAACGCTGAAGGTTGCCGACGTGATCCATACATGTGCCCGGCGGGTGTATGGACTGACGGGATTGGTAATACACACGGGGTAACGCCAGGCGTGCGAAAAACCGACCAGCAAATCGCCGCTGATTGGGAAAAGAATATCCTGATCGCTGAACGCTGTATTAACCAGCACTTCCTGGGCAAAGACATGCCCGATAATGCCTTCAGCGCAATGACAAGCGCGGCATTCAATATGGGATGCAATAGTTTACGGACCTACTACAGCAAAGCGCGAGGCATGCGAGTAGAAACGTCCATCCACAAGTGGGCGCAGAAAGGAGAATGGGTGAATATGTGTAACCATCTCCCTGATTTCGTGAACAGTAACGGCGTGCCCCTGCGAGGTTTAAAGATTCGCCGTGAAAAAGAACGCCAGCTTTGCCTGACGGGACTGGTCAATGAATAAACTCCGGCAGCTCCGCCGACTTTCGACAATGAAGTTATCGCTGGCGGCGATAGTTTTCGACTCGATTTTCATGGCGGTATATGTGCTCAATGAGACGTGGCCACTGGAACCGCTATTATATGCCGGGCTTCGGCTGTGCCTGACATTTTTGAGCATGGCTGCAAGATTGATGCAGCAGAAAGAAACCGCTTCAGATTGCCCACGTCGCGCGGTGCGAAAATATATGGCACGCAGACGAAGGCGATAATAGTTAACGAGAACCCCGGCAGCCGCCGGGGTTATTTTTGATGGTTATTTAAACGGATTGATTGAATTATTAAACGTGATGATGCTTGTCTCACGCGGTGCCTGGACGTTAGCCGCTTGCGGAACCTCCTTAATTTTCTTGGTGACAGGCAAGTTGCGTGCGCCAACTTTGATCAGAGATTCGAAAAGTGTGGCAACGATTTTTGCATCACCAGGTTCTTTGAGGCGGAATGCGTCTTTTTGGGCGGCGGAGACGAAAATCGGGAGGTTATCCAGTTCGTCTTGCATTGCTGCCAGCACATCGTCGCGGATACCCGCTGTTTCCTCCAGCAAAGCGATTCGCGCTTCAGCATCTGCGATCTTGGCCATTGCTTCGAGGTGGCGGCCCTGGCTTTCGAGTAGTGCGGTTTCCAGTTCTGCCGTACGCTCTGTCGCCTCCACCATCATTTCCAGTTCAGCCATTTTGCCGTAATGGGATATAACGGCCTGCACTGACTCGTCGGAGTACCCATGCGCCGCCAGGGACTCTGCCAGTAAAGATTTAGAATCCGCGCTTTCAAACATTCCGGCGCTGGCAGGATGATCCAGACTGATATAGTTCGGCGTTGTCACATAATCCACACCATGGAAGCTGGTGGTTACAGCGATTTTCCCGGACTCACGCCCGCCAGTGGCCCAGCTCCAGCCACCAGCTCGGCTTTCGATCATCGCGGCGACAATTTTACCCGGCTCTGTGTTAAGAATTTCCTGTGTATGGGTAACGATGCCGTTGTCGTCAACGGATATAGCTACTGTGCGGCAAGCTGGAACATTGTCGATAACGACCGGGCGACCTTCCACCATGATCACGCTGGTTTCTGGTACTTCCAGTTTGCCGGTCAGCTGTCGGCGACCGTGACCGTAATAGCCGAAAAGCTCACCAAGGCGTAAACCTTCCTGAGTTTCCTTGCTTTCAAGCATGGTCTTTACCGCGCTTAATACATACTGTCGCCCGTTCTGGCGACCTTTTCTAGCATTACTATAGAGACAAAAGCGGTCAGTGACCGTTTTCAAAACATCAGTCATTCTCGTTTCCCTCTTTAAAGACCGATTCAAGGATTTGCGCCAGTTCCTATGGCGGTGTTTTGATGATGGAATCCATCAGGTGATCGTCGTCCTCGCTTTTCGCTTTCAGTTCGTTCACCAGTGCTTCAGAGATTTTTTCGTCAATCTCCAGCACATCGCTGAACAGGTAACGTTTGAATGCATCGGAATTGGCGAGGACGCTGTTATTGCTGACGGCATCGAGGATTTGCGTAACGATGGTGGCGTAGTTCGCCTGCGAGTCGCGGTTTTCGTTGTGCTCTTGTTGCAGAGCGGTATTAACGGAGTGGAATTCGATTTTGTACGGGCGATCACCTTCCGGGTATACCTTGCCGTACTTGAAAGCAAGATGAATATCGATAGCCCGCTGAATGAACTCTTCTACGCCCTGCTGGATCCATGAGGCGCGCATGGCGGCCTGAATTGCCGTGCGCAGGAATCCACCTTCACCAAGCCCGCCGGACATTTGATCTGCCCACCCCAGGAGGGTGTAATCGAGGCCAAGTGCTGCCGCCAGCTGGCGCATATAGGTGAGAATGTCTTCAATGCCGTTGATGTCAGCCTGGATGGTCTGAGTATCAATCGTCATTTGCCCCTTGCCGTCGCCCATAATAGGCAGCAAGGTATTGGTCACCGTCGGCATGTTATTCGCGCCGCGTGCGCGCTTTTCCATCAGGTCAGCTGCTCGTTTAAGCGTCTGAGTAATGGTGCGCGAATAATCGGCTGCTTTTACCGGATCCAGACTATTCATCGCCAGGCCGATGATTCGGTCAATTTTCGACGCATTAAAACGCGTTGCCTTCAGTGAGCGGATCGCCGAACGCAGATTCATGTACGGCTCGTAGGCGTATTCGAGCAAGCTGGTCCCGTAATTCTGGGTTTCAATCGGCGTGCGCTCTTCCGGATTATCCAGCAAGCTGTATGCTTTATGGCCAGTGTGCACAGGCATAAGGTTTGACTTAGGCCGCCAGTAGGGGATTTTCATAGGGATAATGGCCCACGGATCGGCGAAAACCATTTTCCCTGACGCGTCCTTCAGATAATCGCCGCTAAATCCCGCCAGGTTACCGCTGACCTCGAACTCTTTGATGAAGCCCGGAAGGGTGTAATAGGAGCACTCAAAAGACGTGATCCCTATGCCTTCTTTGGCGTATGGCCTGACATAAGCCACCCCAAATACAGACATGATAAATGCCCACCCGGCGACCTCTTTGTTGATGGTTCGCCCGATGTCGTTCATCAGCTCGTCACACAACCCCTGCGCGGCGTCATAGTCACTATCGTTTCCGTTGTGTACCGGCACGATAGAGAAGGTTTGTCCGGTCTTCTTATCGAAAGAGAGCGCGTGCGTAATATGGATGTTCAGAGCGGTGGCGATCGTGCTGTAAACCGCCATTTCTTCGAGTAGCGGATAGCGTTGCAAGCGGTCTTCCGGCAGTTGAACTTCATCAAAGATAAAGCGACTCCCATCCACCAGCCCATCACCAGCCATGCCACTATCGCCCGGTTTGCCGCCTAAGAAGCCGGACAGTTGTACCGGTGCCCCTGCGCGAGAAAACAAATACCCACTTCCGCCGTGCACAGCCAGCGCGGACAGGAGGATGTTGTCCCGTTCTCCGTTGTCTTTAAAAACCCCCGCCAGCGCCTTCCTGACCGAGGATAGCGTGATTTTATTGTCTGCCAAGATTGCACCTTAATTAGAATAATTCGCATCGTGTTTGAACGGAATTTAACACTAGTCACTTGTTAAGGATTACCAATGAACAAGCTATCTATGGGTGTGTTTCGCTGTTCAAGTGTCAGCGAAATATTGAAATACATTAGGGCAATAACATCTCACCGAGCGCCGATTAAATACGGCGTGGAAAAGGTGGAAGGCAAAAGCTATGACCGACTGCGCCGGGAGGCGAATCAGAAGGCGATAGATTTGCTTAATTCGCTGGTGGACGGCGCGACACTGACAGATGAACAGCGCCAGATCCTGGCCGGGTACACTGGTGAAGGCGGCATTGGCGGGTCCGTCTCCGAATATTACACACCAAAGCCTATCGCTGAAGGTGTCTGGGAGATCATGAAGCTCTACGGCGCGGACGTAGGTAACACTCTGGAACCATCGGCGGGAACCGGCGTTTTTAATGAGACAAAACCGGTTGGTACGGTGATGACCGCGACTGAGATCAGCAGTGTTTCCGGTCGTATAAACCAGTTGTTACACCCGGAAGACAGCGTACAGATTTCCCCGTTCGAACAGCTGGCTATAAACACGCCTAACGATTCATTCGACCATGTTGTGGGTAACGTTCCGTTCGGCGGTCGTGATAACACACGCAACATCGATAAGCCTTACGCAGAAGAAACGGACATGGGGTCTTACTTCATGCTCCGCATGCTGGACAAGATAAAACCTGGCGGATTCATGTGTGTGATTGTGCCGCCGTCCATTGTTTCAGGTTCAAACATGAAACGGTTACGCCTGCGCCTATCACGGAAAGCTGAATTTCTTGGTGCCCACCGCTTGCCTACCGGTACTTTTGACGCAAACGGGACCAGTACAGTTGTTGATGTGGTGCTGATGCGCAAACATCCGGCAGAGATGGCTGAGAAAATCCCCCTGGTGGATGAAAGCACTCTCGAATCGGCAAATGTGCTTTGGCCAACGTTTATTTCTGGCAAGTGGTTTGAAAAGGACGGCCGCCGGTTTGTTCATGGCACCCAGGAAAAGGGCTTCCAGGGGCGTATTGAGGTTCGTGCCGACGGTCAGATTGATAACCAGGCTCTTAAAGCGAAGCTGATTCATCGTTTCGAAAGCCGTATCGACTGGTCTTTGCTCGATATGGCTGAACCGTCACCGACCGCAGACGTTGTTGGTGAAGGGGAAATGCGCCTGATTAATGGCGTATGGCAAAAATATGCTGGTGGTCGCTGGATTGAAGCTGATGCCGGGAAGGAACTTAAGATCGATGCTGCCAGTTATGGCGCGGATAGCTGGGAGGCTCTTCAGCGTAACCTGACTACAACAGAAGGCCGTCTCGGCATGACATTTACCCAGATGGCAAATGTCCGCGATAAGTACACCACATCAATCAGCGACGATATGGTGCAGCTGGTGGACTGGATTAACAGCCAGCCTGAAAAATACCGTGAACGCTTGTATCGCGGGGCGATGATTGGCCGGATGTTAATTGAATATCAGGACATGAAGGCCGCCGGGCATAGTGCTGAACAAATCGAACAGCAGCGCCTTTCTCTGGTATCCCGTTTGCAGGCAGAGATTGACCGTTTTGGTAACCCCGGTCGCGGTCCGATAGCGAAATTGTCGGGGAGCGGTGCGCGCGCCTGGTTTGCTTTCCGTGGTGCAATTAAGCTGGATGGCACTATTTCTGACGAGCTGACAGGGAAGCTGGTTACGCATGATTCCAGCGCAAGTTATGACTCCACCAGCTATCAGGACACCCTGCGTTATCTCTATAGCGATCTCACCCGCGATCCAATCCAGCTCGATGATTTCCGCCTTGCGTTTACCGGCGAACTGCCAGCCAGTGATGAAGAGTTGCTTAATTTATTGGCCAGCACCCCTGGTATTGCGGTTTCACCGTATGGCGGGATTGTTCCGTTCGCCCGCGCCACCAGCGGCGACATTAACGAGATAGTGGCTCCAAAACAGGAATTCCTCGCCACACTCCCCGACGGTCCAGTAAAGAACAACGTCCTTAATCAGCTGGCAGCTATCGAAGAGAAGCGCATCAAGACGCCAGCAGATAATATCCGGTTTAAGCTCAATAGCCGTTGGTTCGACCGTTCCGTCATTCTGGAATTTTTGCAGGAAAACGGCTATCCGGATCTGCGCTATGTGCAGTCAGTGCAGCTGGAAGGCGACGAAATGGTTTCTGACACCTATCACGGTGGTGATGGTCTGTTCGTCGGGCACCGATACGGTGTCGTCCAGCGCAAGGATAAAGAAACAGGTGAGATTCGCTACGAGTGGGACCGTAAATCAGGTGAAAACGCGACCGGGTTCCCGGCACAGCTGGAAAAGTATCTCAATGGTGCGCGTATCGGTGGCAAAGATAGCGCGACGGCGAACGGCTACCGCGAGCAGATGGCACTGCTTGAGGACCAGTTCAATAAGTGGATCAAGACGCACGATCGCTACGATGAGCTGGTTGCCAAATACAACGATGTGTTCAATAGCAATATCCCGTATGAACACTCTGGCGATCCGCTTGGGTTGAAGGGATTAAGCGGTAAGCGCCAGCCATTTGATTACCAGAATAGCGAGGTGCGCCGACTGTCCGAAGATGGGCGCGGCATCCTGGGCTTCGGCACCGGGCTGGGTAAAACTACGACCGCGCTGGCGCTTGAGGCGTTCAACTATGAGAACGGTCGCTCCACCCGTACTGCGTATGTAGTGCCTAAATCAGTGCTGGAAAACTGGTATTACGAAGCAAAAGAATTCCTGAGTGAAGAGGCATTCAGTAACTACCTGTTCGTCGGTCTTGATGTGCTGATGGATGGCGATCAGATTCGCCAGGTGCAGGTGCTCGATGAGAACGGTAAACCTGTTCTTGGTACTGATGGCACTCCAGTTATGCGCGATGCTCTTAAGCTGGCAGATGAAGCCACTATCACGGCGCGGATGAACGCGATCCCGCACTCAAATTACCGTGCAGTCGTGTTTACCAAAGAACAATACGCCCGCATTCCGCTACGTGATGACACCGTAGATGAGCATGCACAGGATATGCTTTATGACTTCGTTGCCGCCGGACGCGTAGCCAGCGCAATGGACTCCGACTCCCACCGCAAAGAGGCCGCGCGTCGCCGGGTATTGTCGGAGTATTCAGATACCGGCACCGAAAAAGCAGAGAAGTATCCGTACTTTGAGGATATGGGCTTCGATAGTGTGATCGCTGACGAAGGTCACAACTACCGCAATAGCTATAAAAATGGTCGCGAAGCGTCACAACTGGCCTATCTGCCCACCAGCGCGGTGGCGCAATCGGCGCGAGATATGGCAATTAAAAACGCGTACCTGATGAAAAAGAATGGTGGGCGCGGGCCGGTTCTCCTGACTGCAACGCCAGTCGTTAACACCCCGATCGATGCATACAACATGCTTTCTCATGTTCTGCCGAAGGAATACTGGCAGAACATGGGGATCTACGGTCCTGATGACTTCGTTAAATTCTTCGGCAAGACCAGGCTGGAAACGGTACAGAAAATTAGCGGTGAAGTTGAAGAAAAAATGGCGCTGGTGGGCTTTGAAAACCTTGATGCGCTGCGCGGTATATTCCATCGCTGGGTAACGCTTAAAACGGCGGAAGACGTTAAGGATACCGTGGAGATCCCGGAGCTGGACGAACACCAGCAGGATGCACCACTTACTGAAGAACAACTGGCGGCGTATGAAGAATTGCGTCAGCAGGCGGAAGCGGCGGCCAAAGCCAACAATGGCGTAACGACCTCGGTCAATGAAGACGGCGTGATTGAGCACGAGAAAGCCCGTCCGATCTTCTCAATAATCAGGGATATGGACCGCGTATGTACTGACATGGACCTGTACTATCGCCGGATCACCTATCGTTTCCTGCCGGAGTACGCCGATGCGGTGCAGCAGCTGGCGGACAGTTTGCCTAAACAAGCCACCAGCGAAGACGACGACAGTGATGATTCAATCACGCAGCAATCGCAATACTCCCTGATAGATAAGGGCGAGTTTATTCAGTTGCAGGTTCCGGAAGCGTTCGAGCAGGAAGTGAATAAGCGCCTGGCCAGGTTTGGCATTGACGAACAGACCGTAACTCACCCCGTTACGCCCAAATACGCGAAGCTGATTGCCACGCTGAAGGAGTTTTTCCCGGAAGGTAAGCAAATCATCTTCACCGATGAAAAAACGCAGCACCAGAAGCTCAAGCGCATTATCTGCAATGCTCTTAACCTTGAACCTTCAAAGGTGGGGATACTGAATGCTCAGACGGTTGCCGAGGCAGGTAAAACCGGTAAGAAACTGAAAGCGGTTAAACCGCCGAAAGAGTTACCGGATGAACCAACAGATGCACAGATAGCGAAATACAACGAGCAAATGGCTCTGTATGACGCCTATATCGCGCAGCAAAATGAAATGTCGTTGGGCGGTCTGGAAAAGATTGCAGCCGACTTCCAGGAGGGCCGGACTCCGATCATCATCTGCAACAAAAAGGCAGAGGTGGGTATCAACCTGCATCGAGGAACGACTGACATCCATCATCTGACGTTGCCATGGACTCCAGCCAGTATTGCGCAACGAAACGGTCGCGGTGCCCGAGTTGGCTCCAACCGTGCAAGCGTTCGCGTTCACTACTACTGCGGCAAGGGGTCTTTCGATGAATACCGACTGAAGACGCTGAAGCGTAAAGCAGGCTGGATCTCCGATATCCTCCGTTCAGATAAGTCAGAAATGGAGAACGCCGACGCCAACGATATGATCGAAATGCAGATGTATACCGCGAAGGATGACGGCGAACGTCTGGCAATGATGCAGGTTCAAATGGATAAGGCGAAAGCTGCGAAACGCGCTCGCCAGAAAGAACAGGCTACTATCGACCTTCAGAACTACATCAAGGCGCAGCACGCAGCTGGTGAGGATGTGGAGGTACTTACCGCTGAATTGGAGCGAAGCAAAGCGGAACTTGAAAAGACCACCGCCGACGTCGCCAAATTCAAACAGGCGGTAATGGCCAAAGCAGCTGATAACGCAGACTGGAAAGCCCGCTGGGGTAGCGTCCATCACACAGACCGTATGTTGTTAGCACAGTATCGCGCGTCGTTGAAAAGCGCCATTCAGCGCAAGGCTAATATCTCTCAGGCCATCTCCCGCTATGAGAAATTATTGAACCGTACTCAGAAGGCCGCGACGGATATCAAACGCCTGCGCCCGCTGGTGGAGGATGCAATAAATAAAGGCATTCTGGATGTTGATCCTGATCTGGTTAACCATGCGAATGAGTTCCTTGTTATCGGCGATCGCTCATGGCGTGTAGGCCAATACTATGATTGTGCCGGTGATATCGTTCGCATTAAGTCGCTGGACTTCGACAGCCAGCGCGCAGACGTGGAGATCATCTTTACCTTCAAAGGCACCAAATCGGGTAACTGGGATGTGAAGACGCTGGATAAACAGGTTGATGTAACTCCCGATGAAGATGCTGTTATGCAGAAAATCAGTGGTGGCGTCTCCATCGCCGGGATTAACGACATCGTTTCCTGTGACGATTTCTACCGTTTCCAGCAGCGCGGCATGATCAAAATCACTGACTCATACGGCGTTCAGACTACAGAGTCAGGCTATAGCATTGATTTTGTTGGTACCTATACGGACCCACTGAAGCATGCGGTTTACCCGGATCGCCGTGACGGCGCGCTGAAGTCGTCAATTGCAAAATGGGTGCTTGGTATGATGTCGGAAGGGAATAACCGCCAGATCCGTTCGGCAGAAGCATTCCTGGTTGAACTGTTTGGCTCCAATTATGGCGATGTAATCGCGTCATACGGAGATACGCTATCCCCTGAAGCAATTCAGGAGAAAATAGCGGATGCGATCGCCAGAATGCCGGAGAAAACAAGCCAGGGGGCTACTCGTAACGGGGATTCTGAACTTGAAGTCACCAATGCCATTTTCGGTACCAATGAGTTCCGGGCGTCAGATTATGAGATCACCACAGCACAGTTTGGCACCATTGGCATTTACAGCAATAAAGCCGAGATCAAGCAGGCAATGGACGCAGCAAGCGCGCGCATCGCAGCAGAACGGGAAGCCAATCTGAATCATGCAGTCGCCGCGCTGACTCAATCGTGGGTAACAGCAATCAGGGAGGCCGCCACCACAGGGAAAATCACACCTGCAATTGCGGATGTCGTAAACGACGGCTCTAAATTTATGGATGCCTATCAAATGGATGCGGTGAAGTTGCCATCAGCCTATGGTCAACTCAGCTATCGCATGACCTACAACCTGGTATCAATGTTTTCCGACCTTGCCATCCTTGGGCTGGTGGATCTTAACGAGGTTACGCCGGAATTGCTCAGCATGCGCAAGAATCATGTGGAGATATTGCAGAGAGTTAACACGGTTCTTGCCGGACGCACCGATGAAGAGAAACAGGCCGACGCTGATCGGATAAACCTGGCCCTTGGCAACATCACGGAGGAAGAAATTGCCGCCAGAAACGAGAAACAAGAAGAGTTATCATCAATACAGGGTGATGCCACCAGCATAGCTCAGTCTCTTGGTCTGAATTATCGCGTATCCACCGCCGACCTGAAGATGATGTACGCACCAAAATTCGCCGCTGGCGAGGTATTTGGGCTTCAGGAAGCCTCAGGCATGAAAGGCGTTCTTTTCCGTGCGAAAGACGCAATCAAGGCGAAATTCGGCGCTCGCTGGCTGCCAGCGAAGGCGAAGAACAGCGATTTCCCGGGTAACTGGTGGATTATCGAGACAAAACACAACGTGGCGGACGTTCTGGCCGTCATCCAACAATACGCATAACAGGAGCGCCCGGTTCGCCGGGCGTCGCATAATATGGCCACACTATCTGATACAATAAAACCGAATAAAACATATCTTGAGGCGGTACTGCGTACGGCATTGTTAGGAAAGACAGAAGACGAATACGTTGATTTCTTCCTGTCAGGGCTACGCGGGCGATTACTGAAAAATCCCCGCCTGTACCGCAGCTATGGCCCATACTGGCCGGAAATTAAAAAATTATTACTGGAGCGCGGTTATGGTAATTTCGGTCGTCTCGTTGACCGTGACGTTCGCAAAATTTACCGTTATGACCGCCCGGCGCTAACACTCATAGCCGCGACGCTCTACAGCCAGGAGCGTTTTGATAATGGTCAGATATACTCAGCCTGGCATTTACTGCCAGTGCCTGAAGAAGTTGACGACCAGGACTATGAGTTTGAGTCTTACGATTTGGAAGTTGAAGCCTTGGCACAGGCTGGAGAGAAAACTTGAAAAAGCGATACTACACAGTAAAGCATGGGACGCTACGAGCATTACAAGAGTTTGCTGACAAGCATAACGTTGAGGTGCGCAGGGAAGGGGGAAGTAAAGCTCTGCGCATGTACCGTCCGGACGGGAAATGGCGTACGGTCGTCGATTTCAAAACTAACAGTGTTCCCCAGGGCGTCCGCGATCGGGCATTCGAAGAATGGGAGCAGATCATCATAGATAACGCATTGCTCCTGAATGCTGATTAAACTTTCCGCCCTTTTGCCCGGTCTGTCGCCGGGCATCTTTCAGAGATAATTACCTTTACCCGTCAATTCCCCTCGTGGTACTTGTTTTTGCGCCAGTGTTTGGGTTCCGCGAATTATGTTAATCAGAGGGCTTAGTAACGATGGTTCCTGGCGGGCCTCAACTTCTCCAGCCATTGCCCTGATGTAGTCGGCGCTGGCAACGTTGTTGTATTCCGTCGCAAAGCAACATAGTAACGTCAGAACATGCTCTGTCGTTATTTCACTCCAGTTGATGTTGAAAAATTCATCGCCTTTTTTATCGTGTTCGGAATCGAAGATGCTTTGGTGGAGGATGTATTTGCCGGATTCCTTGCGCGGTAACTTGATCGCTTTCTGGCGTTCCAGCTCCTTGTAAATCTGCATTGCTTCAATCAGTACCGGCCTGCCGTTCATGAAGGGATCGCGCAACCTTACACGCTGGCCAACTCGACCAGTAATAAAGCTGTTTTCCTCTTCCACCAGCACGATAAAACCCTTTTCCTCTTTTTCTCGCAATTCGCGCAGCAGCTGGAGTTCCATGTCGCGGCGGCGTTCAGGGTAGCTGGTCCGCTCAGCCATTATCAGCTCGTTGTTGATCCATGCAGCAGTCATTGACGCCGGTTTGCCGACGCTCATTGAAACAACGCATATTTTCTTATCCATAGCGCCCCCTACAAAAAAGAAAAGCCACCAGCGGCGGCTTAGCAATACAACTGAAGGTAGCGCCCGGTACTCAGACTGTGCCGTCCATGGAATATTTGAAAAGGGATCCATCCGTACCGGGCATGTGATGATTCTGACTGAAGTCACTTGTCAGTTGTCAATTATTTCAGATTAAAAATAATATATTTATTAGTGCATGATGTTTGCCATCTCATAGGCGTCAGCCAGCAACTCCATCTCTGACTTGTTCAGCAAGGTGAATTCTTTCTTGCCTCCAACCACACCATCGGCATGAACAGGGACCAGCCAGGGGTATTTTTCTCTTACTTCAGCCGGTGCTGCATGCTGGTGGTGCCATCTACAAAGGGGCAATTGCTTTTTGTGACAACCCGGCGCGGTACGACCGGAGATATGGTGCAGAGATACCTCTTCAGATATTACTCCATGCATGTAGCAGGCAATGCAGGGGAGAGCGCCAAGAGCATTGGCGATGCTCCGTTCCTCCGCTGTCGATGTTCGCCCCTTCAAGCCACGAGATTTTATCTTTACCGCACTTTTCCGCGTTTTGCTGGCTGGTGGGCGCTCTTTCTGTTTAGCGATACGGCGGTCGATAGAATCCCGCATTTTCTGATATTGCGATTCTCGCCAGGCGGGGTCAGCCAACTTTTCCCGTTGCCGAGCGATCGCTCGTTCTCTGGCTGCCTTCTGCCACTCGCGGCGCTGTTCAAGTTTTTGTTCGATTGTTTTCATATGGCAAAAAAAAGGCGGCCTAATGGCCGCCAATGATGTCAAGGAGTTAAGTAATGGCAACGTCTTCGTAGTTGACAAAAACTTCGGCTTAATTATAGCAATCAATTAGAGCAATGGTAGATATTTTGTTAATCGCGAATCACATTTTTTCACTTCAGTACCTGTGTGCTATACTCCTTCTTGATTGATTGGATGCGGAATACAAACCCGCTCTTTTGTGCAGCCTGGCTCCTTGCCAGGCTTTTTTTATTTCATCATGGAAGCTGTTAACGCTTTGGATCTTGCTGAACTGATTGAAAGGGCATTGTTTACCTTACCCAGGAGTTCGCCAAATTCCGCCATCACTCTAGTAAGCCCGCGCCGCGCTTCCTCCTCCGTTGCATTCATCACAAAATGTTCAGCACTCCGCATACTTTTAACGGGGAACGCAACAGATATCGAGTCGATATCAGGCATCCTATCGCTCAACTTTACGGTGACAATGACAGATGGTGACTGAATTTGAGAGCTTACAGACAGCACCACATATTTTCCGTCTATTTTGAAATCCTTCCGCATGTGTCACCATAAATATCAAATAATTAGAGCAATCAAGAGTAAATAAACGGCTAGTCGCCATCTTCCAGCAGGCGCACCATTGCCCCCGTTTCACTATCCAGGTTACGAATGTAGTTCATGACAATATTTACGTTGGTCCAGCCACCAGCTTGCATGATCTCCGGTATTGAAACTCCGGCGCGGGCCATATCTCGCGCGGCACCGACACGGGCACTATGTCCAGACCAGGCCAGGTATCGCTGACCAGAGTCATCTTTTGCCCCGTAAATCAATCGGTGAGTTGCTTCAAAAATCCCTTCCAGGGCGCGAGTTGATAGCTGGCTGGTGGATGATGGCGCGGCAACACCATTTTTTCTGACCCGGCAAAACAGGTAGTTATTAGGATCATCAGCTACACCAGAGACAGAAATCCATCGCTCGACCAGTTTAGTTACCCCCAGGCTAAGTGCCTTCTCTACACCTGCGGCGCTAACCAGCGTTTTCGTTCTGCCAATATGGATTAACATTCTCCCACCGTCAGTACGTGAGATATCTTTAACCCTGATCCTGGCAATTTCTGCTATACGTAGCAGGGTATTATAAGCAATCCCAAGAAATGCCAGATTACGTATATCCTGGCAGCGATCGCTATTTTCCATGAGTGAACGAACCTGGTCGAAATCAGTGCGTTCGAACGCCAATGCCTGTTTTGCACGCTCACCGGCATCAACGTTTTCTTTTCGGATCCGTCGCATGACCAGTGAAACAGCATTGCTGTCACTTGGTCGTGGCAGCCCGGACCGACGATGAAGCATATTTAGCTGGCCCAAATGTTGCTGGATAGTTTTTACTGCCAGACCGCGCGCCTGAAGATATAGAAGATAATCGCGAACATCTTCAGGTTCTGCGGGAAACCATTTCCGGTTATTCAACTTGCACCATGCCGCCCACGACCGGCAAACGGACAGAAGCATTTTCCAGGTATGCTCAGAAAACGCCTGGCGATCCCTGAACATGTCCATCAGGTTCTTGCGAACCTCATCACTCGTTGCATCGACCGGTAATGCAGGCAAATTTTGGTGTACGGTCAGTAAATTGGACATTTAACACTCAGATAATGGTTTTAAGTAAAGTGTACAGGATCGGCTCTGCCTTTACCTGTTTATGGTTCTCGTCATAGAAACGCCAGCGACCGCGCGTGCGTTCTATTTTCTCTTCACCGCGCGATAATGACAGTTGACAACTATCACGATCAAACCCTTTTGCCCGCCAGTAACCACGGTTTTTCTCAAGCTCAATATGAGTGGACACTTTAGCAGCTGAATATCCCATTTTTCACCTCTGATTGATTGGTGGTGCTAAGTGCGCTACGCGAAATCTGGAGCACTAACACTGCCAACATTTCGCAGATTTTACGTAGCGCAACCTTGATCAAATGATCAAGTGATCACTATTTGACCTGATAAGGTATTGAACTGTATGGATTTACAGGTAAATTGATCATGTTCAATAACCCTTAAGATAACTTCGTATAATGTATGCTATACGAAGTTATTAGGTCTGAAGAGGAGTTTACGTCCAGCTGCGCATAAAAATCAAGAATTATTAGAGCAATAAATTTTGAGAGAAAAATCCCACTCCACCAGCCAAAAACTGGATTGTTTTTCATAGTTGTTTGACAATTGCTCTAATAAATTATAGTTTTGCCGCCGTTTCGTAATACGACTTTGGATTCACTATTTAATGTGTCTTCAGCGTTGTAGAGCGGCTCAGAAGGAAATGAGCAAACAGGGAAACCTTATACAACGGCATTACAGCTATGCATTGCTCATCTTACACACAGCGCAATGTTGTTAGATTACCCCAGCATGGATCATGGGTGAAACAGTAGGTCAGAGCTTCAGGCTCTGTGTTGTCAATACAGTGAGGCATAATTATGGCTTTCATTCCACCAACCATCGACGACGTTAGACATTGCTCTAACGCTTTATCTGTAGACCCCGCCGAAACCGACGCTGCCCGCGCCATTGCTGAACACTACTCAAAGATATCCAATCAGGAGTACCGCATCACCCAAGACGACCTGGATGATCTCACTGACACAATCGAATATCTCATGGCCACTAACCAGCCAGACTCACAATAAATGCACTAATAAATCTATTATTTTCGTTGGATCCTTCTATAATGGTGGCCAACAACTCCCAGTGTAATCCGCTGTGAGTTGTTGGCCATGTCAATTCTGGAGGAGGATCAATGATAAATTATGTCTACGGCGAACAACTGTACCAGGAGTTCGTCAGCTTCAGGGATCTCTTTCTAAAAAAAGCTGTTGCACGCGCCCAACACGTTGATGCCGCCAGCGACGGTCGTCCTGTACGCCCGGTTGTCGTTCTGCCGTTCAAAGAAACTGACAGCATTCAGGCTGAAATTGATAAATGGACTTTAATGGCGCGGGAACTGGAACAGTACCCAGACCTCAATATCCCAAAGACTATTTTATATCCAGTGCCTAACATCCTTCGCGGTGTGCGTAAGGTTACGACTTATCAGACAGAAGCTGTGAACAGCGTCAACATGACTGCTGGCCGCATTATTCATCTGATTGATAAGGACATTCGCATCCAAAAAAGCGCGGGGATCAATGAGCACAGTGCGAAATACATAGAGAACCTGGAAGCAACAAAAGAGCTAATGAAGCAGTACCCGGAGGATGAAAAATTCCGTATGCGTGTACACGGCTTTAGCGAAACAATGCTGCGCGTCCACTACATTTCCAGTAGCCCTAACTACAATGATGGTAAATCAGTTAGTTACCATGTGCCACTGTGTGGCGTGTTTATCTGCGATGAAACTCTCCGTGATGGAATTATCATCAACGGTGAATTCGAAAAAGCAAAATTTAGCCTTTATGACTCCATAGAACCGATCATCTGCGACCGCTGGCCGCAAGCAAAAATATATCGCCTGGCAGATATTGAAAATGTAAAAAAACAAATTGCCATCACTCGCGAAGAGAAAAAGGTTAAGTCAGCCGCATCAGTTACGCGCAGCCGTAAAACCAAGAAGGGGCAGCCAGTAAACGACAACCCCGAAAGCGCGCAATAAATTATGCCCGGCATCAACCGGGCATTCTTCCATTATTCAGCCGCCACCGGTTTTAACAAGCCAGCATCGAGCAGTTTACGCGTCAACCACTGCTGGCCTTTACCCGTTAATTGAGGCGTCAACCGTATCTGGTAGCCATCTTCATCATCCAGCACCACTTCTTTCACCGTGAAATACCCCGCGTTGATGTACTGCTGGAACGGCACATTTTTACGTCCACCGGACGCTATCAGGATGCCGTTCTCCCGTAACCAGGCAAACAGCGCGTTTTGCTTAAGTCCAACAACCTTTGCAAAATTCCCAATCAGGATCCCTTTAGCTACTGATACCCGGTCGGCAAAATCGACCTTAGGAGCGGCGGCTACCAGCTGCTGATTTAGCTGGTGGGCTTTCTGTTCCAGAAGCTGCTTTTGTTCAGCCAGTTCGGCAGCCAGGCGTAGGGCTTCTGGTAATGTTTGGGGGATTGCAACCGGTTGCTGTTCTTTTTGCCGGAAGTAGCTGTCTTCCAGTTTTTCAAAGAATGCCCATGCTTCATTTGTGTCCACGATCTTAGACATGCGTGCAGCGCCGCGCTCTGTCCAGAGTGTAAGGCTTCTGGCGTTCTTACCAACAGAGTAACTTCCGGTTACTCTGTTCTTAAATTCTCTTAATTTTAAACCAGTTAGAAGAAAGTAATGCTTACCTTCTTCAAAGCGGTCAAGGTTGCGAGACAAATTGTTGCGAATATTGGCTTCATCGACCCCATACCCTCTAGCAAGAGTTTCGGTTGTCACGACACGTACTCCCTGCCATTCCAGAACGGGAATTTCATCCGGCTGATTCTGAACAACCACCAGTTCCGATTCCTGAACTGAAGGTGCATAAATTTTTTCTGATTTAACGTTAGTTGCTTTCATTCTGTGTGCCTCCTTGCGTGCTTCGGCTGCGACGGTTGCGTAATTCAGATGACCCTGTTCGAGCAGGTATTCACGGATATCGGTTAGCAGAATGCGGTGAACCGCGTGTTTGTCCTTTCTCCGGTAAAGTTGTTTGGTGATCATGAAGTAGTTGGCAATAACGCCCGGTATATCCCTGGTACTGATACAGGCAGTGTGCTGTTCAATTGCCTCGATCATCTCTTCACGGGTGACTAATGACGTTCTCATAGTCCCTCCTGAGCAGAAGCGTTAACAGGGAGGCACCAGTAACTGAGAGAATTGCGCGAATCGATAGAAAAGCGGGCAGAGAAAATACAGGGAGCATCCGGAAGCTGAGAACGTGCCTCATCTTCTGTCGGTGCAATAACGAAGTGATAGTGACGTTTTTGGCAGGAGTAAAAGCGCCAGATAAATTCAGAATGAGCAGGGGTAGGGATAGTAGCCACAATGGCAGCCTCCTTTTGCTAATTTAAGGAGCTACCGCGTGAGGTTCCAATCTCAATGGCGGTAGCACTGACTGGGTTGGAACTACCGGCGCAAAAGGGAACCGGCCTGCCTTTCGGCAGCCCAGCCAGCACTACCATTGATCTCTGAGCTAAACGCTACGTATGGCTGTGCGATGGCATGACACAAAAAAAGACGCTTTTGGCGTCTGTGTCGCCTTTTGCATTATCCGGGGTCTCAATCCCGGCACCCGTTTTAATGAGGTGCCTGATAAGCATAAACCGAAAATGCCTCAAGGCGCAAGAGGTCAGGTTCAATGTAACATCGGTAGTTAAAAAACACAATTTATTAGAGCAAATATTCATTCGTTAAGCCATGCCAGAGCTTCATCAACCTGCGCTTCGTCTTCGACGCTAAGCACTTCATCCTGGGGAACATAATCCGCCAGCATAGCGAAACAATATGTATCCCAATGGTCTGGTGAGTGCAGGTTGAGTTTTTTCTTCATATCCTCCTTACTCATCACCTTCCATTGACCTGCGGAGTTAATCCCTACAGGGATTTTCGACGCTTCCTCAATAGTTTCATTACCCTTATCCAGTCTCATACGACCAGATTTTACGGCCTCTGCGGCTTGAACGTTGGCATAAGCACGTTTATCAAAGTACAGGCTCTTATCTTCACGGCTATGCATCTTTTTACCCCAGCGTATACGCTGTACGGTAATACCATAATACTCGTACATCAGATCCGCCGTTGCTTTACCCAGGCCATCGCCGTCTATCGCTATGGTGATATTTGGGAATCGCTCAGGATTACATTCTGCGAAAATTTTGGCGGCAAGCTGCGTTTCTGTAACGTCTGTGTATTCCAGCATTCGATAGTTGATTACACGGCGTTTATTTCGCTGGCCGGACACCATCATGATATTGATAACGGACTTATCCCGTCCCGTACCACCAGCAACGTCCACACATGCAAGCCAGCCCCATCCTTTTGCAATCTTGACTTTCCGCCGCGTTGCACGTTCAACCTCATCACGTCCAAGAAGGAAGCCATCCTGTGATTTAGGGAATAGGCCGCGTACCTTAATCATGTACATAGGGTTATCACGCCCGCCGTACTCCGCCAGCTTCATTTTGATAAATGCTGGCGTTACCAACGGTGATTCCTCACTGTTAAGCGTGATCGCCGTATAAACGCCATCAGGGTTACCAGGACGCTTGGCCAGTTTATGGTGTGTATCGTAGAAATAGCCGCTTGGGCGTGTAGGCTGTGACAGCAATAAGATGCGGTTATCCTGTCCGGTAAGAGCACCGGTGATGATACCGAAAGCTCTATCACTGACACCGGAGGCTTCATCGATAATATACAGAAGATGATCTGCGTGTTCACCGGCGAGAGCTTCTTCACTTCCCAGACGAAAGCCCTTCGGTACTACAGTCCATACACCTTTACCAGTAATCTCATAGAAAGCGGTTTCTGTCAGAACAAAATAATCAGCAAGCCATGGGAAACGGCTGGTGGCAGTAGCCCAGTTTATCTTGATGTACTTGAATATACCGGTCATTACCTGCTGAATTTTGTTCGCAACGATAATGGCACGGGCACCTGGATACATGATTATGAACAACATGATCATGATAGAAGTCATGTCTGATTTCCCGGTACCGTGACCAGACGAAACAGATGTCTTGCTACCCTGTTCCTGCACAGACTCAATAATCAGATCCTGCTGCCAGGTAGGTGTTTTGCCGAACAAAACATCAGCGGCAGCAATCCAGTCATAACGATATAGCGCCACCAGCTCGCGCCAACGTGGATCCGTTACGCAACTTCTGGCCATTAATCATCATCCCCGTATAGCTTGCGGGTAACTTCTTCGTCTTCCTCCTCGTCTTCGTCCAGGTCTTGTTCCAGCCATGGGTCGTTTGATACACCTTCAGTATCAACATCTCCATAACCGCCTGTATCAACGATATCGGCGATTTCTTCCCTACGCTGCTCAATCCACAATGCGGCATCGGCGCGGCGGTTGGCGGCCCGTTCTCGCGCAACTTTGTCCAGATCTTCAAGAGAAGGGCCACCGACGGCTGTTTGCCTTTCCTCATCATCGGTATTGGTCTTAGGAGCACGCAGATCGGCTTTGATTTGCTCCAGCATCAGGGGCGGCACTTTTCCGCCATGCGCCTCGATGAATTCAGCTGCTTCCAGCACTGACCAGTTATTTTCACGCTTTCGTTCGTATGCCAGCTTAACAATGCCAGCTTGCCCCATAGATAAAGCGTGCTTTTCCGCCTCCCGGCTTTCTTTTCGATAGTTATTCCGGATGCTGTAAATGGTGTTGATCAGGCTGCTTATCTGCGCGGAACAGCTGTTTAGCATGCTCGCGATACGATATTCAGGCGGAGTCCCTTCATCATCGTCTTTTTGCTGATCGCGCATTTCCTGCACCAGACGAATACACGTATCCCTGGCATTCTCCAGCATAAGGAGATGAGAAAGAGACTTTTCCAGAAGAGTGGTTTCCAGAACATCGGCCCCGGACCGACGCAACATAGCGCGCGCAGCCTTCCGCGCTTCAACGTTATCTATCAGGTAATCGCCAGCTTCGAATTCAAAGCGTTCACCATCATCATCCAGGGTGTCGCGTTCCAGGCGATCACGTAAGGTCCGGTGGGCGCGGGTGATCACGTCATGATCATCAGAACGATCATTTATGCGCTTATTTTGGCGCTTCGCATTCTCGACTGCGGCACTGACAACGGCATTAACCCTTTGTTTTTCCGCTATTTCAGCCGCAATGTGATCACCTGCATGTTGATCATTAGAGTGATCAATGATCATGCTTTTTAGTGGCTTCCTGACTGGCTTATTTGGCTTGCGGCTGTCCGCTGTCCTGGTGTCTTCTTTGAAGGCACGGAGATAACGACGTGCAGTATTAGGGTTAAGATTAAACTCGGCGGCATACTGTGCGATGGTGTAACCACCATCTCGCGCCAGGCGAGCAAAATTCTTCTTGTGATCGTCCCAGGTCACTTATGCTTCCTTTCGTAAAAACTCTTTTTGACGCGAGGGTAACGAAAGTCACATGTCAAAAGGCCCGGAACGGGCAAGCAATCAATCAGATACGTGCGGATGTGGCATTACCGTAATGACGGTGCTGACGGGCCACCTTATTGAAAAGTTGACGCGCCATTACCCAAGGCTGGTGCTCCCGGCGTTCCTTTTCGTCCTGCGTCATATAGAGTTCGTTCTGGAGTTTTTCATCAAACCGGCGCGGAGCGCGGCTACGGCGAAAGAATTCAGGATTCAGAGAGTGGATCTGAAATCTACGTGGGCGTGTACTGTCATCAATCAAAACAGACGAATACTTAGACACAGCGATAGCCTTTAAGCGCAGATAAACATCGCGCTTATCGACATCCAGATGCGGGTATTCCTTTTCAAGAATTGCTGCGAGTTCTTTCGCTGATAGAAGAGATTTAGTGCGGATCATGTAATCCGCAATCTCGTACGATGTTATTCGTGAGTGATTTATTTCCATGAAGTGGCGTCCCTGCCAGTTAAGTAACATCCTGTCACCTACTGATTAGCCCATGTCAACTAATCAACGTGGAATATAATACCCTCGATTAAAGAAATAGCAATACATTAGAGCAATTTTATCTAACGCTCGACGAGTGACTTGTGATAGCGCCGACTCCAAGCGCGTAATCAAAGAACAATCGTTGATGCATCGCCAGCCTACCGTGCGTCTTCTCCCAATTATCGCGGTCACGCTCAATATCACGCTGGCATGACTGGCACAGAGGAATTGCGTAAATGTCATGCGCGCATAATCGACTATGACGAACGATATAAGGCGTAATGTGAGCGCCAGCTCCCGCCGCTCCACACCCACAGCATGGACGGGAAGCAACAAAGTCCATGTACTCAGGTAATTTTAGCGATTGCAGTTTTGGTATTTTGAAATGCGCCATGCCAGGGTCGGAGTCAACATCCACAGGGCATACTTTTGCACGCATCGGCGCGGCGCGTTCTTCCATCATCTGAACATATGCTGTAGCGCGATCGTCATACGGGCGAATATCCGCCTCTTTCAGAGGTCCGCTATCCTGCGTTGCGGCTTTCATCTTATTTATTGATATACGGCAAACTTCTTCCGGCATCAGGTGCATCATGTTGCGCATGAAAGCCCACCAGCACAGTTCCTGAATACTTAAATCATGGCCATCTGAAAGCCCCATTTCCTGACGGGCGACATCCAGTATCCAGTTAACGCGATTATTATGCAGCGTTTCTTTCAGCTCATTAAAACCACGCATCCGGTAATGGTTATCGTGATGCCAGCACAACAACACCGCGCTATTGTCTCGTTCTGCGTGGACAATATGGTTGTCACACCAGCTACGATCTGCGGCCTGGCATTGCCCCTCTTTCCTGCGCAACCACGCCACCAGCGCGTCAATTCCACCAATACGGCGAAACAGTTCATCGCTGTTAAAAAACGGCTGCAACGCCTCATTTGTTGCCATAGTTTGCTCGGAAACAACGAGGCCGTCGTCCATGTGCTCGATTAACTCACGCGGCACCGGCTCCATAATAAATTTACGGCCAGCCTCCACCAGCTTTCTGACTTCCTGATCCACTTTGAATGTGGCGACGCCAAGCTCTTTTTGTACAAAGGGAGTAATTATGGCTTTCACATCACACCTTTAATCACTGATTGGGCTTTATCTGCTGCCCGGCATTCTCTGTTTAAGCACAACCATTTCCTGACGGCATAACACAGCAATAGCGGTCCTGACTCCAATTTGCTTACCAACCAGGTATTGCTTTACCTTGCGGCGGCTCACGCCATCAAGAAGCATCTTTAACGCTTCACGGGACAACTTGTTGTATTTACGTGCCATTAATCTACTCCGCAGAACCATACAATCTACGTAACGTGTCGGCGACAGAAGATACAGATATCTCGCCAGTCGCAGCGCCTACGGTAAGGTCTGCCAGTTCAGGTGAATCAAATACCTGCACCCCGTTACGGCGTAGAAATAGCAGCGCACTGTTTAGCGCGGTACGCTTATTGGCATCATTGAATATATGCCCTCTCGCTGTAGCCACCAGGTAGGTGGCGGAGACTTCGAAAAGGTCGGTGATCTCTTCGTAGGCAACTCTGGCCTGAACTCTCCCGATAATGGCCTCTGCCCTACCCGGATCAGACATTCCCGGCAGGCCGCCGTAGCGGCTTATATTCGCATCATGAAGCGCAACAAGTTCTTCCGGTGATATATGTCTCATTATCGGTTAACCAGTTCCTTGTTGGTGGAGTCCAGGGTGTCAAACAGGGATGCAAATTCAGCATCCAGCGCCGCTTTTTTGTAGGCTTCGAAAGTAGCCTTGCTGACAATTACTGCTGGCTCACGGCCTCTGCGGGTGATTTCAACCTCTTCCCCGGCTTCAACATTGTTGAGCACTTCAGAAAGGTTGCCGCGCGCGGTACGGAAGTTAATGGATTGCATAAACACCTCGTGTACTCGTTATGTGTACACAATTATAAACTTCACAGGCATAAAGCACCAGCACTTTGCAGCTTAAATAACCGGACAATCATCAAATTCCCCACTTCGGGCATCATTGATGACATGAGTGATCACACCAAAAACAGCATTACTGCCCGTGTATCCATCGTCATCTACTGGTAACGCCTCTTTCTTCCCGGTGCTTAAGTCCTCCAGGTGCTGGCGCGGATACTTCCTGTATCTCTTTATGCGATATTCACCCTCCATAGCGCACACAAGCAGAGAACCATCAACCGGAGTAAGCGAGGAATCAACCACCAGCAAAGCTCCCTGCAATATTCCCTCACGGTGATGGCTATCAGCTGCCCGCATGAAGTAGGTCGCTGAAGGATGTCTAATTATCTGCTGATCAAGAGAAATTCGGCTTTCAACATAATCCGCCGCAGGAGAAGGGAAGCCCATAGCGTTTTACCTCAATGATACTGTTTATTCATACAGTATACATTGAAAAGGCATAGTTTGTGAAAGCGGGGTTTGTAGGCGCGCCACGCTGGGGGCTAATCACATTTCTCCCCCATCTTGCCGTTATTTTTTTGGTGCATCCTCGTTCTGATACACCGGATCGCTCCCTTTTGGCAACTGGAGGCTTAACTGCCGGTAGTGCCGTAGCCGTTCCATGAAATAGGCGCGCAGGTTTTCCGGTTGCTCACGGGCCACCTGCTCTGCAATCACAGGTATATTCAGCCGTTCTTTGTAAGCAACGCCGCTGGCGGCAAGGTCTACGTTCACCTTGTCTCGCTCTTCCTGGCTTTTAGCTGCTATATTTCGATCTGACACAAGAAACCTCCAGGAGTTAGTGGATCAGGCACATGCACAATAACGTTCTCAATGTTAGCCGTTCAATTCAGACAATCAGAGACTGCACCAGTGTGGTGGCATCAATCCCATTGCGAAACAGCATAGACGAACTGCAAATTCGTGTATTGAATCCGAATCAGGCTAATAAGCAATTGCGCTTTATTTTGACGCTGAAAAGTGAAACAGAGGGGATAAAGCACAGCGTAAAAGTGTTTTCTGAGGCCATTCTGCTTAATGGGAAGCTCCGGCATCTGGTAAGGCCAGAACGTCAATATCCTGACGTCCTGGCGCGTGAAAAAGACCTTCTTTCTGAAGTTCAGGATAGGGTGATCGATTTCGTCAAATGCTATCCCCTGCATTGAGGGCAGGTGTTCCCTTCCGCAAAGTAGGGAAAATTGCTATCAAGTTCATCACACCATCTGCGATGGTCGTAGCACCAAAACGCCTCCCACGGTGCACGGAAATACTTCATCCACCAGGACACTCGATCAGGTATATCTGCTGGTGGCAGTTCTTCTGGCAATAATTTGCCTGATAATTCCCTTTCCGCCCGCGACAGCATTTTTTTGAGGCTCGCGTTCTCTTTTTCAAGCTCATCTACGCGCACCTGTAATTCAGCTTTCGTTGGCATGGTCCACCTCATGCTTTTCAGCCACCAGCGGCAATAAAGCCCTGGCCATCTTATGAACCAATAGTGCATCAATAATGCCAAGCGTATGCCCCGGCTTAATGTTTAATGCCGCCTCAAGGCGACACCTTTCCAGGCCACTTTTCTCGGCTTGTTTATGATGATCTGGTGTAATAACGTCGCCCAAAACACGGCTAATTCTTTCTCGTAATTGCTGGGTGCCAGCACACTTGATCGCTGTATCGTGGAGACGGTTAACCAGTTCGCGATAAACATGCGGCTTAATTCGGATACGTTCACCGGTGACGCCCTTTCCTGGTGCTGGCACCGAACTATCCGGAATATCCGGATAGTTGCCAGCCAGTCTACGCAAAACAGCCTTAACAGCCTCAATACGGTCATCATCGCAACTTTCCAGCGTATCTATGCGATCGAGCATGATGATGGCGTTATCAATATCAGGATTGCCGGTCCACTCATTACCGCGATTGGATTCGGCAGTCTGGTTGCCGCGTACTGGTTGATTCTCGGCTTTACCCTGTCTGTCGTTGCTGCATGAATGCCCTTCCAGCCAGACCAGTGCTTGTCGCATGAAATACGCAATATGCTTGCCGTGGTAATCGTCTTCATCGATGTGAAAAGCGATACTGCGGATATATTCAATTGCGTTTTCAATGGCCTCTAACGCTATCGGTGCTGGCGGAGTGGTATATAGTTTTCGACATTTGTTTATCCAACCGGCATGGTCAGGCGTGTCTGTAAAGCGCAAATCGTCTTCGTAGCACTCACGACTTCGTTCTTTCCATTCCGTCCACGGAACACCGCTATTCCAGGTGGGACGAGTGCAGGACTGATACAGAACAGGCTCTGCTTCCAGTGATGCCAGTGCAATCCGTGCCAGCTCACGCACAACTTCCGGCGGCGCGTAACGGTCATTCAGGTCATCCCACAGGCGTAGCATGTTATCGCTACCAGGGTGAACATCCTCGTTAGTTCCGGCCAGCGCACTAATAACCTCATCGGCTGCTTCAATAATTTTCTGTGCCTGTTCTCTGGTAATAGTGGTCATTTGTTATGCCTCAATACACGAAATCTGTTTTAAATTCATGGTTACATTCTGGACAGCATGTTTCGTAACCTTTTATTTCTTCACATGCCTGTTTAGCTCCAGAAAACTCCCAGAAATCAGCATCACAAAGCAGATCGAAATTGTGACCGCATTTTGGGCATTCGGTATCAAGTGACAGATTCCAGTAAGCAGTGGTGTTTTTATCCATATCAGTCTCCTTTACCCGCTGCTTTCTCCTGCTCTTTAGCAAGCCGCTCCGCTTCTCTGAAATCCCAGTCAACTCGACGTGCTATATCAATTGCAGAACGCACGGTACGTTCAATTAGCGTATCCAGATTATCGATTGTCATTGCCATATCTGGATTGCGAGATAAAATCTCCGCCCTCTGAATCTGCCAGTTGTTGCAGGTTTCAAGTAATGAGTTAGCCATATCACTTTCCTTTCCCATGAAGCATAGCCGCGCGGCAGGCATTCCAGCCTCTCACCTCTGCAATAGCGGCAACAGCATCAACCGCGTACATGCTAAGAGGATTAGGCATTGGTTTTTCTTCCGGTACTACTGGCGCTGGAGGGGCGGCGTAAATACCCTCTATCACTAAATGTTTGCGCTCAAAATCATCTGGCTCTCGATGATATACGTAACTCCAATCACCAAGGTTATCATTGCGCCTGCAACGGAAACCTATCGGCTCGACTTCCAGCGCTGCCAGAGCAATTCGTGCCAGTTCTTCCGCTTCTTCTGCTGGCAGTACAACGTTGCTACCAGGTCCGTATGTTTCGCGCCACTGCTTGATTGTCAGCAGTCGCTCTTTGGTTATAGTGGTCATTTGTTAATCCTCAAAACTTTATGCCCGGGCGCAAAAGCACGCGTTTTGTCTTTGCTTATTCGCCAGCCATCCTTGCGCGCCTCTTTTGCACAGCCAGCCCATGACGTACCGATATACTCACCGAAGTCTGGCACTGGATATACACCTTCCGTACACTGGCGGCAGTCACAATAGAGATGCATTGTGTAACTTGCGGCAATAGCCATATCACCCTCCTTTACCCTGAAGCATGGCGTCGCTCCGCTCTATACTATCCAGCGCGATTCGCAGTGCCTGAATTGTGGTAGTGCTATCGTTTGGGGCTATTCCATATCGCTCGAATACAGCTAAATGGTTGCGCATAATCTCAGGCGTAAGCTCTTTGTAAGCATAAGCAAGAGGCTCTGATGCATTATCCGGCACAACCGACGCAGGCGCGGCAGCATAAACAGGAATAACGTCCGCTTGCTCTTTATTGCTTTCATCCGTTAAAGCCCAGAATAATTTCCCGGCCGGATGTTTGAAAATATAAGCAACTGGTTCTGCACTATCAGCTTCGCGCCGCTTCTGTAGCTCTGCTGCCATTGCTCTCACGACTTCAACTGGTGCCCTTGCAGCAAACTCTATGTTGGTGATCAGCTCATTAAGATATTGCTCGCTGGGATACTGTTTCTTATTGGTAATAGTGATCATGCCGCGTTTCCTTCTTTCTTATTAACAATTACACCGTCATATATTTCATTAAGGTGCCCTCTCAACTCCATGCGCCTTAATGCAGATAACATGTAATCGCATTCAACCTGCTTATTTCCAGTAAATGGCTTATCGTCAGGATTACCCCAACAGCAATTACCCTTGGGCCACCCATGTACTTTCCGTACTCTTCCGTTAACAACGTGAAGTAATCCCCAGCCAGGTGGTAAATCCTCAATTGAAATAATTCCCGGCTCACTAATAAAGAATCGCCAGTCGCCCATTCCAAGAGACGGATTTTTACGGAAACGCTTTTTTCTATCTGCCAACAAGTCAGCACGAGAACACTTCGCCTCTATCAAGCATGATGCTGAACTTCTGAATCCCATAGCATCTGGCTGTTCTCCGGTGCTGGTTACAGCTATAAAGCGGTCATGAAAGCAAACCTTGAACCCGTTGCGCTTAAGGAACTTGTACGCAATCTGACAGAGTTCGCGGTGTGTTAACGCCATCTCACTCTCCTTTAGTGCGCAGATAACAGTGGTTTTTCCAGCGGTTTTGCGCCGCGCTGGGCTTTTTGCAAAAACCACAATCCATCATCCCGTAATATTTCATCAACCCCATCCGTCGGTTGCTGAGTCTCACCCACTGCCAGACGCCAGGAGCGTTTCTACGAACTAACAGAATCTTTGCTTTACGGTTTTTCATCGCTTTGCTCTCCTGCGTCTCTTTGCTGCTCGTCGTGCCGCTGCAATACCGGTATGGCGGCGCTTTGGTGCCGGGATGATGTTGTCAGCCATCAGGACATGTGGCTTTGCAATTAGCGCAGAAGCCCAAAAACGAGTCGGGTACGGTAACAAGCCGATACATGCCACACGCATTACTCACCTCCTTTGATGCGAATGCCTGCGGCGCGGATTGCAGCGATGACTTCAGAAACTTTGTATGCCATTACCGTTTGGTAATCATCGTGAAAATCTGTTCGATGAAGCATGCTGCTACGTTCCGGGAGCGATATTTCCCGAGCATCCAGTTCCTTAACGCGTTCCTCCAGTTCGTAGACCCTGCATTGTTCTCTATCATCAATCAGATATAACCCAAGACATTCGCTTTCTACCCAACCGCCAAAATCATGATCGTAACGCTCACATGAAAACTCACCGTCACCGTCCTTTGTTGGAATGGTGTAACTATCTAATGGGCCACCATATGTCGGCACATTTCCCAATGTTGGATGCTCAATCCACATGAAAAATGCACGTCCGGTTATTGGGCAAATATCTGGCCGCCATTGGTTACGAACAGCCTTGGTTTCGGATAATTCTTCAGCGTGTTGTTTTACTTCCTCAAGCTCAACTCTCAGCTTCCCTACCGTTAGCGCAATATCCTCGTTCTCCTGATCGCGGCGTTTTATGTATTGCTGGTTTCTTTCCCGTTCATCCAGCAGCGCCAGCACGGTTTCTGGTCCGGTCAGAAATTTGAAGGCGTTGAGCGCATCAATATCCACACCGTAATCTTTAAGTTCCTGTTCACTTAACAAATCATCATCAGCTGGCAACATTAACAGGCGTTCCATTGCTGGAATTGCACGTTCCGCCGCCTCACGCAGTGCCTGGTAATTAATTTCGCTCACTGGTTGCCTCCTTTGCGAAGCTGGGCAGCAAAGTCAACTAACCACTCAGTCATTTCAACCTTCCCTACCAGGTCTGAACCAGGGTGCATACAGCAATCACTCTGCGCCGCTTTGAAATCCTTATACTCATATTCTTGGGCCACCAGATTTTTTGCAGCTTCTATAGCAGCATCCACCCCCTGCGCCCGCACTTCAGACAGGAAAGCATCGGTAGCTGGAGTTTCGCTGTGGTGCAGGGCATCGTTGATAATCATTGCAGCAACTCCGGCCTGCCCTGCATCCGTGACCGACACATGCTCAAGAGTTACGGCCATTGCGTGTTTCAGCCCAGCGTTCTCCGCCACCAGCGCCGCGAGATTAGTCTCAAGCTCTGCAATTCGACACATAGCATCAATATTTGTGTCCTCCAGGCGCTTAATTTCATCCAGTAGAGCCAGCACAACTTTGGGTGGGATAGCCGCGATATAACGGGCATTGGCACCAGCGTTTCTCTGTCCATCAATGCCAGGCCAGTCAATAAAGTATCCGCAATGCCTACCCTCAGACGTATGCGCAGGATAAGTGCCGTTTTGCCCCGGCAAAATATATGCTACCCATTCATCTTGCGTTGCCTGTTCCGCCGCCTCGCGCAGTACCTGATAGTCAATTGTCATTCTCGCCATCCTTCACAGTTGTAATCACTACAGCCTTCAAAATCATATGGGCTGTACTGCCAGGTGATTTTTCCGCAATGCGGACAATTCCAACGCACCTTCCCGCTTCGCGACTTCTTTCTTCTGTTCTGCTCTTTCAACCAGTCAGGCATGACCAAACCTGCGCCCTGAACCATTGTTCTGCGGTTAAAGTTATTGATATTGAACGTCCGGCGCTTTGCTGCATCAGCAATGGAAAATGGCAACCAAACTATTCCTGGTTCGTTTTTGTTGGCGACGCTAAAGATGGTCGCTTTACTGAAGTCATCTGTTGGCAATCCACCGTGTTGAAGCCAGTAAACATCGTTGCCGTTCCAGCTACCTTTTTTGTAGGCCACATACGCAGTGCAATCTGACTCAATCAGGCTTTCTGTAGGGATGTACTGGCAATCAACGTGCCACACAGCCATTGCATCCACACTATCGGCACAAACAGGCTGATCGATATCTCGCCCACAACTCCAGGCTTTTTGGGCTTCTTCCAGCGTGTAAACATGAGCGCGATCGATATCAGAACTGTAACCATTGCCGTTATGGCAATGGAATGAGGCGTTATTACCCACAGTTTCACGCAAGCACATCATGTAAAAGCGGTTATTCACTGGTTGCCTCCGCTTCCCACGTTTTCAGACTTTCACCACAGAACGGGCAAAATGAAACTCGAATAGGCGATTTAGAAAATTCACCAGACCGCAGCATGATCAGGTCTTGTGAATGAATTAATTCATGGTTATAGATTTTGTATTTCAGCAGACCTTTTCGCGTCGTGTATTCAGCGTCATGCTCCAGGGATTGTGCCAACGCCGCGCACGGTTCTATCTTGTTGCCATTAATTTGGCATTTTGACTCACTCACTGGTTGCCCCCTGAATACGCTCAAACTCGATTACCCACACCCAGGGATTAGCGTTCCAGCTTTCTTCACCATAGATGGATTCCCACAGGCGCTGGAACGCAACCTTGGCCATTGCGAAATCTCCCTTGGGAGTTAGGAATGTTCCCGGGTGATCAGGAAGCAAACTTCCAGCAGGCTGAACGCCCTCATCCCTTGCATCGCATTCGCTGATATCGTTCAACCGCTCAACGCGCACGTTGGTAATTTCCAACAGAATGCGTGATGCCCATCGCGGCATGTGAATTGATGGACGCCACCCACCATCAAACTTTTCATTCACAGTGTGAGGTTTCCAGTCGGCATCATCGGGTATCGACCATAAACCGTAATCACCAGGCTTTTGCTCACAACTGGCCCGATAAATCCTTGCTGCGTTCTTCTCATCGCCACGACAAAGGTTGTCGTTCCAGTCCACACTGCAACCATCTTCATTGCCTAATATCGCCCATGTTTCACGAACCCAAATTCGATCGCCGACGATACCAAAGGGGCAATTGAAAACACTGCTTACACCATCAGCCCCGTACCACTGAAAACCTGCACCAATTTTTCTAACCATCACTGGTGCTTCTGGACCAACTTCCGCAGGCTGATTTTTCATTATCCGCCGCGTCTGCGTTTTCCTTCCTTCGAGGATGGCCCGGACCATCTCATCGTTGAAAATCATGCCGCGCTCTTTCACTTCGCCTTTCATGCATCCCCCTTACCCATGCGCGACGATGCCGCCAAAAGTGATAGAGAACAGCCAGAAATAGATCGCGGCCATAATGATTTTGAATGCCGTGTTCATATTTTCAGCTCCTGTGATTGATTGGATACATGCCGCGCCTTGCGGCATGTTTTTATTTTCACTTTCTCTGTTTTAAAAATCAAGATTTATTAGAGCAATTATTGTTGATGAAGAAGCGCATTTTCATATTCCCTGACCATTAACGTAAGTACGCCGTGACTCCTGAAAACACGCGCCACTTCAATCTTATCTTCCAGCGCGAACGCAATTTTACTTAGACCAATTTTCTTCAGGAGATCAATCTTTGCAGGGCCGTCATTTCTGTCATCGGTGGCAGGACGCATAGATAGCAAAGGCTCAGCCCCATTTGTTACGTGCTTACGCAACCAAGCTCGTGTTTTATCCCTGGCTATCTCACAGCGCCCGGTTACAAACCAGAGCGTGTAAATGCTGGACAACTGGCGCACCATATCAATAACTGGAGTGATGGGAGCATCAGTGTCACAGGCAAGGTTAAACTCGTTCCAGTGCTCTGTTAATGCACCTTTGCCAGGTGGTGGAAGTAAATGCAGCCTGTCTTCCGTTGCCTCTGATATCGTCCCATCAATATCTACTATGACGATGTACGGACGTTCCTGGTGTGCGTGTTTATTGAAAATACTCAAATGCCCTCCTCATTGGACGAAAAAAATGCTGGTGGGCGCACTCCACCAGCATTAAAAGTGACACTGTAACTATCAGCGAACGTAAATAGTGCCGCCGTTCTCTTTTTCCCATGCATCGCTACGTGCATAGCAAACATCGAGAAGTCTTCTTGCCGCAGTTTCCTCTAAACCCAATTCGACAACCAACTGCTCATGACGGCGGGTAACCACATCAAACAGGGTATGCAGCCCTTTAGTTGCCAGATCATCAATGAATTCCGGTTCGAACGGCAGCTCTGCCTCTGCCAACATAACCTCTTGCGCCCACTCAACTCGACGGACCAGTTCCGGGCGGCGGCTTTCCATCTCTTTACAGATCAATTCATGGAAGAACTCTACCCAACCTTCCGGCTGGAACTCGCGGAAAATGGCCAACGGCTGGAAGTTTGGCATCAACCATTCGTTGATCCGGATATCAATGGCATAGCCCATGTCGCAGCAGAACTGATAAGCAAAGTCCAGCTTAGAAACGATATAAGGACGCTCGTTATTGAACTCTTTAGGCGATGAGATCCCATAAGCCAGGAGGCGCGGGAAGAAGGAGATTTGCCCTAACGTCGGATGAAGTTTTCTTGCAGGGAAACGGCGCTCAGTAATGCCATACATTTCCTTCTTGAGCGTCGCAAATTTGGCATTCTCATTAACCAGCGCGGTAACCTCTGCTTTTTTATTAGCAAATGCCACGCGCGCTTCGCTTGCATCTTTAATAGTTTTTTTGAGCTGTTGGTTAAGGTCGGCGACCTGCTTACGCAGTTCCTGTCGCTCGCTTTTAGCTTTGTTATAGCGTTTCTCAAGGTTAAAAGGATCAAGTTTCATGATCTCTTTATATTGAGATTTTAGCGTTGAAATCTGTGAGTTCCGCAGTTCAACCATCGCGGTCATTTCATTGAGCTTTGTTTCCAGCTCAATGCTTATACGTTCGGCATTATCAGCACGCTGGTTGGCGTCATGCGTCGCATCGTCGATCGCGTCCTGTTGCTGGCGTTTCAAATGTTCAATTTGCAGCTGAAGCTCTTCAATTTCTTTACCCTTCAGACCGAGATCCAACTGCATATTTTCAGCTGCATCTACCAGGGAGTTATGGCTATCAGCTTCTGCGTTATAAACATCAATAAGCTGTGCGTGAAGCATCTCCGCTGACTGAACCGCATTATCAAAAAAACGCGCTGTGAGGTCATCACAAATAACGCGGCGTTGCGCGGCCCGGATGTTCTGGATAATGGCCGGGATACCGGCATTCAGGACGTCAGGGATAGATACATTTTCGATTGATTGGTTTTGTGCTGAAGTGCTCATTTCAAAGTTCCGTATTAGCTTGTGCTTCGGTCATTTTTCCTAAGTATGAAGGAGGAAGGACTACGCAATTTGTATCCAGTCCCTCACCTATGGCAGCCTGTAAAATTCTGGCTAAGGTGAGTCTCTTGTTGCGATACCTGGTGATGACATGCCTGATACCGCCGGTCGGCGTAACAAAGGCGATCAGCCAGTAGTGATATTTCCGTCGGAATGGCCACATAGTGCACCTTGTAGATTGCTCTAATAAAAAAACGTGATGAGTGTACATCACGTTTTAAAAATATGGAATTATTAGAGCAATATTATTCTGATTCTTGCTCAAAAAATGAGCTGATAAGGGGAAGCCAATCCTCTGACACTTCGCGAGGTCGCGGTTTGCCGTGGAAAAAGATTATTCGGCAGTCTTTTGGTAATGCCCCATTCCCCCTGGAGTAACGCGCGCTCGCATATTTTGAACCAGGTTCCACAACATCGGCCTTGTAACTTACAAACCATCCTGGATACAGATCCTGAAATGCTGGTGTATCATCGCCCATAACCTTTCGTAAGAACCCCTGGTCACCCCAGCACTCAGTAGTGACACAACGAGAAATCCAACCTTCCGGATCTTGCCAGAATGAACTCCAGATATGCGCTTTAACACTATTTGGTATCCACAGGGCACCGCTGCCACGATATTGTGGATGGTAAAAATCCCTAAGCATGGTGAAGCTGGTTGGTGGATGCTCTAGGATTGGGCGTATATCACCGGCAATAACCGTGTCCAAATCCAGATAGAACAGATCATCGGTTATATCCGGTCGGAACAACTCTATTTTCGCCCACCAGCCACGGCACTTTTGCCACTGGTTGATCAATGGGACAACTTTGACGCCAGGTACATGTAAACGCTTCAGGTCTGTCAGGCAAATAATTTCATAGCCTTTTGGCAGTTGATTAACCAGCCACTGCACATCGGAAGCGTTATAGTCACCACCAGAGCGAAAAACTAAAGCAATCTTCATGCTGCACCATCACCTTTCACTTTCATCAATGTCAGGTTTCCGCAAAATACGGCACCAGTGTCGATATACTGCTGATTCCAGAATGTCTTCGGGCTTTTCACCGGAGTGTGACCAAAGATAAAACGATCTGCGCCCGAAATTTCGCCACCAATATCATCCATCGAATCACTGATACGCTCGCGCGCCCAGACAACGTTGAAAAGCGGCACCTCCTTACCGAATTGGTATTCATTATCCGGATAGTCGGCATGGGCTATAACGATAGTTTCTTGCCCGGTGTTCAACTCAATGATATAGGGCAGACGCTTTACCAGCTCCACCAGCGCCCAGGCTAATATTTCCTGATCAGTGTCCAGCATGAAGAACCATTGTCCGCCATTCATTAGCCAGTTATTCACGTTGCCATCTGGACTTAACGCATCAATCATCAGCCGCTCATGGTTCCCCATCACTGCCCTGAACCAGGGCATCTGCAATAGTTCAAGACATTCGACATTTTCAGTACCGCGATCGATAAGGTCGCCGACCGATATCAGTAAATCCTGCGCCGGGTCAAAATCCACACGATGGAGTTCGGACATCACTCTGGTGTAGCAACCATGCAGATCACCAACAACCCAGACATTCCTGTATTTGGTACCGTCGATACGGTGATAAATTGTGGGTGCCATCATGTATTCTTCAGCCATTCTTTAAGAGTCATCTGCGGAATACCTCCCATTTTCCCGCATGAAACAACGTCAATCCGTTCACGCGCAGACTGGAATAACAAAGGCAGGTGACTTAGATTTTTTGGCGTGCCGCCGGAGTGAACGCGTGGTTCTTGTGTAGCGTCAACGCCCACCAGGGCGACATGTTTGAATCCGATATGGAAAGCCAGGTTCAGAGCGCCATATGCACTATTGCCGCTGGCAATTTCATTCTCATCTTCGCAAAGTCCGAAATGTGCGGACCAGCGCCACGCCCACCACTCGGGAGAATTCGTATTTTTTGGCTCCATGCCACGTTCAGCCACACGACGGAAGCACAGAACGCCGTCTCTGACTTCACGTTCTTTAACATCGGGTAGTGCCATGCAATAACAAACACCACGGCGACGGCGGCCACGACCAACGCGCCGCATATTGTCTGGCGATGGATCAAGTGTGAAAAAATAAGAAGCGCGGTTCAGCCAGTCGATGGCCCCATTGACCGCTATAATCGGCACTCCGCGCGGCGCAACAAAGTTTGCGGCGCTTGGGCCACTGCCGACGATAATAACGCGATCACTGCCTCTAAATTTATTCTTGGGAAACATTGAATTGCACTGCTCCTACTTGCATTCAAAATATGTAAATCTGCGTGTTTTTTGCGGGTATCCAGGAACTGCTGTTGCCATTTTGAAATAGAAACCTGCGTTGGATTCCGTAGGGCTTGAGGGTGCGCGCCATGCCAATGAAGGCCGTTTTGCAGAGAACAGTCATAGCCGACTAATACCACTACTTCAGCCCCTGATTCAGCAGCCAGACTGATAGCCTGCGCGCCGCTATTTACCCCTTCCGCCGGTCCACAATATCGCCTGTACTCCAACGAAAATGATTTCGCCGCCGCCAGGTTGGCTGTCACTTTGCGGAATCTCCCTCCCGGTATGGTGGATCCGTATTGCTTCCACCATGACAAATCACCGGCGTATAAGGCATAAATGTCATCGAACATCTGCCAGGAATTGTTAACCGCTATGATTGAACAGCCAGTTTTTTCTATAGCAGCACAGTCCTCACGAGTGAGTGACGGACCGCTACCGACACAAAAAACAGTCCTAGTCGCCCTGGGTGGTATGTTCATTCTCAGCTGCAAATTCAGCCTCCAGGCGAGCATTCATTTCAGCGATTACAGGGTCCACTACAGCATCTGTTTCCTGTTCATTACGCGGCATGACCGATGCCAGCGACTCATAATTAACCTTGGATGACACGATTATTCTCCCGATGTTAAAGTGCGCTACCACAAAGAGCGTAAATGCACTAATTAATTTATTATTTTAAGCAGCATGCAACCACTTATCGCCGTTCAATACATGCTCAATAGCCTCACCCTTTTTAAGACTTATGTATTCCAGGATGGCGGTAATCGCTTGTTCTGCACCATACGCAAGAACAACGTAGTAGCCTTCCTCTCTAAGCCTGCGCATCCAGGCGATCTGCTCTTTCGTCGGGGCTTTACCATTTGGTTCTTTAAGCTCAATTCGCATGCCGTGATAAATACCGCATGCTTTATCGAGACTCATGTCCGGATAACCTTTTTTCTGCCCTTCAGCCTTCATTTTCCCGGCGGTTGCTTTTGAACGCTTCCCTCCGTTAGGCGTTGCATGCAACAGCTCATAGATGTCAGGGTGCTTGCGTTCGAAGTAATCAAAAATGAAAACCTGCTCGAAGTGCTCGCAATTTCCGTCGCGCAGGTCTGGGTTCTTTGCCAGTGCTGCAAGTGCCTTCGCATGTGGAGAAACTTCTTTTACCGGCGCAAGCGATAAGAATGGATCCTTTTTGGTTTTTGGCCTGGACCGCCCCTTATTTCGACGCTCACTAAAAGCCTGAAACTCTTCCTCAGTAAAGCGCAACATAATCAGTCAAATCCTGCCGGTCGCATGCCATATTTACGCTGTTTTGCGGCCTGCTCTTCCCTGTGCCATTGCGCACACTCAGCGTCACAATAGATGCCTGATTCGATCGGTTCATTGCAGTAACGACACTTCCCTGTAAATACCTGGCTCACGACCTGTGCCTGCTTTCTGATGTTATCGATGGCCATGTCTTTGAGAGCTTCTAATTGATTCATGCTCAGCTCTGCATCATCAACACGTTCTGCCAATTTTGTTTCCTCGTGAAGAACCTACTTAAGGGCAGAATGATACATTTCACAATCTAAATTGCACTAATAATTTTCTTTTATTGAGTTAAATATTCAACAAATGACTAGCGATAGAATCACCATCATCTATTTCTGGCAGGCTGACTATGGCTACATCAATCACTACAACCCAAAGCACCCGGCAATATCCTCTGTCGCGGTATGACGACCGCAACATAGCCGATCCAATACTCAGGGCAGAGCTGCGCAAAGAGGTGATGCTTATGTGTGAATCGAACGACAAGAATCTGACGATTTATTACGTTCTTCCCGATGAGCAATATCGCCCGGATTTGCTGGCTTACCGTATGTGGGGCATAGCAGAGCTACGCTGGGTTGTGACGCTCGCCGCCGGGCTTGAGGATGAGTCTCAGGGTATGACTGTTGGCAAAAAATTAAAACCCCCCCCTGCCACATGGATCCGCGAAATGATTCGCCATTTCCAATATGACGGCCAGGTGATAGGGACATTATCCATTGCGTAAGGGAAATGAATGCCAACTGAATATGCTCGCGACAACCTTGGTCGCTATCAGACTGATGGATTAAGTGCAAAAGACTTTAACAAGGTCTTCGATCTTATCCGTAAACAGCAGCGTCAGAATCGGCGAAACGCGCGACGTACACTCACCCCAAGGATTATGGGGATGCGTAACCGCGAACTTGAGGCATTCCTCAGCCTTGGGAAAAAGAAAGATGGCACCTACTTTACGCCCGAAGATATACGCAGTTTCAACACCTCAAGGCAGGCTCATAAAACCAAATTCAAGAGCACGGTACCCGGCATTACCTATGCTCAGCTGGTGGCGCAGTCCACCAGCATTGATATAAAACGCGCTAACAACAAGGTTTCTGATGGCACAGGGATCAAAGCCGCGACATTTCTCGGGCTAAAACACAACCTTGCATTGATATCTGTTAATGCCTCGGATGAGTCGGTCCACCAGCATCACCGTGTCAGAATTCGATTTGAGGAATGGGATAAAGCCGTTGAGGATATTGCTGAAGACGGTGCGAAAAAAGCTCGAATCGCTGCCGATCTCTGCAAGGGCCGGGTATCTTTCGACTGTGATTGTGGACGCCATCAATACTGGTATCGTTATATGGCCACGGCTGGTAACTATGCTGTCGCGCCGCCAAAAGAGTATGCATTCCCCAAAATCCGCAACCCTGATCTGACTGGTGTGGCTTGCAAACATGTTTTGCACGCTATGACGCGTTTTCAGTCTCCCACATGGCACAAGGCCATCATTATTGCCCTGGAAAAAGCAGCTGAACAGGTGGCCTTCGGCGATGACAAGCGGAAGACAACAACCTATTTCAAAGGCGAACTGGCTAAATCGCTCGCGCGCAACCGGACAACAACGACGGATCAGGCTAAAGCGGCGCGTGAGTATGAGTTATATCTGAAATCTCAGGATGCATTAGGCAAAAAACTACGCGCCAAAGATAGCGCCACGGACAACGTTCGCCGGTTGTTAAAAAAAGCTCGCACCACGGCAAACAGGAAGAATGCCGAACTAAAAGCCTCGCGGGTGAGGGAGGCCCAGGCTCGCGCTGAAGCCGACGCTCTCAAAAAAGCCCTGCAAACGCAGGCGAACAACCTCATAAAGTTTTTCATGAGTCAGGGAATGGACAAGGCCGCTGCCACCGCGCAGGCGCGAAGCATTCTTGAGACACAAATTAACGAAGCCCGTAAACGGAAAGGATAATCGATGGCTGGTTTCTTTGATGACATGTTTGAGGACACAGAACCATCACAACAAGTGACTGGTGATAACCTCCCGGACACCGAATCGGATCCGGATATTCCAGGCGAAGGTTCTGAACTGATTGAAGAGGAAGATATTGATGCTGAAATCGAAACCGATGGTGTTAACGTTGGTAATATTGTTGATCCTGTGGAGGACAATCACCTTCCCAATCTGGATCACGGCCTGCTTAGTGATTCTGGTGTGCGCCACCGTTATCAAGGTCATGCAGTTTTTAATAACCTTGTGCGGATGGACTGGCTCAAAGCAATCAAGCTAGACCCTGACTCATTCGATGCAGTTCTGTATCGCGCAATACCTTACAGAGACAAAAATGCACCTGAAACGGCATCTGAAATAATAGAACCGAACCAACGCATATATGACTATCAGGATCCAGAACTGATAACGGCCCTCGACTGCCCGGATGAGATGGACGCCTTCTACGCGCTATACGACGGCAGTGATAATACGGGAATTAGCGACAGTGCTTTAATCCTTCGGTTAGCCGCCGTCAATGTGCCAGTGGGTTCTATGCTCGAATGGCTGGAACAGCTGTCAGACGGCACAACCATTCGCCGCTTCTGGTACATCCATAAAATATTCAATTACGGCACTGCCAGGGTAGGCAGTTTGTTTTATTGCGTGCCTTCACGCGCCTTTGAAGGGAATTTCATCGGTGATTCTGAATAATCAGGAATGGCTACTGGCCATCTTTAAGAAAAAAGGTCTTACTCCAACCGGTAAGCTGGAATTTGCCACTATTGATGGCATTGATTCGGCGCTCGCACAGGCTTTAAACGAAGCGTTCGACTCACAAGTTGTCAGCTTTAATGATCGCATTAACCAGTCGTTCCGGGAGTTCCTGAAACGCACACCAAGAGATCGTATAACGCTCGGCACTTTTAGTGATGTGAAGGAGTGGTTGTCGTCATTTGAAGCCGATCGCGCCGGGCGTAAAGATACAGCCTCTACTGGCCCGGTAAATAAGCTGGCAATGCCGCTTGTGAATCTGTCTCGTTCTCCCGCGTTTTCAATTTATGAAGGTGAACTGTGCCGGGATAATTACGATGAAGGGCATGTCACCAATGAAAATGATGAGATTGAAGCCCTGGTATCGACTATCCCTTTCTCACTGGAATATTCGCTATGGATAGCCAGTGACGAGAAGGAATCTCTTGGGATGGTTACAACTGCATTAGCATTCTGGCTACGAATGTATGCCAGCCTCGGGCAGGCATCTTTCACTCACAGAGCCAATGTCGGCGGTTATGAGATACCGGTTACCTGTTACATAGAAGGGCAAAAATCAATCGCATTTCAGGATCTGACCACCGGCACCGCCGACAACAGGCTGTTCGCGGTTGGATTGAACCTCACAGTAGTGGCGGAGCTTCCTATCCTGGCTTATATGCAGCAAACCACCGGCACCATAACGGTAAAAGCGAAAATTCTGGAGGAATGAGATGGCCACAAAGACCACCACAGCCCCGGAAACTGATTCAAAACGCACTCAGCTATTCCTGCAATCTGTTTCAATTGGGCAGAACGAAATCCCTCGCGAAATGATCGTAGGATGTACCTATGTCGAACCCGGGGAGCTATCTGGTCCCCAGCTTATGCTCATGGTCAGGGATTCAACGGCTTACGTGGTCAATAAGCTGGGGGTGAAATTTGGTACAATACTGACAGTTTCACTTGGTGATCCGGAAGGTCATGGCGGCATCCTCTTCTCGGAAGAGTTCTTTGTTCTTAAAGCGCCGCGCAAGGACGATACTGTACTGATTTACGCGTTTAGTAACCCGGTGCGGTTATTAAAAGTTCCGTCCACCAGCGCACAGTATTTTGTTGATAAGCCACCATCAGCCGTAGTTTCCTCTCTTGCCCCTGGTCTGAAGGTAAATGCTGACTCATTCAGAAAAACATCCACATACCACCTAAATGTTGGAGAAAAACCGACCAAGGTATTGCAGGAGATAGCCCGGGATACCGGTTCTATGTGCTGGGCATCCAGGGGGACGATCAATTTTAAAAGTATGGAAAAAATGGCAAACGCCGCTCCATCGCTTACTTATGAGTCCGCCAATCCCAACACATCCGGATTTACAATTAGTCAGTTCAACATCCTGAATGCCGATTATGAATACCAGCGCCGCCACAATTACAGAATGGCCAGTTATGACATGACCAAAGGTGTGGTTTACTCAGGTAACCAGGAAGACCCCATTAAATTTACGAGCAATCCCGATCCTACCGCGCTGGCGAACTACAACAAATTCATTCTCCCCCGCCTCGATATGCTGGTGGAAGGAAATGCCGCGCTAACTCCGGGTACGACGCTGAAAATTGTCGTGCATAACACGGCAGGTGACGGAGAACTCGATGAATCTATCCCTGACAAAATGATAGTGATGTCCGTGACTCATTTCGAAGACCGCTTTCGTTTTGTCAGCCGTGCACAGTTAGGAGTGGTGAATGGGTAGTTTGACAGGGAAGTATCGGGCTGTAGTGATAAGCGTCGATGACCCTAAAGGTCTGATGCGTACACAAATACGTGTTGTCGGCATGATGGATGGGTTACCAGATGCTTCATTGCCGTGGGCAGAAGCTATATTGTCCAATGCAAACACGTTTTCACCATTTCTGCCCGGCGATAAAGTATGGGTAGAATTTCCCTACAATGGGGATTCTCGATGGCCATTGATAATCGGTTATGCACAGGATGCATCCGGTGGCGCTCCCAATGTGCCGCCTGAAGCGTCAGGACAAGGTGAAGGCTATGTACCGCCTGAAGTCGAAGGTGCACCAGCACAACCATCAACCAGCGCCAAAAAAGACTTTATTTCGTCGCGGAACGGACTAATGGAGGTCCGGACGGCGGGCGGAGCCTGGGCCGTTACGCACTTGAAAAGTGGAACAACAATCGGGTTCAACGAGGCCGGGGAGTTATATGCCATTTCTCAAGGTCCGGCATTCATCTCTTCCGCAGGAAATCTCGATATAAAGTCAGGCGCGGATGTCGCCCTGAAGGCGGGGGGAAGTATGGCGATAGAGGCCAGCGGGAATCTATCCATAAAAGCCGCTCAAGTCTCTGTTGACAAGGCTTAAGAAAAGCCCGGCGTTCGGGCTTTTCTGTTATGACGGGTTCAATTTTTTATCCGTTACCGCGCGACGGTTTCTGCGTGACAAACGTCTCAAGCATCTTTTCCGCAATTGCCGACCAGGTGTGACACTGGACCTTTTCAGCATTTTTCACGCGATCAACGCGAGCAATAACCTCATCCCAATCAATCCGCGACTTGATAACCATATGGTTCACCAAAGCCAGGCGATCTGGCGGAAGGCAATCGGGAGGCGTTAATACCAACGCCCCGCACATTGCCGCCTCAAGTACAGTTAATCCAAGGCTTTCGGGATGCGTAACGATAAACACGTCACTCTTACGCAATTCAGCTGCAAATTCGGTTGCTGGCACCGGCGTCCGTCTGTATGGAGTTACCGAAATATTCCCCGGATCAATGGTAACCAATCCGTCATCAGTCAACGTTCTGGCCTCATACGGAACGGTCAGACGCTGAAGGTTCATAAGGATACTTAAGGAGTGATCAAAACCACTAACATCAAATGCAGCGTGGTCTACAAAAATACGCAGAACATCGTCTGTTTTGGTTTCCAGATGGAACAGATCCTGATTCGCTGCCCATCCAACATGTTTGTTAAAACGATTATGACGCTCTAACCTGCCTGGATTATCCAGGTACCGCCAGGTATCATCGCGGACAGTAAAAGTAATATCGACTGGTGCCGAATCCAGCATAGAACCGTCGTATACCTGGGCTACCCATCCAGTGAATCGACGACGCAGTTGCACGCCTATTTCCCTGGGCACCGTAGTAAAATACCGCAATCCTGGCGCTAAAATGGCTTTCGCAGAACACGAGGTCGCAGCGGTCAACACAGCTTCAACATAATCCTCCGGGCTTTCGACGCCGGGGGAATATGGACGATGGTATTGCAATGTTACCCCTGCCTCACTAAAGGCGCAGGCCAGGTTGTAAGCCCACATTTCCGTATATGTTTTCACATCACTGATAGCTTCAAATTTTCGCCCAATGATCAGGATGTTCATCGGCTTTTCCTCATTCCATTGCATTAATAATCCTCTTGCCAGTCAGCACCAGCATAGTTATCAAACCGTGAGTATTGGCCGTTAAAAGCCAATCTCACCGTGCCAATTGGGCCATTTCGTTGCTTTCCGATAATTACCTCGGCAATGCCCTTCATTTCGCTATCCGGGTGATAAACTTCGTCGCGATACAGAAACATGATCAGGTCTGCGTCCTGCTCAATTGCTCCTGATTCACGTAAATCTGAATTTACCGGTCGTTTGTCCGCACGCTGTTCAAGCGATCGATTAAGTTGTGACAATGCCACCACCGGTACTTGTAATTCCTTCGCCAAAGCCTTCAGTGAGCGAGAAATCTCGGCAATTTCCAGCGTTCGGTTATCTTGCAGCTCGGGGACGCGCATAAGTTGCAGGTAGTCGATCATAATCATGCTCAAACCACCATTTTCTTTATAAACACGACGAGCGCGGGAACGAAGCTCTGTAGGTGTCAGGGCGCTTGAGTCATCAATAAAAATATTCTGCTTGTCCAACAGAATCCCCATTGCGCCAGAAACCCGCGCCCAATCCTCGTCGTTAAGTTGCCCTGTTCGAATACGAGTCTGATCAACGCGTGCAAGAGAAGCCAGTGAGCGCATCATCAGCTGGTGGCTCGGCATCTCAAGGCTAAAAACCAATACGGGCTTATCGTTACGGACTGCGGCATTTTCGACGAGATTCATCGCAAACGTAGTCTTCCCCATCGATGGGCGGGCGGCGACAATAATGAGATCGGACGCCTGAAGTCCTGCCGTCTTCTTATTGAGATCGGTAAATCCGGTATCAAGCCCCGTTACACCATCATGCGGTCGCTGAAACAACTCTTCTATGCGAGATACCGTTGCATCGAGAATGCTGGCGATATCTTTTGGACCACTACCGCTCTTTTGTCGTTTTTCAGCTATTTCAAAAACGCGGCGCTCGGCCATATCCAGCAATTCATTGCTGCCCCTGCCATCCTGCGCATATCCAGCTTCAGCTATTTCATTTGCGACGGAAATCATTTCACGAACAACCGCGCGTTCACGAACGATATCCGCATAAGCACAAATATTTGCCGCGCTGGGCGTGTTCTTTGACATCTCCGCAAGGTACGCAAAACCACCGGCGCGTTCTAATTTACCGTTCTGTTCAAGTGCTTCAGCAAGTGTTATCAAATCAATCGGTTTGCCATGACTTAATAACCTCTCCATCTCACTGAAAATTTCACGATGAGCACTGGTATAAAAATCATCAGCAACTATACGATCTGCAACTTCATCCCAGCGGCAGTTATCAAGCATTAAGCCACCAAGTACAGCTTGTTCTGCACTAAGGGAATTTGGCATGGATTCAAGAGGGGATGCAGACATTAGCACTCCACCCAGGCGTGCTGAATGTCAGATATAATCGGCATACTCAAATCACTCCTAACGATATGAGTCATCACCAGAAAATCAGGATTAATGCGCCGGACTCTTCCCGGCTGTCACACCGAATCGCCAGGATGGTGAGTCCCTGTATCCGCTATCCCTCCAACGGTGACTTGCACATTTCGGCTACCTGGTTTGTTGCCTGAGCTAGGGGAAAAGGTAACCCCTTTAACGTCACCAGACCGCTAACGACGCATGTGCCAGACGCCGTGTTACAACCAAATATGGTGGCCCCTACCGGACTTGAACCGGTGACCGTGCGATTATGAGTCGCCAGCTCTAACCACTGAGCTAAAGGGCCGGATTACTGCCAATTTTGCTTACGCTTTTATTTCACCGGAACAAACGGAACAGCGGTATTACTGGTCATATACTGCGGTAATGTACCGTTCCATTTGTTGATCGCTTCCAACTCCATAACACCGGGGTTCTGGCGCAGAGCTTCACCACGTAAACGAATGGCATCAGCTTCGGCCTGGGCTTTTGTGCGAATAGCATCAGCCTGTCCGGCAGCTTCCGCGCGCAGCATGTTGGCCTCTGCTTCACGTTGTTTGACCTCTTGCTCGCGTTGCAGGGTTTTTTGGTTTGCCGTGACTTTGGCGTTAATACTGTCAATAACTGTTGGCGGGTATTCTGGCTTACCTACATAAGAGAGGCTCATCACCTGAATGCCGATTGGCGTCATTTCTTCCTGAATGTCTTTAAGGGCTGCATCAAGCAATTCGGATTTGCCACCGTCGATAAATTTGTCGGTTGTCATTTTGCTGGCTAACCGGTTCAGAGCATCTGCAACCTTCTGGCGTAGATCGGTATCAGTAATATCATCTACACCTTTGCGATAGGTCTGAAATACCGTTGTGACTTTTGCTGGATCAACCTTGTAGGCTACGCCGATGTGGTAACCAATGGTTGTTCCGTCGCTCATCTGGAAGCTGAACGGCTCATCGTATGTCTTCATTTGCTTAAAGGTCGGGAAGATATAAACTTCAGTATTCAAGCCTGTCCAGTAGCGACCAACGCCAACTACTTCACCGATACCTTTATCATCCCCCAGCTTATTTACTTTGATCCCTACGTTACCTGGCTCTACCCGATCGCATCCGGTCAGACATAAAGAACCCAAAATAATCGCTGCACTAATCAACGTTTTTTTCATTAATTAATTTCCTGGTTTTTTCACGAAAAAAGACTACTGCGAAAGCTGGGTAAATGAGCGCGAGAAGGACTCCCAACAATACAAGTATTGTGCTGTTAGATGAGATCATATTTGGCAAAAGCCAAACATACAGAACCAGTGACACAATCAAACAGAGGACGGCATAAATATATAACCGCACCCATAGCGTTCGACATTTGTTCGGATTGTTCTGCATCCTCTCACTCCATTATTTAACGAATAAAAAAGCTGCGGTGCCGGGTGCCTCCCAGTGTCCTTTGGCTGGTTATCCACCGTGGACGGGGAAACAAGGAGAAATGAATGGACTGATATAACCATTTCCCCGCGTGCGCTTAGCCGCATTCACCGCAACGGAAAGAGCATTCTTGGTGGACCTGTAGATTGGGATATGAACCCGTTACAGGAGAATGCTCTTACCTGTTACGTGCTCCGTTTCGTGGAGCTAACGGCGGGTGATCAGACCGCACCAGACTGGACTTATTTCAGCGTTATGCTCATGCCAGAGAATCAAACTGTGATGGTCGGTGCTGAACTCCGACACAGGGTTGTAGCAAGCCCCGCAAAGCGCGCACTACTGTAGTTGCGGCACATCAGCCTGTGCATTCACCACAATGTTGAGAACACTGGTTGTCACGCTGCAACGCAACATTTATTCGTAGATTGGGATATGACCCCGTTACGCCAGTGTTCTCAACGTTATAGTGCCGGTTACGGTTCCGGCCAGGCCTCTTCCTCAACGGGGTGTTCTCCATACGGACTACCGTTTATTGGTCGTTCCTGCGGTTTATGTTGTGAAGCCAGATGCTTATCTTCTGGTTGCTTCAAAGAGCTGCACTTCATCACAACGGTAAGAGCACTCGATGCATTTAAGCCAAGCCCCATAAGGGAGAATGCCCTTACCTGTTGTGTTGTGATGACCGGTGCTGATCTCCGGCTTGCGGTTATTTCAGACTCTCACGGGCGTTTAATTGCCCCGCCGAACAGCTCTTTTCCGCAATAGCTGCAATGTCTTTCGCGCATCAGCCTGCGCATTCATCACAACGGTAAGGGTACTTCGTAGGGATTCGAACCCTCTGCCAAGCACGGCGATCTCCGACGTCGCAAAATACCCTTACCTGTTGTGTTGGTGCCGGTTAACGGACTCGAACCGCTGACATCCTGCTTACAAGGCAGGCGCTCTACCAACTGAGCTAAACCGGCATTGGCGATGGTGGATGGATTCGAACCACCGACCAGTTGGTTAACAGCCAACTGCTCTACCGCTGAGCTACACCATCACTTGCCGGGTACGTCTCCGGCGAGGGCTTCCACCTCCGTATGCTTTTCGGCGCACCGCGCCCTGGCTGCAATTCGGTAACAGGGGATGCACAACCCTGGCTTCCAGCGTGATTAGCGCCTTCAGCATGACGGGATATACCCGTAAATTCGTGGAACTGTACCCAAAGTGCTGTTAAGCACCGCTGTTACGCTGAAAAGAAAACGCAACAGGAAAGGACGCTGACCAACAGATGGCCCCTTCTCGTTCATCTGGTTAATCACACCAGCGCCCTTACCTGTTGTGCCTCCCCGTTCCCTAATACACAGACGGGGACACTCTGCGGTCGATTTTTTGACGGGGGACGACTCATACCCCGTGGCATCTGGCTTCTTAGGCCGCTACCATCATCAGATCATCGTTTGCATTTACTTTAATGGTCAGTTTCTAAACCGCCGCAAAGTCGCTAACCATGACGAAAACCCTGAAAAAAACGCCCACCCGAAGATGGGCAAACTGGAAGCTCGTAACGCACTTCGGCGTTGCCACTTAGGCGCATGGTCAACCTGGCAACTCGGTGGTTTGTCTGGGAGGGCTAGGCCCAGCCATGCTTACCGCCGCGCCTGTCGCGGCTAACAGCTAAATCGCTCTATAAATCACGATTCATTGAGGCGATATTACACTAATAAATTTATTAGAGCAATATACCTAAAACGTCATGAGCTACACCTCGAGTGTCCCCCTTACAAGACACAGAACGTCTGGCAAAAAGAGGTTCCACTCTGAAGCCACTGTCATGATAAAGCTCTCTGATATTTGGCGCGCCACTGTTAGTAATGAGAACCTTTGCACCTCGACGATGAGCATCCGTCAACAGAGACACCAGGCGTTTTTGCTCTTCAAACTTAAAGTCATGACCGGAATAGTTCGTGAATCCCTCTGTATTTGGAAGCGGTTCATACGGCGGATCGCAAAAGATGACATCTCCTTCTCCGGCAGCTTCAATCACCGCTGCAAAATCACCGCATACAAACTCAGACCGCCCTTCCGCACCGAGGAAGGCTTCCATCTCCTGTAATGGGAAATACGGAGTTTTATACTTCCCATAACCGACATTGAACTCACCGGCCTGGTTGTAACGCGTCAATCCGTTAAAACAATGTCGGTTCAGGAACAAAAACGCCGCTGCGCGATGTAAATCATCATAGACTTGTTTGTTAAACGCATTCCGTACTGCCAGGTATCCTTCCTGTGTGTTATAGTCCTGGAAGAAACGATGTGCCAGAGTGATAAGTGAATGCGCCTCGCGTTGCAGAGTCTTGTAAAAGTTAATCAGGTCAGCATTCACATCATTTAGCAGATTTTCCTGGTATCCGGCATTCATGAAGACAGCTCCGCCACCAACGAAAGGTTCAATCAGGCGCTTCCCTTCTGGCAAATAGCGAAAGATTTGTTCCAGAACACCAAATTTTCCACCAGCCCATTTGAATATGGACCGTTCGAATTCTGCCGCTGGTTTAACTTTTCGCTCTTTTGTTTCACTTCCTTCTTTCTGCCGACATACGGCCTTAGTAATCCGATCGCCAATCCAGCGCATTACTGGTATTGCCATACTATTGCCGATCGCTTTGTAACGCGGTCCGTCAGCTGCAAGCATCGCGGCCTCTTCTTCGCTTAAATCTGGATAGTGATTGCGAAGATATGCCAGTTCATCTGAATTAACTTTTTTACGCTTTTCCGTCGGGATCAACGTATGCCCATCAGGAAAACCTTGCAGCCTTTCACATTCGACAGGGGTAAGACGGCGGACAGCTACTTCTGCGTTTCTTACTTCATAGCAAACAGCTGTTGGATTTTTAGCCATTAGAGATGGTGAAGTATTCTTAGTTGCAGCATGTTGTGTACCGCTCATACGCTCAGGAAAAGCCAATGTAACAAGATGCTCATGGCTTTCTTGCTCACGTGCCCGCAATGTACCATGCCCTTCTGACCAAAAACCTGCTCCTGTGCTGCTAAAAACGGCAAGGTCAGTGGCATCTTTAAAATCTCTTGCCTTTACTGTCGATGCGGTTTCATCGTCAATATATTCCCCAAATGCTGCCATCCTGAAAGCGTTTACGGCTTTCGTCGATTTCATACCGGGTGGAATGTCAGCGTGTAGGCATGGATTTAGGCTTTCGCCACTGATTGCAGCGCCATTTGCAATAATGGCGGAAGCGATTTCCTTCTTTTTTCGGCTCGGCGCAATATCCCGGCGCACGCCTTCGAACTCAAAAAGTACCGTTGCGGGATCGAGGTCTGTTCGAGCACTTGCGACAACAAACACGCGTCGGCGTCGTTGTGCCACTCCGAAGTATTGGGCATCAAGGATTCTCCAGGCCACTTTTCGCTGCGGTCCATAAATACAACCACACTGCGGCCACTTTGGAGCATGGCAACCGGTTTTGCCATCCCACCGCCAGAACGCGTTACTTTTTCCTGATTCAGGTCGATCACCTGGTTCAAATGGCGCATCTTCTCCAGCCAATCCGGCAAGGAAACATCCGAAGGCGTTATCTGCCGATGACAGGACTCCTGGGACATTTTCCCAGACGATAACTGTCGGTTTGAGGAAGGACTCAGACCGTTTGTCGTCAATTGCATTTGCAAGCTCCACATACTTCAAAGTTAGCGCGCCGCGTTCATCATCAAGCCCACCACGTAAGCCCGCGATACTGAATGCCTGACAAGGCGTACCCCCGACGAGCACATCAGGGGATTCGATTTCCCCAGCCAGGACTTTTTTGGCAAGTTTTGTCATGTCGCCAAGGTTGGCGACATGGGGCCAGCGGTGCGCAAGAACGGCAGATGGAAAAGGCTCGATTTCAGCAAACCACGCCGGACGCATACCCAACGGTTCCCAGGCAATACTCGCGGCTTCAATTCCACTGCAAACAGATCCATAGCACAGCTCTTTCACTGCTTAGCCTCTCCACCAAGGGCATTTACCAGAGCATCAACCAGGCACGAAATTTCACTGGTTAACAGGAAGAAATCTGCGTCCAGTCGCTGCGCAACATCTTCACTATCAATATCAGAGTTCTGCTCAAGCAATTCATCCGCAAATTTGACGCTGGTAAGGCTGAAGTTATGGTCCAGTGTAAATTTAATGCGGTTCTGCCAGTCGAGTGCCAACTTAGTGACGAGCTTGCCAGCTTCCAGGTGTGTGGAAATTTCATCGCTTCCCAAATCCTGCTTTTTCACTCGGGCAATACCGCCATCCTCAAGCACTGCCTTAAGTTCTGCCGCATCCCCCATTTGAAATCCCTGTGGAGCACTACCATCACGTACCCAGTCGGTCAGCGTTAATTCAATGGGATTTTCAACACTCAGGGGAACAACAGGAAGAGAACCAAGAGACTTACGCATAAGCGCGAGCATATCCTCTGCCTGCCGCGCGCTGGCATTGATATAGATACGTTTAGTTGAACCGTCGTAGATCGCCTGGATAACAGAAAACTTTGAAAAAGCCCGTGGCAGAAGAGAATGCAGAACTTCGTCTTTCAGGGAGTCCTTCTCTGTTTTCTTCAGTTTACGCGCTTGTTCTTGCTCAAGTTTTTCAATTTTTTCTTGAATAGCTCGCTGGATAACCGGCGGGGGAAGAATTTTTGTTTCGCGCTTTGCTTCAACAAGGATAAAACCATTTCCATGCATAGCGATAACTTCGGAATTATCACCAAATGGCGATACAAAACCGAACTTGGCCATATCCTGACTACCGCATGGCGTGAAAAGGATCATTTTCTTTTTATCTTCTAAGTCGGTCAGATCCGCCTCACGAGAAAGTTTATAAATAGTAATGTTTTTCCAGTGCTTAAACATGTTGTAACCCTTGAATATCAACCACAGAAAGCTCGTCTTTGTAGAAAAAGGCCAGGTTGTGGCACCCCCTCGTTTGAGCGTATGAGCTGGGACCAATTTCGTTCTTCCAGACAAATGGCTTCAAATCCGTACGGCGAAGCATAAAAACGCGATTTGTTCCGCTCTGATTCCCAATGAGGCAAAAGCCTTCTTTCACCTTGATAGCCTGCAAGTTGTCGAGTTCACCGCTGGTTACACGGCTATCGAACTCCTTGCGGCTTATTAGCTCCATCTGCATCTGACGACTCCAAACAAATGCCCATTGAAGGGCGATGGCTGAATGGTACCGAAAACACGACATAAAAAACAATATTTATTAGAGCAATTTTGCAATAAGTAAACGCCATACAGACCACAAATAACCTAAGTTAAAATAACGAAAATCAGAGCAAATCATTGGTGGTGATGTGGCGAGTATTGCAACAAAAGACAGCATTTGTTCGGGGCACGGAGGATTCCCATCTAGGCCTCCCGTAGAGAGCGAACCACTACTTAAAGTCAACGGAGTCGAAGTGTTAGTTGATGGTAAGCAATATGCACAGCATACCGATGGGAACAGCACGCACGGCGGGCAAGCTATATCAACCAGGGCATGGTTTACCGTCAACGGGAAAGGGATCGTATGCGTTGGTGATCCTGTTTCATGCGGCTCTACCGTTGCAGCCGGAGACGGCCTGGTTCAGGTAAGTTAGGAGATATCATGCTGGAAAAAGACTACCAGTTATCCGCATATAAAAAATTGGCCGCCGCCGGTGGGATGAAAACACCTGGTGCCATAACATCGGCACGAAACAGTGCTAACACAGCAAAACTGCTTGCAGAAGAATTGACCGGATTAATTCTGGATACAATTGTCTATCCCGACACTATTACCAGCTATGTTTCAACGATCAGAACAACCGCAACTGGTTTAACGAATATTGGAGGGCTGGCAACTCAGCACGCGGACCTGTTGGCTGGTTATGCTGATCTGTCAATGCTCCTTCAACTCGATATTGGTTGGGATGTTTACTGTCGTGCTAATGAGCGAGAAGTTTCAGAACTGCCGATCTCTATTGCCATTGGTGACGCGACTACAACGAAATCGCTTGAGGACTCTGTAAATGCGCTTAATACGTCGAGTTTAGTCGCTGCTATGGGGGACATTAACCAGACCCTTAACACAGGCTCAGGAAGCTCGTCAGGCTCTGATTCAGGTGGCGGCGCAGTCACTCCCCCACCAGCACTGACAGAACAACAAGTTGAAGCACTGAAGGAAGCAACTGAACAATTTGGTGCTTTTTTCGACCAGACAACAGTACCGGTAGCAGCATTGCAACAGCAGTATGAACGAGCGAAGGAAAGCGCCAGCGTAGCCATAACTGCTTATAACCATGCTATCGGTACCGCGCTTGCGGAAGCATCAGCAAATAAGGCCAGCACAGCCAGCGCAGTCGCCGCTTTGGTTCCTGATTCTGTTCTTGATGAATTAAACAAAGCGGCACAGTAACAAAGGACTTCATTGATAATTTTTCTTCAGGAGGAAGACATGTCATTCTTTTCTACGTTAAAAACAGCTTTGTCTTTGAAGGAGAAACTTGCTGCTACTGGTGTTCTTGTTCTGATTTGCGCACTTGTTGGTGCTGGGTTTGCATGGGAACGTCATCAGCTAAAGCAAGCCATCGAGAAAATTGGCAGTCTTGATCAGGCTGTTAAGGAACGTGATAAGTCAATAATGGATCTTAACCAGACCATTGAGACGATGAACAAAGCAGAGCAACATTTTCACAGCCAGGAAGTGAAAAATGAATCAGAACAAGCCAAATATGCTGACAGGCAAATGGAACGAAAAGCTGAAGTTCAGAAACAACTGGTTGCGGCGGGTAATGTTCGCCAGCGCATTCCTGCTGACACTCAGCGGTTGCTCCGGGAGTCGATCAGCGAATTTAACGCCGACGCCGACAAAGGTTAACCACCCTGCCCCCAAAAGTGCATTTATGTGCAGGATGCCAGAGTTTAGCAGTGAATATTTTGATGATCTGCCAGCCTATATCCTTGATACAGAAACGATGCTGATGGGGATTAACAGGAAGAATCGCAACGTTAATGATTACAACCGCGCTATCAGCGGTAACTAAAAGGGATTTTTATGTCTGATAAAGTAACAGTAAAGCAAACTATCAACAAAGCGACTTCAATCTACAAAATTGAGCACATCACTGTTGGCAAGCCAGGATCTGAACAATACCGTCATGCTTTCGAGCTTGCCGATCAGCTTGGTTTAAAACACCCGGATTGCATCGAGCATGTATTTCCGACCTATGCTGATGAGCAATGTACTCATGTTCTTACCGAAGAGGATTTTTTCAGCACTGAAGAACGAGAAGGCGTTGATCGCTGCATTGGTGTGATTTGTTCTTCGGTAAGTGATGAGTTATTCCCTAATGTGCCTGAATATGGTGGTATTGGATACCAATTCCTGTACGAAGGCGATGAGCTTAAATGTTATGAACATGGTCTTCTTATCGAAAGCGTAGAATAATACCCTTCCTTCCAACCGGCTATGTTGGCCGGTTTATTCAACTTATCCACAGCATAGATCCAATAAACAGATCCCAAAGAGAACCCAGGAAGATCCAAAGAAGATCCCGGATCGCTGTAAGCCGCGCCGTTCATGGCCTGAAACGGGATCAACATTGACTATACGCGATTTTATGTTGACTGTGTGCGATTTTATGTTGACTGCACGCGATTTATTGTTGACTATACGCGACAGAAACGTTGACTGTACGCGATTTTAGAGCCTGAATATTCACAGCTGTTGATAACAGTCATCTAAATTAACGCCAGGCCGCGCCACACATGGAGAAACCACGATGCCGGAAGAAAGTAAAGGCTTCCTTAGCGTTGAAGAAGTTGCAGGAAATACAGGAGAAATCCACAGCCTGAAGCCCAATAACAACAGCACTATACAACCCATAGCTTTGTTGCGCTTAGGTGTGTTTGTGCCAACCTTAAAATCTACCAATGTGGCGCTACGTCGCGGATCGTCAGTTACAACAAACACAACGAACGCAACCGAAGAACTATCAAGCCTCAAAATTGTTGAGCAGGAAGGCTATGAGGGAATTGAAATTCATGGTCCACGCCTGGATATGGATACTGATTTTAAGGTGTGGGTGGGCATAACCTCCGCGTTGTTTGACTATGCTCCTGATGATGACGGCATAATCACCCTGCCATTCTCCGAGTTTGCCGATCGATGCGGCTATCCACGTAAGCGCCTTTCAAAGGCGTTCCGTAAAAGTATTGATGACTCTCTGACACGCATTCAGCAGACAGTTGTCAAATTCCGCTTCCCGGCGGCAAAAGGTCATCTCAATAACATTAACGTCAACTTGTTGGCATATAGCAGCCTGAATACTGAGCTTGATGTTATCGAGATCCAGCCGCAAAAACAGCTATCTGAACTTTACTATGTTGACTATAAGCGAATCCTGAAGCTGAAGATGCTGGATAAGCTCGGGCGCAAAGAGACGGCCAAGGTGCTGTATACATTCTTTGAGGCTCTACCCGCCAACCCGGCACCTGTCAGCATTGAGCGCCTTAGAGCAAGGCTTAATCTCAAATCATCCGTTAGCGTGCAAAATAGCGTTATCAGAAAAGCCATGAAAGATTTGGAAGCTATTGAATATCTTAAATTTTCAGAGATAAAAAACGGCAGAAAAATCGGCTTCCAGATCCATAAGCGCAATCCATAATATTGACTATATGCGATAGCGAGAAGTTGACTATAGGCGACATTCGTTGACGCTGGTGGATTTTTGCTGGCGTCAATATTCTGCAAGTCGCTATTGAGATGGCTTTTAGGGTCATTTCATCGCGTATAGTCAACGTTTCTCCCGACAATATCTTACATAGTCGATCTTTGGTGGAGTTAAATCGACTACAGTCAACTTTTGACTGTAGTCACATCGCGCATAGTCAACTATTCACATTAACTTTCGCGCATAGTCAACATTTGCGCGGTTCTCATCAAGCAGTGGTATTGATATGCAAGAAGAGAAACAACACTACCTCTACGTTCTGGTGCCGGAGAATGGAGATACTTTTAAAATCGGCATTTCATGTGGTCCATTGGCACGGTTTAAAGGGCTACAAGTGAATCCCGATTTTGCGCTTTCACGGGGCTATCGTGGTACGCGTTTGGCAATAGTTAATCTTGAGCGGGCTTTACACGCAACCTTTTTCCCCTGGAATGCGCCGTGGGAGAAAAGCGCCGGTGGCGGGCATACTGAATGGTTTACACGAGAGTGTCTTGATAAGGTTTTGGCTCATATCGAATATCTAAATGATATGTGGGGAGGGATTCTCGAGCGGATTAAGTCGAATGATTTACTTCAGCGTCCAGTAGATGCTGCTCGCTCTTTCGAAAAAGAACTGGATGTTACTTCTATCGTGACTTTCAAAGATGACGCAGGAATGAGGGATGTGGCTTATGTCTCCATATCTGGCTATGAACCTGACGCGATCCGCGCTCAATGTGAATTGCTGAAAGCGATGTTTACGCTTCGGACTAAATATCCCTGGGAGACAGGGCGGGTGTGCTTCCCTATGGAAGAGTTAACCGCCACCATTGATTCCCAGCTTTACCACGATAATCCAGAGAAGTTTTTTAGCCTTTTAGCCGGTAATGGGCTTAACTGTGTGTCCGGACTGGGGCGAAGTAGAATCCAACATGCCTCGCTCTTCGGTCCCTTCTTTTACGATCGAAACGGGTGCTTTGAGGCTGAACTTCCGGCGCTTACGCGTGCTATAGATACTATCGATTTCGAACGATTATTCGCAGCTCTTAACAAATAACACTGATGCCCCTGAACGGGGCTTTTTTGTGCCCTCCTTGCAACTCTCTATCGTGCAAAATGAACCAAACATGCAGAGAATGCTATGTACAAGCATCTACGCATACATTATTATTTTATGCAGCATTTTTAATTAAATTCAAAAATACAGCATAAAGGATGACTTTCGATGAGTGATTCCAGCCAGCTTCACAAGGTTGCTCAAAGAGCAAACAGAATGCTCAATGTTCTGACTGAACAAGTACAGTTGCAAAAGGATGAGCTACACGCGAACGAGTTTTACCAGGTCTATGCGAAAGCGGCACTGGCAAAATTGCCTCTATTGACTCGAGCGAACGTTGACTATGCCGTAAGTGAAATGGAAGAAAAGGGTTATGTTTTCGATAAACGCCCTGCTGGCTCTTCAATGAAATATGCGATGTCAATTCAGAACATCATTGACATATATGAACATCGCGGAGTGCCAAAATACCGGGATCGCTACAGCGAAGCGTATGTGATTTTCATCTCCAATCTTAAAGGCGGCGTGTCAAAAACTGTATCGACGGTTTCTCTGGCGCATGCAATGCGTGCCCACCCTCATCTTCTGATGGAAGATTTAAGGATTCTGGTTATTGACCTTGATCCGCAATCTTCAGCAACGATGTTTTTAAGCCATAAACACTCTATTGGTATCGTAAACGCAACATCTGCACAGGCTATGTTGCAGAATGTAAGCCGTGAAGAGCTGTTAGAGGAGTTTATTGTTCCTTCTGTTGTGCCTGGGGTTGACGTTATGCCTGCGTCGATTGACGATGCCTTTATTGCATCCGATTGGAGAGAGCTGTGCAATGAGCATCTACCGGGTCAGAACATCCATGCTGTCCTGAAAGAAAATGTGATTGATAAGCTGAAGAGCGATTATGACTTTATCCTCGTTGATAGTGGTCCTCACCTTGACGCCTTCCTGAAAAATGCTTTGGCCTCGGCCAATATACTGTTTACACCTCTGCCGCCAGCAACTGTCGATTTCCACTCATCGCTTAAATACGTTGCCCGCCTTCCTGAGTTGGTGAAACTCATTTCGGATGAAGGCTGCGAGTGCCAGCTTGCGACTAACATTGGTTTTATGTCCAAGTTGAGTAACAAGGCAGATCATAAGTATTGCCATAGCCTGGCTAAAGAAGTGTTCGGTGGGGATATGCTCGATGTCGTCCTCCCTCGCCTTGACGGTTTTGAACGTTGCGGCGAGTCTTTTGACACTGTTATTTCAGCTAACCCGGCAACGTATGTTGGTAGTGCTGATGCATTGAAGAACGCGCGAATTGCCGCGGAAGATTTTGCTAAAGCAGTTTTTGACCGTATTGAATTTATCAGATCTAACTGAGGAGTAAGAAACCCCCATGTCAAAGAAAAACAGACCAACAATTGGGCGAACCCTTAATCCTTCAATATTAAGCGGATTTGATAGTTCTTCAGCCTCTGGCGATCGAGTCGAGCAGGTATTCAAGTTATCAACTGGTCGCCAGGCCACATTTATTGAAGAGGTAATACCTCCGAACCAGGTAGAAAGCGATACCTTTGTTGATCAGCATAACAACGGGCGTGACCAGGCATCTCTTACGCCAAAATCATTAAAAAGTATCCGAAGCACTATTAAGCATCAGCAATTTTACCCTGCAATAGGTGTCAGACGGGCTACAGGGAAAATTGAAATTTTGGATGGTTCCCGGCGTCGAGCTTCTGCCATCTTAGAGAACGTAGGGTTGCGGGTTTTAGTCACGGACCAGGAGATCAGCGTTCAGGAAGCGCAAAATTTAGCGAAAGACGTTCAGACAGCATTGCAGCACAGCATTCGAGAAATAGGTCTGCGTTTGATGCGAATGAAAAATGATGGGATGAGTCAGAAGGATATTGCAGCCAAAGAAGGGCTGTCTCAGGCGAAGGTCACGCGTGCTCTCCAGGCAGCGAGTGCTCCGGAAGAATTAGTCGCCCTTTTCCCTGTGCAGTCGGAATTAACCTTTTCGGACTACAAAACGCTTTGTGCTGTTGGCGACGAAATGGGGAACAAGAATTTAGAGTTTGATCAGCTTATTCAAAACATATCCCCGGAAATAAACGACATCTTATCCATTGAAGAAATGGCCGAAGATGAAGTTAAAAATAAAATCCTGCGCTTGATAACAAAGGAAGCCTCACTACTCACGGATAAAGGTTCTAAAGATAAGTCCGTAGTTACTGAATTATGGAAATTTGAGGACAAGGATCGCTTTGCAAGGAAGCGCGTGAAAGGCCGTGCATTTTCTTATGAGTTTAATCGACTCTCAAAAGAGTTACAGGAAGAACTCGACAGGATGATTGGGCATATCCTTAGAAAGAGCCTCGATAAAAAGCCGAAGCCTTAAACTTTCGCCATTCAAATTTCACTGTTAACCTACTGTTTTTAAAGTAAATCAATCTAAAATTTCAAGGTGAAATCGCCACGATTTCACCTTGGATTTTACCTTCCTCCCCTACTCCCGAAAAAAATAAAAAAATTGCTTGTCACGAGAAAGTCAACAAGTGACTTTCAATAAAATCTCTTCCGAAAAGGGATTCACACAAGTGCCTTGTGTTTAAGGAAGAGTAAATTGAGTAACTTACGCGAATACCAGAATCGTATTGCAGATATCGCAAAACGCTCTAAAGCTGTGCTTGGCTGGGCAAGCACTGCGCAGTTCGGTACTGATAACCAATTCATTAAAGATGATGCCGCGCGTGCCGCATCTATCCTTGAAGCTGCACGTAAAGACCCGGTTTTTGCGGGTATCTCTGATAATGCCACCGCTCAAATCGCTACAGCGTGGGCAAGTGCACTGGCTGACTACGCCGCAGCACATAAATCTATGCCGCGTCCGGAAATTCTGGCCTCCTGCCACCAGACGCTGGAAAACTGCCTGATTGAGTCCACCCGCAATAGCATGGATGCCACTAATAAAGCGATGCTGGAATCCGTCGCAGCAGAGATGATGAGCGTTTCTGACGGTGTTATGCGTCTGCCTTTATTCCTCGCGATGATCCTGCCTGTTCAGTTGGGGGCAGCTACCGCTGATGCGTGTACCTTCATTCCGGTTACGCGTGACCAGTCCGACATCTATGAAGTCTTTAACGTGGCAGGTTCCTCTTTTGGTTCTTATGCTGCTGGTGATGTTCTGGACATGCAATCCGTCGGTGTGTACAGCCAGTTACGTCGCCGCTATGTGCTGGTGGCAAGCTCCGATGGCACCAGCAAAACCGCAACCTTCAAGATGGAAGACTTCGAAGGCCAGAATGTACCAATCCGAAAAGGTCGCACTAATATCTACGTTAACCGTATTAAGTCTGTTGTTGATAACGGTTCCGGCAGCCTACTTCACTCGTTTACTAATGCTGCTGGTGAGCAAATCACTGTTACCTGCTCTCTGAACTACAACATTGGTCAGATTGCCCTGTCGTTCTCCAAAGCGCCGGATAAAGGCACTGAGATCGCAATTGAGACGGAAATCAATATTGAAGCCGCTCCTGAGCTGATCCCGCTGATCAACCACGAAATGAAGAAATACACCCTGTTCCCAAGCCAGTTCGTTATCGCGGCTGAGCACACGGTACAGGCGGCGTATGAAGCACAGCGTGAATTTGGTCTGGACCTGGGTTCCCTACAGTTCCGCACCCTGAAGGAATACCTGTCTCATGAACAGGATATGCTGCGTCTTCGCATCATGATCTGGCGTACTCTTGCGACCGACACCTTTGACATCGCTCTGCCGGTTAACCAGTCCTTTGATGTATGGGCAACCATCATTCGTGGCAAATTCCAGACTGTATATCGCGACATTATTGAGCGCGTTAAATCTTCTGGTGCGATGGGGATGTTTGCTGGTGCTGATGCAGCATCTTTCTTCAAACAGTTGCCGAAGGATTTCTTCCAGCCAGCCGAAGACTATATCCAGACTCCGTATGTTCACTACATCGGTACCCTGTTCGGTAACGTGAAAGTGTACGAAGTACCTGCTGGTATTTGTAAGAACTTAACGACAGAGAACATTCAGTTCAGCTCGATGGATGTGCTGTGCTACGTCCGTGATGAAAATCCGGGTAAAGCAGGCTTTGTGACTGGTGATGCTGTCCCGGCTATCCCGTTCCAGCATCCGACCACCCCGGCGCTGGTCAACCGTACCACACTGTGGGGTTCGGCTATCAACGATATGCACCCACGCAACGGCGCTGATTACTTCACTCGTGTAACGCTGACAATGGCCAAAAAAGGCGGGCTTAACTTTATAAGCGGCGACACGATTGATGCCGGTGACTCTGAGTAATCAGGGGAAGTTCTCCGTTTAACATAGCGCCCCCGTGCGGGGCGCATAACAGGGAAAGTTATGTCTCAATATTCAATTCAACAGTCATTAGGTAATGCATCCGGCGTCGCTGTTAGCCCGATCAATGCCGATGCGACGTTATCTACCGGTGTTGCATTAAATAGCAGCTTGTGGGCTGGTATTGGCGTATTTGCGCGTGGCAAGCCGTTTACTGTTCTTGCGGTTACTGAGTCCAATTACGAAGATGTTCTCGGCGAACCGCTGAAGCCGTCTTCCGGCTCACAGTTCGAACCAATTCGTCATGTGTACGAAGCTATTCAGCAAACGTCTGGTTATGTTGTTCGTGCTGTTCCGGATGATGCGAAGTTCCCGATTATTATGTTCGATGAATCAGGCGAACCAGCTTACAGTGCGTTGCCATACGGTTCTGAAATTGAACTTGATAGCGGCGAAGCCTTTGCTATCTACGTTGATGATGGTGATCCGTGTATTTCACCTACCCGTGAGTTAACCATCGAAACGGCAACAGCGGACAGCGCGGGTAATGAACGCTTCCTCTTAAAACTGACCCAGACGACTTCGCTCGGCGTGGTAACGACCCTGGAGACACACACTGTGTCTTTGGCGGAAGAAGCAAAAGATGACATGGGCCGCTTGTGTTATCTGCCTACGGCTCTGGAAGTCCGTTCTAAATATCTGCGCGCGGTTGTTAATGAAGAGCTGATTTCGACGGCGAAAGTAACAAATAAAAAATCGCTGGCGTTCACTGGCGGTACCAACGGCGATCAGTCGAACATTTCCACTGCTGCTTACCTGCGTGCGGTGAAAGTGCTGAACAATGCGCCGTACATGTACACCGCTGTTCTCGGCCTGGGTTGCTATGACAATGCGGCGATCACTGCGTTAGGTAATATCTGTTCTGATCGCTTGATTGATGGCTTCTTTGATGTCAAACCGACATTGACGTACACGGAAGCGATCTCTGCTGTTGAAGATACCGGTTTACTTGGTACCGATTATGTAAGCTGTGCTGTCTATCATTTCCCGTTCTCCTGCAAAGACAAATGGACCCAATCCCGCGTGGTCTTCGGTCTGTCTGGCGCGGCGTATGCGGCGAAAGCTCGTGGCGTCAAGAAAAACTCCGATGTCGGCGGTTGGCATTACTCACCGGCTGGTGAAGAACGTGCCGTCATTGCTCGTGCATCACTTCAACCGCTGTATCCGGAAGACACCCCGGACGAAGAAGCTATGGTCAAGGGCCGACTCAATAAAGTATCTGTAGGTACTTCGGGCCAGATGATCATCGATGATGCTTTAACTTGCTGCACGCAGGACAACTATCTGCATTTCCAGCACGTCCCATCCCTGATGAACGCAATCAGCCGTTTCTTTGTCCAGTTAGCCCGACAGATGAAGCATAACCCGGACGGCATTACTGAGTCTGGCCTGACTAAAGGGATGACCAAACTTTTGGATCGCTTTGTCGCCTCCGGCGCTCTGGTGGCTCCTCGTGATCCTGATGCTGACGGTACAGAACCGTATGTGCTGAAAGTTACGCAGGCGGAATTCGATAAATGGGAAGTAGTCTGGGCCTGCTGCCCGACTGGCGTAGCCCGTCGTATCCAGGGCGTACCGCTGCTTATTAAGTAAGGAAATACAATGAGCAAAAACTTTTTTCAATCCGGGGCATTTTTGGGGAATGGACTGTCCCGTTTCGCTTTGAACTCTGATCCTGTGCAGCTGATGGAGTCTGCCCGAGCAAGCGCTGAACCGCCAACAGATCCGGTTATTAATAATAATCCGGAACCGGCGGCACAGACTAACGATAACGTTCCATCTGCCCCGGCTCCTGAGCAAATCCTGGAAGGGAAAGACGGTAAAGAATGGACCGTCGAACAGGCGCACCAGATGATTCTGGAAGCTGCAAATCGAAGTGCTATGCAGAATGCGTTGAGTGATGCGGCCGACGCCGTTTTCGCCTGGGCTGATAGCGGTGATCTGACTTTCGACTCCCTTGATGGTTTCGTTCAGGCTATCGCTGGTATCTCTGATGACGACGACTCCGAAGTTACAGAAGAACAGGACGATGCCTATAACGAAGCATGGGCAAATGTTGCTGACTTCCTCGCAGCATGCGGTGTAGATGATGACCTGATCGAAGCACTGGCTGACGATGAAGACGACGACGCAGCTGCTGATGTTGGTGCCTCTATCGCTGGTTTAGATAGCGACGACCGCGACGAACTGGAAGCGGCGTTTGTTGTTGCTGGCACTTCTGATGAAATGCTGACTGAAGCATTTAAGAAGGTTGTTCGTAATGGTGAGATCAAACTCATCCGTAAACGCCTGCGTAAAAAACGTCTGACTGCGGCTCAAAAATCGGCGCTGAAAAAAGCGCGTCGAAAAGCCCAGACCGGCGCGGCAAAACTTGCCCGCAAAAAGTCAATGAAACTGCGCCGTAAGCGCCTTGGCTAAAGGAGGAGGCCGGAGAACTCCGGCCTTTAACTTGAATGGCACCTATACCTTATGGGGTTTACAGCCAGGCTGACGGTGTATCGCCATTTCTGAAAGTTACTTTAACGAACTCTCAGTATCAGGTTACCGGATATATCAGCCAGGGGGCGGCAATGAACATGGCCCAGAATTGGGAAGCACCGTTTACTGGTATGTCCATGGGGTCTGTTTCTGGCGCTCTGGGGGGGTTTGTGCAAGTAGGTACTGAAACAACGTCGGTTGCCCGTTGGAACAGCTTAATGGTTTGGGAAGGGGGGACACCGCCGACGTTCACGCTGCCCGTAACTTTCATTGCTTTGAACAATCCATTCATTGAAGTTTCAGGCGCTATCGCCGCGTTGACAGCCATGATTAGCCCGGAACTAAAAGCGGCCAATGTTGGTGGTCGAATCCCGGAACGTGTGACGCTAAACATTGGTCGCCGGATCAACATCACCGATGTCGCTATCCAGGACTTAAGTTTTGATCTCGATGCGCCAAGGGACAGTAATGGATATTTCCTGAAAAACACCGTCAACCTCCAGTTGACCGGTTCTTCGATATATAACAGCTCCGATATTGTTCGGGCGTTCCAGTAAAAGGATTTTATATGGGGCACAATAACACTAAGGGAAACCGTAAATTTATTAAGGGCCGCTATACTGCCAACGCGGCCAAAGGCGAACGACTGGTATCTTCTGAATTCCAGCTCACTTTTGCAGGCCATGAAGATATCAGCGTACTGGTTCGCACGTCGCAAATTCCTGAAATGACCCGCGAGGATGTGGAGGACTATGGTCCGAATGGTGTGAAGTTCAACCAGCACGGACCAATTCGAAACTCTGGGGAAATCCAGGTCCAGTGCGTGGAGACTATCGAAGGCGATATTCTTCAGTTCATCAAGGATCGCATTGCGGCGAAGGACTATGTTGATATCACGATGGCTGCTACCCCTGAATCCAAATCTTCCGGGGTTAACGCTGTAACAAAAGCTGCTACAACAATTGAAATGTTGGACTGCAAAATCTACAGTGATGCAATCGACTTTAGTACCGAAGATGTGACTGCCGCTGTGCGCCCGTCACTTCGTATCGTCTACAACTGGATTGAGTGGGATTAAGAGTCATCCCTTGTATTTTAAAGCTCCTTCGGGAGCTTTTTTTATAACTATTTTATATAAACATGCATCGATAACATTGTCTGGAGTTTTATGTTAGATTATTAATGTTCTAATAAACTACAATTATTGAGGTAGATGTTTGTGCCTGTACTGTTAAAGGGGGACTCTAAAATGGCTGTGATTCCAATGTCGTACTCCCCGGGTACTGTCGCTCGTCGATTTTCGATCCTGGACGGAGTTACCATCCAGGGTGTGCTTTACCAGGTTATATGGGATTCCAAAACCCCATTTGCAGCTGTAATAGAGGCTGCGCCTTCTGTTATCGATGGTGATATGCGGCATAAGGTTGTCGCTACTCTTGAACTTCAACGTCGCCCGCAGCTTGAAGGCGTACTGGTAAGGAAGTTCTGGGAGGATAGCGATGTTGCCCAGATTGAAGGTATCGTGGTTGATGGAACTGTCCGGGATGTCGGTTTAGCTACTTTTGTTTACGAAACCGTAGCCTCAAAAGCTGGTGTTGTTTTGCTCAGTGATAATGAGCAATACGAAGGTGGAAAAGCTCTTTGGCAACATATCGCCCGTCGCTCTTCCGAGCTAAAAGTGTTTATCCTCGACACCGATGCCGCTCAGTATTACCCGTTTGACGGCGAACGTGTTTGCTATGACGGGGTAAGTATTCCTGAATCCGAGATATGGAGTGAACACCCAGATCGAAGTAAGCATGGGGTTGTTCTGGTCGCTGAATCCATAATTGGAAATGCGGCATAGCAGTAAAAAATTCCTTGCTCCTTAAAATGGGAGAGGGTTAATCTACGTATGCTAAGCATAGATATGGCCTCAGATTAATGTTAAGCGTCTTGCAGGACGCGTAATGTTATCTGGGGCTTTCTTCTATCTGCTTTTCGGGTAATGCCTGAAGCAGATAGCCTCAAGCACCCGCAACGATTGTATCAATGTCTGGCTTTTTTTCTATAGAAATCACCTGGAAGGGTGAATATCCACATCAGAAGAAATGTAGCAGCAAACATGATCCCTAATGGCCAGACCGCGCCAAAGAAAATCCATACTAAGATCTCCTCTGCTCGTTCTTTGCGGTCGATATCGACAAGCATTTTTCGGCTGATCATGTATACACAGAAGCCAATACAAACATATCCTGCAAAAGCGATCGCTAACTGTAAAAAATCAGATTGCATCTCCGACCTCAAACTGAAAACGCCAGGTGACTCCAGATTAGAGCAATCTATCACCCTCTGAATCCTGCCGGTATACCCCATTGTTCGTTATCTTTATTTTTGGCTAAAACCGCATTAAGAGCTTCGTTTACCGTCATGCAATGCGGCAGATTATCGAAGTTTGATACCCCGCCAATATCAGGAGAACGCTTGTTCTTCAGGTAAGCATATTTCCGCGCTGCCGCCTCTACTTTCTGCTTGAACTCATGTTTTTGAGCGCGTTTTTTGGATAACCGCAGATTGTCAGCCTTTGCTTTTGCCTCAGCGATCCATGAAGTCAATTTTTTGAGTCTGGTCGTTCCGGCACCGCCGGAAACTGATCTTTTTGTTTTTTTAACTTGTGACTTCTTATTCTTTATTGCCACGTCATCCTGACAGGGGGAGGGGGTATCATTTTGACATGGGGGTGTGGATAAAAAATTAAATAAAGCCAATGTCTTAGCGAGAACAGCTTTAACCTTGGTTGCCGCTGAAGAGATCTTTAATTTGCTTTCAATCAGCGCATTTTTGGCTTGTTGTGCGAAGGCCAAAAAGGATGGTGTAAACCGGTACAGGTTAGCACGACGTTCATGGTGATCGCCGATAACAATCTCTACAGACAGAATTCCTTTGTTTACAGCTTCACGGAATGCACGAACGACGGTTGATTGGCTATAACCAGTTTCTGCCGCGATCAGGCGGTGAGGCTTGTGAATGAAGTATTCACTGGTTGTTGCCGCTAGATTTGCACATTGCGACAGGATATGCCCGGCGCTACGAGATAGACCGGAGTGTGTTACAAAGCAGGCCAATTCATAGCCAGAAAAAGTAAAATCGCTCATCGTTATACAGCTCAGGAAAGTGACTTTAGCCAGCATTACAATGCTGGTGGTTCTTACTACGTCTGTTAGCGCGTTGCCGCGACAGGTACCAGCACACCAGCATCAAGCAATCGCTTCATCAGCCACTGCTGACCTTTGCCGGTTATACGAGTCGTGAAAGAAATCCTGCTTCCATTGCTTGTATCGATCACGGTTTCTTTAAGGGTGAAATACCCACGGGATATGTATTCTTGTTTGGGGACGTTCCTGCGTTCACCGGTTGCGATCAGAATTCCGTTATCACGCAACCAGGTGAAGAGATAGTTTTGGCCCAGGCCGAGCACTTTGGCATAGTTGCCGATTAGAACCCCGCTGGCGGTAGCAACGCGTTCGGCGAATTCGACTTTAGGCGCATCCATAAGCATTTTTTGCTCCAGCCGTTGCTTTTGCTCTGCCAGGTCGGCAGCCAAACGGAGAGCTTCAGGGAGACTCTGCGGAATAGCAGGTTGTAATCTTCCGGCTCGATAGTCGATAAATGTCTGGTTTACCTTCAGCCGAAACGCGGGAGAAATCCAGCCTGCGTACTCCACAGCGAGCAATTCATGGGCAAACGTACCGCCGCCACGGCCTTCGAACGAAACTATGCAATTCTGCATAGTTTCTTTTTCAAGCTCTTCGATAAGCTGTTTGGCTGACAGCGTTCTTAGCCATTGAGCTGGCGCTTTATGGGCACCGAGTCCGCTCGCTCTGTGTAGAGCATTAAGGTTGTAACGGCCAGCGCGGTCGGTCGTAATTTCAACACCACAAATAACAGGCAGAGTGGTTGAAGGATCGACATTTTGATGAAGGTTTGATATATTCATATCCGCATTGAATGTTTGTTGCATTTTTTCTCCAAATTTGCATCAACCTTCAATCACCAGCTCGAAAAGGTGATTCTTTGCACTTAGAAAACGAAATTTATTAGAGCAAATTTTTCTGACCCGATCCAGATCGGGTTGGACGATCTGCTCAGAAACCTGCCAGTTTGCTGGCAGGTTTTTTCTTTTGTTAACCTATTGCTACTGGTTTTAACAAACCAGCATCAAGTAGCTTGCGAGTTAACCACTGCTGGCCTTTACCCGTTAATTGGGGCGTCAGCCGTATCTGGTAGCCATTTTCATCATCCAGCACCACTTCTTTCACCGTGAAATACCCGGCGTTAATGTACTGCTGGCGCGGTACGTTTTTGCGCGCACCAAAAGCCATGAGAATGCCGTTCTGGCGCAACCATGAGAAAAGGGCGTTTTGCTTAAGTCCAACGACCTTTGCAAAGTTCCCGATCAGGATTCCATTGGCCACTGATACCCGGTCGGCAAAATCGACTTTAGGGGCTGCGGCCACCAGCTGTTGTTCCAACTGCATTTTCTGTTCTGCTAACTCGGCAGCCAGGCGTAGGGCTTCTGGTAATGTCTGGGGGATCGATGGGGTAGGGGAGTTTGCCTGCTGTAATTCTTCCAGTTTGTCGATCAGCGAACGGCGGACCGCTTTTGACTCGCGCGCGGCGACTCGCAGGGCTTGTTTGAAAGTCATGGTTATGACAAGCATTGATGTTTTGTTCATTTTTTCCACTACACTTTTTGTGTAGTGCTCACCATCAAGCTCATCGAGTATTTTTTCGATGAATTTGTTGTTCCGAACCTCTGGTTCCCCACATAACTTACGCGCTTCATTGACCATCTTTAACAGTGTCTGGCTGTCGATTGTGTCTCCAGTGTTGGAGATAACATTCACAGCTGGTGATGGCGTAGCTGAAGCAACAGGTGCTGTTTTTTCAACATTTAAATTATTACCGGTCATTCTATGTGCCTCCTTTCTCATTTCTGCTGCCACTGTTGCGTAACGTAGACGTCCTTGTTCAATCAAATAATCCCTGATCTCGGCTATCAGTAGCCTGTTGATCACAGCCTTATCTGTTCGGGTATAAAAACGTCTGGTTATCATGAAATAGTTAGCAATTGCGCCGGGGATCTCCCGTGTCGGCATACAGGCAGTATGCAAGGCGATCGCTTCGGCTATTTCATTACGGGTGACGAGAGGTGTTTTCATAAACCCCCCTGAACGTCGGCAGAGAAGGGGAGGCTCCAGTAACTAAGTGAATTGCGCGAGTTAGTTGAAAAACGGGCAGTAAAAATGCAGGGGCCATCAGGCAATTGAGAGCGTGCTTCGTCTTCTGTTGCTGCGATAACGAAGTGATAGTGGTGTTTTTGGCAGGAGTAAAAGCGCCAGATAAATTCAGGATGAGTAGGGGTAGGGATAGTAGCCACAATGGCAGCCTCCTTTTGCTAATTTAAGGAGCTACCGCGTGAGGTTCCAATCTCAATGGCGGTAGCACTGACTGGGTTGGAACTACCGGCGCAAAAGGGAACCGGCCTGCCTTTCGGCAGCCCAGCCAGCACTACCATTGATCTCGGAGCTATGTGCTACGTATGGTTGTGCGATGGCATGACACAAAAAAAGACGCTTTTGGCGTCTATGTCGCCTTTTGCATTATCCGGGGTTCCAATCCCGGCATCCGTTTTACTAAGATGCCTGTTTAGGATAAACCGAAAATGCATTAGCACGCAAGCAAGTTAATGTAGCATATGAAGCTAAAAAAATAAAATAATTAGAGCAACTTGCAACCATGTAAATTATTTCTCTGGTAACTAAAATGTATGAGTTTAATTGATATGGGTCAAAGATTTTGACCATTGCATGGTGAAACTTTATGCTACAAAATGTTATTTTAAGGCGTTTTATCTGTGGCAGGAGATAGTTAATCATGTCATCTGAACATGTTCGTAAAGGTGTAACAAATGCGAAATTCAATGAAGAGCAATCTAATATTCTCTTTATTGAAATAGGAATTCTGTCAATACTGATAGGTTTAATGTCTAAATCATGGTGGGCCTTTGGCGGTTCTTTTCTTGGACTGATTTTTAGTTTAAGAATAAAATTTCTAGCAATACCATTGATGATTGTATTTAGCTTAGTATGGGGAGCTATTGGCTATAGTATTGGTACTTTGTTTGAATCAACAGCAGCAAGTATTGTTTTGGGGGTAATTGCTTTCCTGAGTGGTTTGGGTACTCATTTTGCTGCCGTGCAATGGGCAAATGATATTGCAGAATAATTACAGATAAGAAGCGAAAAGAATGAATATGAGATGGTTTTTATTATTTGTATCGTTAGTTTCAGCAGGAACATTTGCAAAAATTGATCCTCTACAATGGAATGTAATTGAAGAGAGAGGGGGGAGAGAATATACAATCCATAATCATAATGGTGATAAGATAAGTTTTTTATGTGATATGGGATTCATGTATGGTTCACCAGATAGTGCAGGTAGTTTAGGCTTGTTGCTAAGTTCGTCGAATAATAAAAAAGAGTATAATGCTGACAAGAATAAAATAGTATTAACTATAGATGGTGATCAATATCCTTTTAGCAATCTTGGATCAATGGTTGGAGATTCTTGGTGGTATGCCTTTTGGCAAGATGCAGCAGATTCAAATGCTAATATGATTGATGCTTATGTTGATAATGAAAAAATTGCTACATTCCCTCTTTCTGGGCTAAGTAAGTTGTATCAACAAGCCAAAATGGATGGATGTATTAAACGAGGCAAATGATCTTTCTGTGTTAAAGATTAACGCAATCAATAAAACATTGGTTGCGTAATATTCTATTATAGAAATGGAATAATATGACAAAAATTACTAATTCTAATGAGTTGAAGTTGCTGTATAAACAGTCAGTGCTCATTCCATCATACAAAGATCACGTAGCGATCTTGCAAAAACAATTAGGAATAGAAAAACATTCTTTTCAAAATATGCCAAGATTGAATAGACAAGCTGTAATTAGTAACTCTCTTCGAAAACAATTGGCTAGTATACCGAACTTGGCTGGAATAGGCAGCAAGTATCGTGAACATATCGCGATTTTACAGAAACAGACTCAGGCTCTTTTCCCTCATGATGCAAATAGATATATTCAAATGCTAAGGAAACAGGCCGAAATAGCTATGCCATTACGAAAACAGCTTGAGGTGCTTAATAAGCAAGCTGGTTTAAATAACATGCAAGCGATACTTAAAGAATTACAACAAAGTGCAAGTTATAAAATAGATGTAAGCCAAGACATAAAGAAAGTACTAGATCACTATGCTAGAACAAGAAATGCTTCATTACATCAAATAATAGAGCAGGGGATTTCATCTATTGCGCAGGCTTATGCTGAAGGTGCTACTGAAACATCACACACCAAAAGTAATGTTCAAAATAAAGGATTAAATAAACCTAGCTCAAAGTTTGTTGATTCATTTAAAGAGCTTCCTTATCCACTGCAATGGTTACTAATGGTTATATTTTCTCAAGTTGTGTTTGGTGCTTTTATTGATTACGGAAAAGAGAAAACCTTGCTGGGAATACACAAGGCAGAATCATATTTTATATCTCTGTTTGAGGATAAACCAATATCAAAACAACAATTAATTAAAGAAAACAAAGAAATTAGTTGGGAAGATCTCAATGGTTTTCGTTTTATAACTGGTGAGAACGTAAGATTACACGTCAGTCCTTCTATAAATAGTGAGGTGATTGAATGCATTGGCAAAAATACTATAGTGGCTGTTTTAGATAAAAAAGATCGCCAATGGCTTTTCGTGCAGGTTAAATCAGGGGACGAGTTTATTACTGGATGGATTACACGAACATACACAAAGCCTCTTAAGGCTTGAATTTTATCACCGTATCTTGGGGCTGGGTGTTGATGACGATGTGCTACTTGAAGTACTTGGGTTTTTTAACGCAGCATCTGAAATGTGTAGACTGACCGGTAACAAATGACAACTCGTAGAATCGGGTAACACACCAGATTCTACGAGGTTTCAATGACACCACGACAATTACTCGAAGACGTCAAATCCCGCTTCACACCTTTGATTGCGGATGAACCTGCTTTACTGGAATCCCTGCTAAGAAAAGCATTGGGAACCTACCAGGATAGGGCGGGGCACATCAAGCGGATACGCTTCACCGATCAGGCCAGTAAATCACTTGCTTGCCCAGCTGATTTTCTTGCGCTCGTATCGGTTACAGATCACACCGGCGATCTTGTCTACTCCGATGTTTACGATGGGAATATCGAGCTTGAAGATACCCATCGAGCGGTATACCCACTGAATGTGTCATATCTGGCTAATTTGCGTGATATGGATCTGGATAATGGGGATGTGCCACCTGAAATCATTGGGTTACTTTCTGACTATCTGGAAGTGCTAATCGCGATACCTAACACTGATCGCCTGCGAAGAATATCTATCGCGGGGAAACTCGATGCCAGTAATTTATCCGACGAGAACACGCTGTATCAGCGAAAGCTGGATCTGGAAGAGAAAATGAGCGCAACAAGGGCAATTATCCCGGGAATTGTTCTTTTCTCATCCATGTTGAAGTGAGGGGGCTGATATGGGGCTTAATGTTGCTTCAGTAAAGTCTTATGTATCTTCGGCATTAACGACGACATTATTTGGCTCCGGCGTTGGTGAGCGGGAAGTTGGTAAGCTGACGTCAATCATCATGAACAAAATGCTGTTCGCGCAAGGATGGCAGTTCTCTGTCGAAGTTGATGGTCTGGAGGGGGCAGACTTCTTTGCTAAAGACATTACCTACCACGATTACAGCATCGAATATGAAACGATTAAAATCGGCGGAGGGAATATCCTTCAGCCAACGGAGCGTTCGCCTGGGCAGATAACAATGATGGTCAGGGATACCGTTGATGGCCTCGTTTTGGACTGGTTTAAGACGGCAAAAAGTCGGGTGATCAATCCGGACGGTACCGGGAATATACCGTCTAAATATTTGCTCAATGTGCGTATTTATCGGTTGCTGTCCTCCGGTTTAACCAAACTGGAAAATGAGATGACGGTATTCCCGGTCACTACCGGCGATGTCACCTATGCGCGGGATCAGGTTACGGAATTTAAGTCATTCCCAATGACCTTCGCATTGCACAGCACGTTTAACCAATCCTCAAGTTCTTTAGCTTCCCTTCTGGGCTTTAGTTTTTCGCTTTAAATTAAGGAGCAAGGATGCTTTTACCTCTTTTCCCGCTACCATCGCGGCCAACTGAATTGATCCAGTTCCGTCAGCCAAATATTGCTGATGCGATGCGTTTCAACTCGATAACACCGGAGGAACAAGAACAACAGACAACGGCGTATTTAAAAGCCTTGCTGGCTGAACCCGCGAAATATGATCCCCTGACATGGACGGCGCAGGACCGGATTACCGCGTTATGGTGGATATTTACTGGCTCCCGTGAAACACCGGTCGAGACATTCACCTACACCTGTAAACATTGCGGTAAAGAGCATTATTACGATTGCGATATGAATGCTCTGGCTGAAGATATCCAGGTCCTGGAAGTGGAACCGTTCATTGACGATATTGAGGTGTCTGTAGAGGGCGTGCCTTATCAATGGCGTATCGTGCCGCTTGATGGTTGGGCAATGGAAATGCTGGAGATGCGCCGTGCAGCATTGCCACCTGAAGACGACGCGGAATTCAAAGAAGCGATCGTTGATTTGCGTTTTTGGGAATTCGCTTATCAGTGTGAACTTTATAACGATGTTAGCGGTACTCGTGAAGAGCAGGCTGAGCGTCGTTATGAAACGATCAAACGGATGGCCATTGATACTGAATTTATGAAGCTGGCGGCACACATCCGGGTGGCTCATGAAAAGCTCGAACATGGTTTACCGTGCTACATCGATAAAGGCGAAATGCGTCTTCGTCTCCCGCCGCACAAATGCCCAAACCAGGATACAAAGGAGTCCACAGAGGGTGCGTATACCCGTCTGTGGGTGCCCTTTCGGGCTACCGACTTCATTCCACAGGTGGGGATTGAAAAGCTATCAGACCTTAGTGTCCAACCTGGTTTTGTATGGGGGTATACCGATTCAGGACGCTGAAAGGCTCACTGAATCCTATGCGTTTTTCCTGTTGGAGAAACTGGAAGAAAAACTTAAACCGAAGCGGTAGGCGATAAGATCATGGAAAGAAAAAACGCCAACATTGACGATGTGATAAGGACGGTTGAAACCGCCAGCGCAAAAGAGCTGGAAGAGCTTGCAGGTATCCGGGAAGCTGTTGAAGATTTGAAAGGGGGACGCGTTGCAACTGTTGATCCTGTCTCTCGCAGTGTGTCGGCATTAAATCGCACAATCGAAAATTCCCGGCCAGACTTTGTGGCCAATGCGCCATCAGTGGACCCTATTGTTGAGGCAATGAAACGGCTTAATTTAGGGGACGTTTCTCGTGTAGTTCAGGAGGATGTTGCTCTACAGGAACCGCAGGCCAAATCAACTACGCGAAAGGGTAAAAAACGACGCAAGAAGGCTATAACAGAAGATGTAAAGGCGCAACGGACCGAAGCAGCCGAACACGCTCGCGAAATGTTCGGTCAAAAAGGCGGTGCGCAAAAAAGCCAAAACCAACGCGATGCGCGTGGTCGTTTTATTGGAAAGCCAGGGAGTAAGGCCGCAGCGGAAGATGCCCGTGCTGAACGTGCTGAAAAGGCCAGGCGCAAAGAGGATGATGAGCGTCTAAATGCTGAATCAGGTTTATTAAAAAAACTGTCAAAAGTAGCTGAAGGCATAGGTAACCCTTCAGAGACTCGTGCCGTCGATGCGTTAGGTTATGCTGTTGCTGGTCCATTGTGGGCAGCAGGGAAGGAGCTTGGCGGGATATCAAAAGAAGTTGGTGGATCGCTTAATGGTGCCAGAAAGTCTATTGCCGATGTGATTCGTGGCAATGACGATAACAGCCGTAGAAAAGGTTTTTTTAGGCGTAAATCGCAAAATAGTGCCGATGTCGTTCAGGTTAACACCCAAAAACGGACGGTTCAGGAACTTCAGGAGCAGACCAGCGAAATTAAAGAGGGCAATGACAAGATTCTCAGCGCCCTTGATCAGATAGCCAAAAACACCGGGAAAAAGAAGGGCGGCTTGCTGTCTAAACTATTTAGCCTGTTAGGGAAGGGGGCCGGTGGCGTCGCGTCGTTGTTAATGGGGCGTGGCATGCTGAAAAAAGCTGGAGCACTCGCTTTTGGCGCTCTGGGGGCAAAGAGACTCGTAGGAATGCTACGCGGTGGGGGCAAGAAGACTCTCGCCCATGAAGGCGGAGATTTGGCTGCCCGGGCAGCAGGTAAACTTGGATTAAAGGCAGTTGGTAAAGGGGCGTTACGCGCAATTCCCCTAGTCGGCACAGTGGCTGGAGGTATTTATGATGCGGTAACCGGTTGGAATGATACAGAAGCGCAACGTCGAGCGTTTGGGCTTAAATCAGGACAAGATCCATCATTCCAGCAAAAAGCCGCTTATACGTTAGCCAATGTTCTTGATTTGGGGGGACTGGTATCTGGTATTAGCAGTGCTATTGGTGATGTTCTCAAATCACTTGGATTTGAGGATATCGGCAATATGTTGCAATCATTTTCGACGGAAAGTATTGCCCAGGCCATTGATAGCGGGGTTACCAACTTAGAAACATATATTTCTAACCTTGGCGACACCATTTCTACCAAGTTCGATGATTACACAGCAAAGATTGGTGATGCTGTTTCAGCATGGTTTAGCGATACATCTAATAAGTTGCTTGAAAAGCTGGATGCCATCAAAGACTTCTTTACTGTCGATAACCTGAAACAGGTTTTCAGTGATGCAATTGATAGTGCAATTGACTTCATTAAGAACCCAGGGAAACACATTAAAGAGGCGGCTGGTAATATTTGGGATGGGGTTAAAAATTTACCCGGTAAAGCATTAGATGCAGCGGTTGATGCCGTTAAAAATACCCCTGCGGCAATGATTGTATCAAAAATACCCAATCCGATCGGCGAGGCTAATGCAAAAGAAATCACTCCAGAGTTAAAAGCTCCGGTTAATAGCCACCAGGAGACATCTGATTCTAAAACTGAATCCGATGCTAAACAGACTAATATTGCTACCCGCGTGATAAATGCGGCACTGGACACGGCGAAAGATAGCAATAAAACAGTTAAAGAAACTGCCAATCAGATTATCAATGCAAATGCCGTAGAAATGGGCAATAGCGCGGTGCGGAAAATTGATTCAGCTATTGGACAAAATAGCTCGTCATCATCGTCGCGTAATACCACCGGCACTGGGAATGACATTCAGAAAGCTGCTGATACCTACAATAATGGCAACTTAGATGTAAAAGTCGGAAGCCTTGGCGCTGAAGGTAAGGCAAATCTCGATAAGTTAGCTCCGTATTTTGCTGAACTAGAGAATAAATATGGTCTTCCTGAAGGCACTCTTTACGCGATTGCTGCAACTGAATCAGGAGGGGATCCTAACGCAAAGTCTCCGCTTACAAGATCACCAGATGGAAAGTTAAGTGGTGGCGCACTCGGGATGTTCCAGTTTACGCGCGTTGCTCGTGAGGAAACTGGATTATCCCGGGAAGATTCTTTTAATCCGGAAAAATCGGCAGAAGCTGCGGCTCTTCTCATGAGCAAGTATCTGAAGCAAGCCAATGGAGACTTAAACGAGGCCATCACTGCATATAACGCTGGGTTTGGCACTATTAATAAGTGGAAAAAAGGCACCGGTGACTTATCGAAGGAAAACCGTGAGTACGCGATCAAGGTCAATACTCATCGTGCTCGCTATTTAGGTGGTGAAATCTATACACCTGGGGCAGGAGCACAGGGTGGGGCGCAATATGGAGTGAGGGAACCACTACCTGATAACGCCGTTATCGATCAGTCTACTGGTCTGGCGTTTACCCCTGGTGATAGCCCGTTTGAGAAAGGCGGTTTGGTAGACAAAATCGGCAATGCTGTTGGCGTTAACGATCTGGTCAACAAATTCATGAATGGCCGGGGTATGCGTCGGGAAGTCGTTCAGGGAACGCTCGAAGAACGTGCACGAGGGAAGGGGACCGCAACAGCAGCTGGCAATGTGTATGTTAATACTCCGATGCCAGTTGAAGAGGCGCGTCCGGTGGCCAGCAACTCAAGTTACTTTGACCAACTCGGCGCACAAATGGGGATTGATGGACTATTCGATAAACTCCGCAACTCGCCGGGGATGCGGAAAAATAATGCGCCTGAACCAGCCTCCACGTCCCAGGTGACGACTGCCGCCAACGATTTGCAGCAACCAACCGGTCGTATGCAGATAGACGGGCAGGTTATTAGTGACCTTGGCGGTTCCGGTGCCAAGCCGACAATGCAGTTGGCTGATAATACCGTTTCACTTGATGGTGAAACGAAGCGGCTGTTTGCGCAGATGACCTCATTGCTTGCCAGGATTGAAGAGCACACCAAAGACTCGGCGAAAGGCCAGGGAACTGTCGTAAAGGTCAGCACGCCTCAGCCGGGCGTTATGCGCACGGTACCACTGTCAATTGATGATCCGTTGATGAATGACTACGCGAGAGTTGATTGATGGCCAACAATAATGAAATTGATCCTTTGCTGACGCTGGAGTTATCCGGCGTAAAAACGTATGAGTCCCAGGAGGAGGCCTGGGGCGCTCGTTTATATGAGTGGCTAAACACTTATCAGGGTGAGGTATACGGAGATCCGTCATGGGGCAATGTTTTACCGCAGTTTAAACACGAACCGACCAACTTGTCGCATGTTCAAATTGCGGTTGAGGCAATGCTGTTGCAAAAACTGACGGTAGATTTACCTGACATACCGATTTCTGGCTTGTCAGTAGCCGAGGGAGATGCTTTTGATAAGTTGAAAATATCCATTCGTATCAGGGATATAACTATCACACAGGACGTGGTGCTATGAGTAAAACAACACCGACTAAAGACAGTATTCGTGCAGAGTTTGAAGAGCTTGTCGAGAAAGATTCATTCTGGTCGAAGTTTGTCGGCTCTCAATTTGTCTCGATGCTGACATTGTTTATTACCCAGATTGTCTACAGGTGCTTTCAGTATGCCGATGCGGCGCTGGCTGAAGGCTTTATATCGACCGCGACGCGGCGTTCCTCTATCCTGGCAGCGGCAGAAACGAATAGTTACGTTGGTACCAAGCCAACACCGTCATCCGGGATGGTTGAGATCACAGCCACAAGTGAAGATGCTCCAGCGGTAATCCCCAAAAACACGCCTTTAATATCTGACGACCAGTACCCTTACATGACTATGGATGTATGCAGGTTGGTTGACGGCACCGGTACGGTAGAAGTGGCACAGTTGGAAATCCAGGAGGTGACATATACCGTTACGGCAGCCAAAGAATTTCTGGAAGTCGTGTTATCAAAGGCTCTCACTGCTGTCTGCTATAAGCTGGAAGTATTCGTGACGACCGATGGTAAGACCACGCAGTGGTCTTCCAGCACTATGTTCCGGTTAGCCGGTAGTAAAAGCCAGGTCTACGTTGAGTTTTATAAGCCATCCGAGCAGTTGGGGGTTCGATTCGGTGATGGGCTAATTGGGCAAATACCGCCAGAAGGCTCGACCATTACACTTAAGGTATGGTGCACCAACGGAGATATAACCCTGGTTGCTGGCCAAAACCTGACTCCTGTCGATTCTGCGGCTAATTTAGCTAATTTGATTTCAGTTAAGACAACGACACCCATAACCGCAGGTACCGATGCCGAAACAACGGAGATCACACGTAATCGTGCACAATATTACCTTGCCTATGATGATCAGGTCGTATGGGGCGGGGACTATACGTATTTTCTGGTGCGTAACATCCCGGGACTGTCCTGGGTAAAGGCATGGGGCGAAGGCCAGCAAGAGAAATTAGATGGTGCTTATAATGTTCGGAATATCAATAAGATATTTATTTCAGGATGGCATCCAAACAAAAGCCAGTCAGAGCTTGAAGAAATGATCCTGGCTGCCTTTAAGAAGGTGCCGAATGAGTTGAACAAGAAATTCTCGTATAAAGAGGTCAGAAAACTACCCTTTAAGATCACCATCACTGGGCGGATATCGGCAAGCCTGACCATTGAGAACGTGACTGATGAGCTGAAGTCGGCACTGGAAACAAAATTTGGGCGTGACTCAACTTTCTTTGATCCGAACCGTGTCGGCAAGTACATCCTAATCAAGAAAAAAGACGTTTGGGCATTTATCGAAACGCTGGGTTATTTCCGCGACTTTTATCTGGAATTTGTCGAGTGGAATGAGTCCAACGGCTTTTACGATTTCGTTTATCTGGATACAGAAAACTCCACCTTTAATATTTCGTATGAGGAGGAGTGATGCAGCGTTCCTGGTTTAATAACCGGCTTACATCAGCTAAGCAAAAGTCATTACTTTATAAATCATTGGCTGATTTGGTTCAGTCAATGATGGACACCTTTGTTGACCCATGGTTGGAGCGAATTACCAACCGGAAGTCTATTTTCTCCATGAGCAAGGAGGATCTGGAGACTAGGACAAATGAACTTGGCCAGTTTTTTACTATCAGGACGTCGAATTCATCTTCCGTTCCGATGTTGTTACAACAGCGGTTTGATGAGATCCATTTTAAGGGTACTGAACGCCCTATAAACCAGACAATTTATCGCGAATTTAACGGTATATCGGTTTTATGGGATCCCATATATGCTCCGGTGGACTTTGAACGTCATCCCTATGGCACGGTCCTGATTCCAGAAAGCACACTGGAAACCACCGGCGGCACATTCGGCGAGATGTTTCTGACTTCCAGAGGAATGATCAGTATTCCCATAAACGACCTGGCCCGGACAATGGGTATTACTGGAACGATAGATCAGTCCGCAATTACAGAAGAAATTCTCAGAAAGTTTAATCAGTTCGTAAAGCCTCTACTGCCACTGCATATAGTGTTTGATGGGCTTACGCTCTATTTGTCGGTTGTTGTAAATGAACAGGCCGACATGATCACTTTGAATGAGATTTCTGATACCGAAAAAGCATTCTGCTGGTTTGAAACTTCGGATACAACTTCGCTTACTGAAGTTACGTCGATTAACGCCCCGATCACTGCAACGCCGGGCGGCACTATTGTGAAAGCAACGCCTACGTTTGATCGCACCCGCGCAGATGATTTGCTGTTGGATAGCGATGCGTGACAATCACCCCGTCCGCAGGGCGGGGTGACAAGTTACTTATCTTACAATGAGGCTTCACAACATTGATTAGGGAAAATCATGTCTGACGTCTCAACAAACCTCTATAAGAGTCAGTTGTTGGACTATTACTATCAGCGGCGCGCTGAATCGTCCATTAACAAAGGCTCTCGATTTTTAATCAGCAAGGCCGTTTTCGGTACCAGTTCACTGGTTACTAAGAAAGGAGATGGCACTTATGAGATTGGAGAACTGCCAAAGGCTTTCGATCTGGCAGAACTGACCAGTCAATTTTGCACCATCAACCTCGTCCCAACCTACTCAGGCGGGATAATTACTGTCCGAATGGACCTTGATCAAAGTCAGTTGCAGGAAGGGAAAAACTACCCATTCAACACTCTGGTTGTTCTGGATAACGAGAATAAGCCAATCGCCATTATTTGTGTCCAAGAAGACTCGCTGTATGTGGGCAAAACATATACCGCAGTTATGGCCATAAACTCGACTACAGCATAAGGATATGCTTGATGAATGACGTTACAGTTGTTACATCGGTTACTTACCCATCACCCGAGTCGTTGGCTCTGGTGGCTGATGTGCAATACCACGAACCATATCTGTCAGCCGCTCTAAACCGAAAATTCAGGGGAATTGTTGACCCGGGATTTTATGCTGGTTTCTTGCCTAAGCCTGGCGGTGGAATGAACCTGTTAATCACCTCAGTGGATGGAGATAAAACCGCTGGCGCGGCGTCAGTGGATATTGGTGAATTCTACCAGGTAACTATTCAGCATCGTAAGGATATCTCTCTTGCACTTAACGCAGGCAAGAAATATGCAATTGTGCTGAAGGGAAGATACCTTCTTGGAGAAGATACCTATCAGGTGAATACCGCGTCACATATTCATGCAGCTGAATTTGTTGCCAGAACCTATACCGATTCATATCAGTTAGGTGATGGGGAACTGCTGGTTTGTACGGTGAATATCCCTGCTGGCGTATCTACCATTACTCAAGAGATGATTGATACATCCGAGCGTATCAACCGCACGATCGGCATTGATATTTCAGACTCTGTAACCAGTACCAGAAGTGATGTTGCTGCGAGTTCGCTGGCAGTTAAAAAAGCCTACGATCTGGCGAAAAGCAAGTATACGGCGCAGGATGCAAGCACAACGCAAAAGGGATTAGTTCAGCTCAGTAGTGCCACTAACAGCACGTCCGAAGTGCTGGCCGCCACACCGAAAGCTGTCAAGGCTGCATATGACCTGGCTAACGGGAAGTATACAGCCCAGGATGCAACCACGACACAAAAAGGGATAGTTCAGCTCAGTAGCGACACCAACAGCACTTCTGAAACATTAGCTGCAACTCCAAAAGCGGTTAAAGCTGCATACGATCTAGCAGCCGGAAAGGCACCATCCAGTCATACACATCCCTGGAATCAGATCACTGGTGTGCCAACAGCTTCATTGACAGCGAAAGGCATCACTCAGCTCAGTAGTGCCACTAACAGCACGTCCGAAGTGCTGGCCGCCACACCGAAAGCTGTCAAGGCTGCATATGATTTGGCTAATGGAAAGCAAGCGGCAGACGCTACGCTCACTGCTCTAGCGGCACTAGCTACAGCAGCAGATAAACTCCCTTATTTCACAGGTGTTGATCGTGCCGCGTTAACTGCATTGACAAGTGTTGGACGCGCCATTCTTGGTAAGACCAGTATTCAGAGCGTTCTTGATTACCTTGGTTTGGGAGAAGGCTCGGCGCTGCCCGTTGGTGTACCTGTTCCATGGCCCTC